>Ga0075444_10002687_pt1 | contig 10686 bp, 23 predicted proteins | sample CoawatmetaG01DNA_FD_76836 | JGI IMG/M metagenome (GOLD analysis project Ga0075444, IMG submission 76836) | Marine microbial communities from the West Antarctic Peninsula - Coastal water metaG017-DNA | ecosystem: Environmental > Aquatic > Marine > Coastal | place: Atlantic Ocean: West Antarctic... | reverse complement strand
ATAATACCCTCACTATTCTCTCTGGCCGTCTCTACTTCATGAAAGAAGTAGTAATCCACATCAAGAAACTTAGGGAATGAATATATCTTACGCTCAATCTTTCCTTCCTTTACGGTTACCTTAATCCTACAGAAGTTTAAGTAAAAGTAATGAGGACCTGTTATACGTACTCCACCTACGGTGTATCCGTCTCTACATCTCTCCTCTTGTATGTCCCAGTACTCTTTATGTGATCCAGTTCCTGTAGGCGCCGAGGTATAATACCTAACATCCTCGTGGTCACCAGACTTAAGGAAGAATCGGGCCTCTTTATTGAATTCCGTAGAATTAACAAAGGTAGGTGCAATATTAAGACGGTTTAATTTAAGTTCTGACATGTGCCGCTGTACGTTTAGCTTGTATTACTTTTTCAATATATTTCTTTAAGAAATCAAGTTCAATGTACTCTGTGTTAATCATATGTACACCATTTAAGTATATACCTGTCTTAGAAGCAGATAGCATTAAGTCATCTCCTACGGGTCTAATCATCGATTTAGAATCTTTAATTTTTGTGAACCCTATTGTTCCTAGTTGTTTGTTTGTGATTGCCATAATTATCGTTCTCTACTTCTTATTGTTAGTTTTCCTTTAATCTTAGATTTCTTATCTATCTCTTTCTTAACTTGTTCTTCAATCTGGTTTAGTGATTCCATTATCTTACCTACTTCCTTAAGATTACGTACAACATCTGTTGCTTTGTACTTAGGGTTTCCCTTTTCATCCTCTGCATGGAAGTCTACTTCATCAAAGTACTGCTGTAACTTTTCTGTTAGTCCACGTGCGGAGTTTAGGAACTTCATAGTATAAGTCTCCTGGAATTCATTATACTTCACCATAGCAGCTTTAACCATTGCGTCCGGTTCCCATGAATTGTCTTTAATAAAGTCTTTTTGGACCTTAGCGGGCCTCTCATTCTCTCCATATATAGAATAAGGGGATTTAAAATCACATATGAAGTATACATATGATAGTTCTTTGGTTGCTTTTAGTTTTCCTTTCGTTTTATCTCTATCCCATAGGTCTATGAATGGGGGAAGTATAACTGAGTCTGGATGTAGTACTACCTTGAAGGCAGCGTAATCAAATAATCCCATGCTTATCGTTTACTAATATTAAACCCCGATCTATTTGAAGGGGCAGTTGCTAATAGTGCTTTCGTCTTACTGTAAGGGAGTTGCACTGTTATTTCTTCTCCGTTAACTGTTATAATACTTCTATGAATTCTAATGTTACCTTTCATGTTAAAAGCCTGACCAAAAGATGTTACCATCTCTAGATCCCTGCAATACCACTTGGTCTTTAGGTCTTTCTTTACTAATACCACTTCTATATCACCTTCCTTATTGGGAACCTCTGCGTAGAAATCTTGTACTATAGTAAACTCATGACCTCTCATTATCTATTCAGGTTTATTATTAAGTTTCTCTAACCTTCCAGGTTTTACCCCAAATACTCCTAAATAAGGCAACCTAACGGGAGTAAAATCTCCCTTGGCCATTATAGATGCTGTGTACCTAAATTGATCCTTAACTATCTTCTCTACTGTGAGTCTAGGTAGATTGTATTTGATACTTATCTCTTCTATTATCTTATCCATAGTTACAAAGGTACTTATTATTATGTTATAAATGAAAAGACCCGCCACAGTGTGCATAATATAGAGGCAGGGCGGGTTTATTCTCTTTCAGAGTTTTGCCTTAAATGACTTCCCCTGGGACGCTGTTCTTATGGGTAGCGTGGGAAGTACTATTAGTAGCGGGTGATGGATTCGAACCACCGATCTTGGGATAATGAACCCCGCGAGATAACCTCTTCTCCAACCCGCGATATGCTTTAGTCAAAAAGAGCTTCTATTTCTTCCATTGTTATTTTTCTATCCTTAGCGCTTGGTAGAATCTTTAATTTATACTCATCGTACTGTTCATATGTCATATCATATACTTCAGCCGCATTGAATGGAGTTCTTCCATCTTCCTCGTATATTAATCCTACCCTCTCGTCCAGTCTATCAAACCTTTCGTCTTTAGAGTCATCTAGGTGTTTAAAGTTGCTGTGATGGTCTTTATGTGTGTTAGTATAGTCTATTCTATCCTCTACTTCCTTATTATAAAGATCCCATAAGTTAAGCTTCTGTCTTTTAATCCAAGATGAATCAGTTCCTTTCTCATCAGCTACTGTATCAACCCCTTCTAGCTTAGAGCCAAAGAACATCTTAATGTATATGTATACTGAGATTAAAAACTTACGCATCGAAACTTCCAATCAAGTCATATTCTCTAACTGAAAAGAAAGTCTCTCCTTTAACATCAATCTTATAAGCATGTCCTCTAACAGTAATCTCTTGTCCAGGTGTAAGGTGTGTCTTTGTACACTTAGGGCCCATAGAGATAAGAGTAAGTTTTCTTTTCGAAATATCTCCCTCTGTGTCGCCTTCAAACATAGTTTCCAATACTAATGGGTCAGTTCCTTTTAAATCTTCGTCAGATAGGTTAGGGATAACTGATTGGCAGTATACAATTTGATCATCTTCAGGAGTCCATCCTATTCCGTTCTCAATAAAACCTTGAATCTTTCCTTCAAACTTCTCAGCTCGATCAATCCATGTTTGTAATTTGTCTACTCCTACTACTTCTGCTTCTGTTACTTCATTCATGTTTATAAGTTATTTGATTGTTTATTTTGTGTATGGTGCAAATGTACTAACTTGTATAGTACCATGCAAGTTTTTATAGCTATTTATTCCAGGATGTACTATTATGTGCGGGAAGCCTTGTACGTTGGCCATGCAAATTTTTTGCCACTTATAATGTCATTAACACCCTATAAACCCTGTCAGTACTGCCCCTATTACTAAGATAACTAGTATCCTTATTAAGGTACGTCCTTCTATATCATTCTCATTATAATATGCACTCATAGTTCTATAGGTATTAATACGCTCGTGTTATCGTAGTTTCGGTGGTGGTAATTTTTAAACCCCAGCAGGGTTGCTATCTCTCTATGTAAGTGATTCAATGCATCTATTGCATCCTCTTCTGATAGCTTCTCCATAGGCTGGTAGGACGATTGTCCTTTATCATTCTTATTGCTCATAATATTTTTATTAATGTTCCCATCTTATTATACACTAGCGTTAGTTTATAATGTATATCCAAGATGTCTGTTTCGTTTTGGTAGCCAAATGCGGTTAGCGAAGGCCTTATACTTAGATAATATTGTTTACTTGGCATATATACCCTCTTTAGTGTAAGGTTCTTTATTGTTCATGGTCTACATTTAATGTTGGGTGGTGGTTATGATCTAATTGATACTTATGGTATTCACACAATGTGATATCCCCACAGTCAAATAGATAATCCACTACTTCCGGAGTAGGTGCTATTAGAATAGCTTCGGTACTCTCTTCTCTTATTTCTTCATTCATTACAGCAAATGTAATTATAATTAATGATGTGTGTAGCATATGTATAGCTTATTTTACATTAGTAGACAAATTGACATGGTATAAACCGAGGATTAAATTTTTATAATATTATTTTTTTAGGTATTAGATTATGTGAACGCTTAACATCTATACAATACTCCCCCCTTAAGTTTTGCAGATGGAAGGTACCCCCTTCAAGTCTGTCAGCATTGATAATCAAATCAAGCTGGAACTTAATACAGGAATCTATGCTATATATAGACCCGCGAACTGGATGCGTTACACCATACAACCCTCGCGATAGACATAACAAGTAGCACTTAGTGTTACTACATAATTTACAGCCTTAAGGTGCCGGGCTTCAAGCGGCACCACGTCCATTCATTTAAACTTATACAACATGGACAACGCACAAAGATTATCTGGTAAACAAGCAGTACAAATCGTTCAATCGAGAACTGCAGTAGTTAAAGCAGGTCGTTATGACTTAGCAGTAACAAGTAACCCTACGCATTATGAAGACAAAGTGATTATCAATCTGAAAGGCGCTACGCCTAAGATGACTGAGAAAGCTACTCAACACTTGCGTGATGGAGAATTTGACAACGCGGCTAACTGCCAACTGTCTTACTCACCATATGCTGACACAGCATTCATCCCTTCTAAAGGCGAGATTGTTAACTGTCAACTTGGTTACGTAAATGCAAGAGACGGCGGTCAAGTACTCGCTATCATTGCAATGTCACCTATGGTTGCTGAAAAGGCTGCCCGTGTGTCACTTGGAGACGAATTCGCTAACTTGTTAGCTGAAGAGGTTTCTGAAGAGGCGCATACTGACGACTTAGGTTAATCCTAAGCATTACACTGGACATACATTCTTAGGGATGTGTGTCCTTTTAATTCGGCCGCAGGCCGGTGAGGAATACTTTGATTCACCTTGTAATAAGGTATAACATCGGAAACCTTAAGGAAAACAATGGGAGCTATTCAATAGCTATCAACTATAAATATACATTCTGGTACCAGTGAGGTTAACTTTGACTACAATGTATAAGAGTTTAGAGAGGTTATAATAAGGTTATGGAGTAAGTAATACTAATACTTCAAAATAGTTCAGCAGAAGTGATAGCATAGGCTGTAGCTACGCTGTCGTATAACAATAGACCCTTTATTACCCCTTTTACTAAACCTATTAAAACCACACATATACAATGTATAGCTTAAACTAACATTCAATGAACAAATTAACATATGCTCAAATAGATGAATATGATAAGCTTACTTCTAAACTATCTGTTGAAGATTGGAGGAAGATAAGAACAATTGATTATAAGATTGAACGTGAGCAAATACTAAAGAGAAGATATGCAGGTAATGAATATAGTCTATTCTTACTACGCAAAGTAAAAGAGTATACTAACTAAACTATATATAAGATGAAACTACCAAACTATAACAAACAAGAAGAATACGAACAAATAGCAACTGCTATAAGTCTATTCATATTAGCTGGTGTATTATTCTATACACTTTAATCATTAAAACTTAAACATATGAACATCGTACTATTATTATTCGCGTGTCTAGGAATACTACACTCAATAAGAACTCTTATATACGTAAGAGACAATTCAACAGAAAATTTATCGACAGATGTGACTAGTGACGTCTTGCTATTAGTACTTAGTGTATTAGTATTAACAAGGTCATTAACACTTATTATGAACTATTTAAACTTATAGACAATGTATAACCTAACAAGACAACAAGCTTTATTTATTAAAGTATTAAAGATGAAGCATAATTGTACTTGGACTACTATTCATCGAGAGTATCAATGTAGGTATCATTATAGACTACCACTGGGAACAGTCAGTGTAAATCTAGGTAATGAACCAGTGGATATTGAAGGAAAGCAATGGGAAGGAATTCTTTTATCGGAAGCTGCAATGGAAAAACTTAACGAAAAACAAGATGATGGTTGGATCTAACATTCTGATTACATTATAGTTAAGCAGTTATAGATTGCCCCTCTTTCGGAATAGCCAAGGACGGGTTTCTTAATGATATATCCTAATATAATGGTAACTTTAAACGACATTAAACGACTACAAATGGATTTAACACTTAACTTTAATTAATCTAATACCGACTATAATGAAGACAACAAAGGAATGCAGAGGGTGTAAAAAGCCAATTCTAACTGGAAGAATAGATAAACTTTTCTGCGATGATAGATGCAGAAATGGATACAATCAAGGAAAAGAATATCGAAAAGCATACTATGAAGACAATAAAGCTGACATAAAAGAGAAAGCTCGACAGTACAGAATAGATAACTATGCTAAGAAAGTCTTAGTCGATGCTAAATATAGAGCGAAAAGAGATGGCAAGAAGTTCAATATAGAAGAGTGTGACATAGTAGTACCTGAATACTGTCCTTTGCTTAATATAAAAATAAAGCATGGAAAGACCTTGGGGAATAACAATCCTTCATTGGACAGAATAGATACAGCTAAAGGATATGTTAAAGGCAACGTATGGATTATAAGCAATAAAGCTAATCGTCTTAAGTCTAATTTAACAGTTGAACAGCTTAAACTATTCTGTAGTGTTTTATTAGATAAAGTAAGTTGAACGACTACGTTCGACTTTGTCCTATATTATCATTGATAAAAGTAGTTTAAATACTATACTTATATGCCCGTGATTTCTATCCTTCAAGATGAATAAGTTCTCTTGATATTTAGTTATTGTGGGCAAAAGTAGATAATTATTAACTAATAAACTATAACTATGAACATAGACCAATCATTCAAAGCTAAGTACAAGATAGCTAAGCTAGAAGTACATGCGATAAAGAAAGGACAGTGCAAATGGCACGGTATACAAATAACACATAAAGTAGAAAGCCTATTTACTCACGTACATATAAGTGGGGAAATATCAGCTAACTAATAATAAAACTAGACCTAGTGGAAGTGATATAATGAGGTAGCTACTGAAGAGTAATTACACACATACAATCACATCGTAATCCTAGGCTTTAATACCCAGTAGAAACTAAATAACCTTTACTTACTGTTATGGTAGACTTAGGATGAATTCACGTTCATATATAACGTGCTAGTGGGTATTTATATTAACTTAAACCATGAAAGCATCTTAAAAAGAATACAGGAATTGAAACCCTCTCAACCTGTTTAAATATATTGAAACTGTATAGTAATATACTAGGTAACTACTGAATGCATTGTAATAAGTCAGAGTAATAGTTACGGGAGCTTACAACAAGAGATGAAAGACCTTCTGAAAGAGGTTGTGAAAACATGCTAATCATCTCGTGACCATTTATAGTAGTACTTACCAGGAGGCTAAGTAAGTTTAAAAGGAAAAAGTTATCCAACAGCTACTATAGATGGTGCTAATATATAAAACAAACAATATGAGGAAGACTTATTCTAATTATAAAACTAAATAATCATGAGAAACGCAAGATATCAAATAAAAAGAATAGATGTTGACAATGAAATCAGAATCATATTAGACTATCGTACAGGAAAAGTATTAGAGCTTGATTTTGATAAAGCATCTAAAACATGTCAGCTATGGAATAGAGGAGCAACAGGAGGACTTAGATACGAACTAATAGTGGTTCATACAAGTGATAAACATAAGAAAGAGATGAAGAAACTAATGACAGTTGAAGTAGAACAAATAGGAATACCTGAAGACCCACAGTTCGATACAGAAGTAGTGAAAGAAGAGGTATTTACTAAAGAAGATGTTGGAGCTGCTTATTATAAGGGGTTCCAAGAAGGCATTAACTTAAACAATCTAGTAAATTAAAACAAACTTTATTCTGTGGTGTAATTGGTAACACATCTGTTTTTGGTACAGAAGAGCGTAGGTTCGATCCCTACCAGAATAACTACAATAACGTAAGAGTCTTGAGCTAATAGAGATATTAGAGCTTTTACATAACCCGCAACATAAACTCTTGATAGTGTTGCATTTTATTAATAGTACTCAACCGAGTACTTAACCTTTAAATTATGGTACAAATAGAAGAAGAATTAGGATTGATTGCATGTATAGAGGATGCAGATACCCCAGAAGCACACCAAATATTTACAGAAATGCATGAAGCCATGCGTTTATAAACTAAAGAAATAGGACGCTATTCAATTGACGCGGGTCAGGTTGTTAGTGCAAAGATAGAGGACGTACATCCCTTATCCTATAGTATGCAACGAATATAGTAACGATAGCTACGTACTATAACATTATCTTAAGTTGGGTTTCGTATAATTCTCCCATAAAGATAAGTATGAAAAGGAGTCAGAGTGTTGTTCGTGCTCTTTCTTTTCGTATATTTACAAGGATTATAGTTCATTGACTATTATTAATGGTACGAAACACGAGGGTTCGAACCCCTCTACCTCCACCGTAGCCTATTGGCGAGCAGAAAACCTTTAAGGTAAACCTGCTTAAAAAATATGGGGGTAACTTGGAATTGACTTTGTATGACAGCGATAATAAGAGAACAACCAATCAACATAATTAACAACGTAATTTATTTACACAGAAACAATGTAGCAGCAGCAGCTCCAGTAATGGAGATGAAGTTAGCAGCATAATTCGACTAGACCCCTTCGACTCAGTCGTGGGGGTTTTTTATCAATGGTTACATAAGTAACTATAACAATTAAACTAACACACATGCCAGATATTTCAATGTGCAAGAATGATAAGTGCCCTTCAAAGGAAGAGTGCTATAGATATAGAGCAATCCCCTCAGACGATAGACAGTCATATGGTGGATTCACACTAGAAGAAGGTAAGAACAAATGCGACTATTATATGAGCATTTTAAAAAGCGATAAACTAACCCCAAAAAACTAAATAGATATGGCAGGAAGAGCTAAACAAAAAGTATATCAGTATGCTGCAGATGGTAGATACATACAATCGTGGTCAAGTGTAAGTCTCTTAACTAGAGCTTATTACCCCAAGGATATAAGTATGCGTCCCTTATTCGCAACTAATGAAATAAGACAAATGTCAGAGGACAGCACAGTAGTGTCACGTACTCGAATAGGAAAAGCAGGAGTTATTAACTTCTTAAAGAGAAAGAGTAATCCATATGTAGACAGACATAAAGGTGGAGGATTCATCTCAGGTAAGCCAGTAGAGGTTTATGATTTAGATGATAAACTAATAGCATCATTCAGTGATGCAGATATAGCAGCTAAGATGTTAAAGATGTCAGCTAGTCTTATCTATAGTAGATTTCATACTCCACCAAGACATGGTAGAGATGGTTTAATGTTTAAACTTATTAAGTAATGTTATACACAATTGGGATAGAAGATATGTTCTCTCCCTATACTTCAATAACAATAGAAGAAGCAGTCAAGTACTGTGAATCTGTAGATGTTCTTGGTGTAGATACTGAAACAACGGGATTAGATTTCCTAAGTGATGATATCATTATGTTTCAAATAGGAGACGAACACAACCAATACATAGTAGACTCTAGAGTACATAGTATAATAGAGTTTAAAGGAGTACTAGAAGATAGAAGTAAGATTAAAATATTGCAGAACTTTAAGTTCGATGATAAGTTCCTCCGTGAGGAAGGGATGAATATAGAAAATGTATGGGATACAATGGTAGTAGAACAAGTTCTTACGAATGGTAACAACTTGAGATATGGGTTATTACAACTCATGGAAATATACTATCCAGAGGATGCTTTGAAGATGGATAAGAGTACGAGGCTACAATTTACTACAATTGGTAGTAAGCCGTATACCTCTAAGCAAATCTATTATGGAGGAGATGACATCAAGTTTCTTCCTGGAATAATGAAGAAGCAGAAAGAGTCATTAACTATACATAATCTTAATGCAGTAGCAATACTAGAGAATAATGCTGTAATAGCATTCTCTGAAATAGAATACAATGGTATTGGGTTTGATCCCGTGCCGTGGTTAAAACTTGCTGAAGCCTCTAAGGTAGAAGCAGGTAAAATGTCACTCGAGTTAGATGATATGGTAATTGGGGATGAAGATCTAAAAGACTTCGTACTAGATCAAGTACAAGGAGATTTATTTATGCCCGTATCAGAAATACGAAAAGTAGACATTAAATGGTCTAGTCCAACACAAGTACTTAAGGTATTTAAAAGATATGGATTAGATGTAGAAGGAGTAGGATCAACAGACTTGTATAAGTTTAGTAGAGATAGACTTGTATCAAACTACCTTGGATATAAGAAGAAGATGAAGTTAGCTAACTCCTATGGAGTTGACTTTCTAAACCTTGTTCGTTCCGATGGAAGAGTACATACCAATTTCAAACAAATACTTAATACAGGAAGAGTTGCTTCTTCTAAACCTAACATGCAGCAGATACCCGCGTCCAATAGTTACAGGAACTGCTTCGTGTCCGGATATAAAGACTGGGTTTATGTAAGTTCAGATTATAGTTCACAAGAGTTAGCAGTTATTGCATTTGGAAGTCAGGATCCTGTTTGGTTAAAAGCCTTAGAGGAGAAGAAAGATTTACATAGTGTGTGTGCTAACCTTGTTTACGGACCTATTTGGGTAAACGCAGCGGAAGATGATTGCCTATTCTTCAGAGATGATGGTGATGGTGGTCATATTCAACAAAAGTGTGAATGTAAAGCACATAAGAAACTAAGGACAGGCGTTAAGTCTATTAACTTTGGTTTAGCTTATGGCATGAGTGAGTTTAAACTTTCTGATACTTTACAGATAAGCACGGAAGAAGCGGGTGCATTAATAAAGACATACTTTTCATCATTCCCTAAGATTAAGAAATTCTTAGATTCATTAGGAGCATTTGGTATACAAAAAGGTTACATATTAACGTATGCACCTTATAGAAGAATCAGATGGTTTCCTAAGTGGAAAAGGGGAATGACATTTAAAGTAAGAGGAGAAATAGAGAGAGCATCAAAGAATACCCCAATCCAGGGTGAGAGCGCCCTGATTAAATTCCGTGAATTGACTGGAAGGCTAAGGGTTGAAAGACACCTATGCTAATCAGCAGCCAAGCTTAGTGAGGAATCACTTTGAAGGTTCAGAGACTAGATGACGAGACCAGAACGGTCAGTAATTCATCCACGAGCGCGGAACGTGGTTATATCATCAGAAATGCGTAATTTAGTGCAGACATGAACTAAACTATGT
>Ga0075444_10002685_pt1 | contig 10691 bp, 7 predicted proteins | sample CoawatmetaG01DNA_FD_76836 | JGI IMG/M metagenome (GOLD analysis project Ga0075444, IMG submission 76836) | Marine microbial communities from the West Antarctic Peninsula - Coastal water metaG017-DNA | ecosystem: Environmental > Aquatic > Marine > Coastal | place: Atlantic Ocean: West Antarctic... | reverse complement strand
TGCGCCAAGGTCCAGTGAGTCTATTTATAAGCAAGATCTCAGATTCTTAGAAACCCAAAGCAAGCTCTTTGAGACTCAAGAAAGTAAGTCTCAAATATTGTTTGGCGATCTACATGTCCATACAACTTACTCCATAGATGCATTTACACTAGAGCTTCCTATGATGGGGCTGCAAGGAGTTCATGACAGTGCTATGGCATGCGACTTTGCAAGATATTGCGCAAATTTAGATTTCTTTAGTTTTAATGATCATGCTGAAAGCTTGACTCCTGATCATTGGCAGGAACAGAAGGAAATCGTTCAACAATGCAATATTTCTAATGACGATCCTGTTACAAATGATTTGGTTGTTTTCCCAGGCTGGGAATGGACGCAGATAGGGACTACTCCTGATAATCATTGGGGCCACAGAAATGTAATCTTTAAAAATATCCAAGATCTTCCTGCAAGACCAATTGGCTCTAGAACTCCTGAAACAGGCCTTGGCATATTTGATACTACTCAAAAAGCAGTGGCTGCTAGGTGGTTAGACCCTCTTAATTTTAAAAGATACTCTGATCTGGGGTGGCTTCTTGATACGGTAAGGAATGTACCATTTTGTGACGAAGGTATTAACTCCACTGAATTGCCATTAGACTGCTACGAGTTCGCAAGAACTCCTCAAGAACTATTCTCAAAACTAGACGAATGGCAATCAGATTCAATAGTTATTCCGCATGGACAAACCTGGGGCTTTCATGTTCCCCTAGGCACATCATGGGATAATCGTTTGAATGATCAAGGCCATGATTCCAGTAAACAGATTTTACTAGAAGTTATGTCTGGGCATGGTAACAGCGAAGAATTTCGTGATATTGCTTCTGTAAATTTTCTGCAGTCTGGAGAAATGAGTTGTCCAGAGCCTACAGATAATTTTCTGCCATGTTGCTGGCAAGCTGGCGAGATACAGAAAAAGAAATGTAATGGTCTATCAGACGCTGAATGCGTGGCAAGAGTTGAGCTGGCAAAAAAATATACCCTAGCTGGTGGCCCATACACTAATATGGTTTTTCCTGAAGTAGCTCCAGAGGAATGGCTAAATTGTGATCAATGTACAGATTGCTTTAAGCCCGCATTTAATTATCGCCCAAAACAATCGGCGCAATATGCATTAGCAATTTCAAATTTTGATTCTGGCGATGAGAATCCTCAAAGGTATAACTTTGGATTTGTAGCCTCTACGGACGATCATACCGCTAGACCTGGAACAGGTTATAAGCAGTATGAAAGAAGGAAGATGACCTTTGCCATGGGCCCAAAATCTAAAATGTGGGAATATCAATATAAAGCAGAAGATGTCAATTTTCCTGAGCTTCCAAAAATTGAGCCTGGAGAAAGCCAACCTGATAGCGAAAGAGTATCAAGTTTTGTTTATCCTGGAGGCATCTTAGCTGTGCACTCTGAGGGTCGAAGCCAAGATCAGATTTGGGCTGCGCTTAAAAATAAAAATGTTTACGGAACAAGTGGCCCTAGAATGCTCCTCTGGTTTGATTTAATTAACTCGCCAGAAGGGAATCAGCCGATGGGGTCTGAGGTAACTATGAGTCAGAATCCAAAGTTTATTGTAAGAGCTGCTGGAAGTTTCAAGCAAAAGGAAGGCTGTCCAACCGAATCGATTGACTCCCTATCACCTGAGCGATTAGAGTATTTATGCGCAGGCGAATGTTATAACCCGTCCAATGAAAGATACATTATTGAGAGGATCGAAATCATCAAGATTACACCTCAATCTTACGCTGGCGAAGCAATTAGCCCTTTGATTCAAGACGCATGGAAGACTATTTCTTGTAAAGGGCAAAGTGAATGCATTGTAGAATTCGAGGATTTAAATTATTCGCGCGATAGTGTTTACTATGTCCGAGCTATACAAGAGCAGACACCTGCAATTAATGGAGAGAATACCAATGCAAATGGCAAAAAATTTCAATTATGCAAAGGAAGCTTTAAGACAGATTTAGTAGATAATTGCTTAGGTAAAACTAATGAGCGAGCTTGGTCATCTCCAATTTATCTAAATAAACCTTAGATATTTTCTTGCTTGATCTTATTGGCCAGAGGCCTTTTAATCTTTATTAGTTCTGCAATTTTGAAATATAGATTCTCTTCATATGGATCTATTACTTTATCAGCAGCTATAAGCTGCCATAATGTTTTTAACAGATCTTCTTTTTCTTCTTTTTCATACGAATCATTAATTTTTTTTTACACTTGGATACAAAGAAACTGATTCCATAGACTGATCTATCATTTTTTTTATTACTGAAGACACAGTTGTATCTTCGGGGGCAATTTCTTTTACTCTTTTTTTAATTAGTGCAAGCTCTGTTTTATCAAGAGTTCCATCGATCATTGCCATTTCAAACATCAAGCTAAGAGCAACATCGACTTCAGGAAAACCAATTTTCTCAATAGATCTTTTCTTTAAAAATAAGTTTTTAAACATTTAATTTAACCTCTTGGTAGTAGATATTTCTAGATTAGAAATATTTAGCATTGATGCTAAGTATGTTCTTGGATATTTAAAAAAAGTGCCTAAAAAAATTATCGTATTTAGCTTTATTGACTTGTGATTAACATAAAGCTTATCTACTTCGGCTAATCTTTCTGGTGTGCTCATATCATATCCTAGCACTTGTGCCAGGCCAGTAATGCCTGGTTTAGCGTCAAACACACCCTGAACCATCCTAGCTTCTTCAAGAGCTAATTGTGACTCAAGACCTGGCCTAGGACCTATTAGATTAAGATCTCCACGAATAACATTCAATAATTGAGGGAATTCATCTAGCTTTAGCGCTCTGACAATTCTTCCTATAGTCAGCTTGTAGCGATCTTCTATTTCATGAGTTCCAACTTGAGGCGCATTTCTTTTGAGTGTTCTGATCTTATATATGGTGAAGATTTGTTTGTTTAAGCCAATTCTTTTTTGCTTAAAAAAGACTGGAAATCCATCCTCTAAGCAAATCAATAGCGATGCAATTACCATAAATGGTAAAATTACTATTAAACCAATTAAGCATATTATGTTTCTTAGCACTACAATAATCATGAACCCTCTAGTAAATGTCGATATTTTAAAACATTAATATGAATATAGCTCTAACTGGATCATCGGGATTGATTGGATCTCTCTTAGCCGAAGATCTTAAAAAGATGGGCCACAACATTCTATGTATTTCTTCTTCTCAGTCATCACATGAATCTAACATATTTTTATATGATGAAATATTGTCAGAAAATCATTTATTTCAAGCCGATTGTTTGCTGCATTTAGCGTCACAGAACTCTGATCTAATGAGCTCAGATATCGATAAAGAGGTCTCCATTTCTCAAAAAGCAATTGACTGCATGATGGCGCTAGGTTGTAAAAAAATTATTTTTTTTAGCTCAATAAAAGTTTATGGAGACAATTCTTTTGAATATAGGCAAATAGATGAAGACTCAAGCCTTGAGCCAACTTGTTTTTATGGCACTGCCAAAAAAAAATGTGAAGCAGTTATCAGTCAACTGGCATCCCAAAAAGATTTTAATTACACAATTTTTAGATTGCCCCCACTTTTAATAGATCATCCAAAATCGAATCTTGGAAAGCTGTTTAAATTAGCCCAAAAGGGATATCCCATACCATCTTTTAAAGCTGGAGATTCTAATCTTAGAAGTTTTTTGCCTTACAAGCTGTTGAAACAAGTAATTGCAATAGTTTTAGGCGATACAAACAAAATTAATAATCAGATTTTTAATTTAACTAACTCTAAACCAATCTCAACCAATGCTCTTTTTGCACTGATTGGTGATAAAGTTGGAAAAAAAATTAAAATTGTCTATCTTCCCAATTTTATTTTTTACATAATGAGAAGAGTTACTACCCTAGAGTTGTTATTATGCAGGTTATATGGAAATTTTCACATCTCGAATGCAAAGCTTAAGCAAGAATTCATCATTCCAGATGAAGACTAGGTATACATTTTCTTGCACATGAATTTAATAGGAACCAAGCTAAATTCTCTTCAAAGAACACAGAAAACAATTCTAGTTTTACTGAACGATCTTTTACTGTCATTTGTTTGCTGGATTGTCTTTGGCCCACCAATGGCAACAATTATTTCTAGCGAGCTCTCAGCAGATCTGTGGTCAATAATAGACTCTCAAAAATACTCATTTATATTTCCAGCAATTATTTTTTTAGTCTATTTTTATTTTTTTGGATATTACAAATCCTTAATTAGATATTTTGATTCGAGAGATTCAATCTTTGTTTGCGTATCTGGATCTCTTATCTTTGGATTTTCTTGGGCTACCATTTACATTCTGCAGTTTGAGATTATACCTACAGGATTTTTAGCAATTATATTGCTGCAGGCCTTGCTTTTATCAGCTGTTTTATACGCATTTATTAATATCTCTAGGGACGTAGCAAAATTCTTTCTATATCCTCGTGAATCAGATAAAGATGCTAAACCAGTAATTATTTTTGGATCTGGAAAGTCGGCGGCAGAGTTATTGAATGCATTTCAAAATGACTCATCTAAAAATGTAGTGGGCATATTTGACGATTCCCTTAAATTAAAAAATACACAGATCAATAATATTCCAATTATCTCTAGCTTTAAAATATTGGTGAAGCTGAAGTTGGAGCATGAAAATCTGCAGGTTTTTCTTGCAATGCCAAATAATACGACTGAGGCAAGAAGAAAAATTATTTCAGACCTTGAGACTATCAAGGTTTCTGTAAGAACAGTTCCTTCTATGAGTGAATTAATCTCAGATCAGAAGAGGATGACTGATATTCAAGCACTTTCTATTGATGATATTTTACCAGGAGCTAGAATTGCAGCTGCTAGTGTTAAAAATGCTGCCACAAGCTCTTTTTTTATTTCTGGTGCCGGGGGTTCGATTGGTTCTGAAATTACCAGACAAATACTTTTAAATAATCCGAAGATAATTATTCTATTTGAAATGTCAGAGTTCAATCTTTTTAAAATTGAGAGAGAATGCAGTGTGATTATAAGCTCAGAGAACCTTAGCACTACTGTGATCCCAATACTTGGAGATATCAGAGATACTGAGAACCTAAAACATATATTTTCCAGGTACAGTATTGACACTGTCTATCATGCAGCTGCTTATAAACATGTACCGCTTGTTGAAGATGAACATAACATAGCTAAAGCCGCTGAAAATAATATCCTTGGAACTTTCAACCTTGCTCAGGCTGCTATACAAAATAATGTAAATTCATTCGTTATGATTTCGACTGATAAGGCGGTCAGACCAACAAATGTTATGGGGGCCACAAAAAGATTTTCTGAAATTATTATCCAGTCACTTAATGATTATAACGATAGCATTAAATTTAGCATGGTTCGATTTGGAAATGTAATTAACTCATCGGGCTCGGTGATTCCTTTATTTATAGACCAAATTGCCCTTGGTGGACCAGTTACAATTACTGATAAAGATGTGATGCGCTATTTCATGACTATTCCCGAAGCGTCAAACCTTGTTCTGCAAGCTGGTGAGCTCTCTTCGGGGGGCGAAGTTTTTATCTTAGATATGGGTGAGCAAATTAAAATCTATGATTTGGCTAAGAAACTCATACATTTATCTGGAAGAAATTATGCTAATACTGATAGTCAAGAGGGCATTAAAATTGTTGAAATTGGTCTAAGACCCGGAGAAAAGATGTATGAAGAGCTATTAATATCTGGGCTAGAAATAAAAACAGAAAATGAAAAAATTTTTAAAGCTAATGAAACATTTGTTCAGTACGATGAGCTTCTTCCAGTTATTTTGGAAATGCAAGCATGTATTCTTAAACACGATAATCTTGGGATTTTAAATATTCTTGCTGAGCATGTAGAGGGCTTTGAACGATGATAAAAAATTTAATACTATTCATTTTAGTTACAGCTATTTTCTTTAACTTTAAAATTTTTGCACAAGATTTAGGTCAATTTCAACTTCAACCGGGCTTTAACATTGAAATTTTTGCTAGCGATTTAGATTCACCTAGGCAGATGGCAGAAGGTAAAAATGGAACTATATTTGTAGGTGAGCGAGGTGGGCAAATTATTGCATTATCCGATTCTGATAGGAATGGACAGGCAGACTCTAAGAGAATCATTGCTGAAAGCTTAACTTACTCTACCGGAGTAAGTATTTTTGAAGGAGATTTATATTTTTCAGAAATTAGCAAAATATGGAAAATTAAAGACATTGAGAACTGGCTGCAAAAAAATAATTCTGGATTACCTGAAAAAATATTAGTCACAGACGATTTGCCCGATGATAAATGGCACGGCTGGAAATGGCTGCAGCATGATCAAAAAGGAGCGATTTATACTAATGTTGGAGCTCCGTGCAATATTTGTCTTTCCGAAAATCCTCAATATGCATCAATCCTTAAGCTTAGTGGAGATACGTGGGAGTATGTTGCCAAGGGTGTCAGAAATAGCGTGGGATTTGATTTCCACCCTTTAACACAAAAATTATTTTTTACTGATAATGGTCGCGACTGGCTCGGTGATGACAGCCCCTCATGCGAGCTCAATAGAGTGGATGAGGTGGGATTATTTTATGGCTTTCCATTTCAACATGCAGTTAATATTAAAGATCCAGAGTTTGGCGATATAGACTCTGGCTATGATTATGTTCAACCTATTCTTGAGCTTGGCGCCCATGTAGCGCCTACTGGCATAGCTTTTTACAACAATGACTTTCATTTCCCAGAAGAATTTAAAAATAATTTATTTATCACATTGCATGGATCATGGAATCGCTCATCAAAAGTTGGATATAAAGTTCTGAGGGTGGTATTGAATGAGGCTGGGGAAGTTACAACTGCTGAAGATTTTATTACTGGATGGCTTCAAGGTGAGAAGGTCATTGGCAGGCCGTCAGCACCTTTTGTTATGTCTGATGGCAGTCTATTGATCTCAGATGATATGGCAAATGTTATTTATCGAATGACCTACACGAAATAATTTTTACATGCTTAAATTAGATGCATGGCTCCAGATTGCAAAATCTGCAGCATTACTGGGTGGTAAATACCTTTTAAAACATCAGGGTAAAAAGCTGAAGATTTTACTGAACCAAGGAAGGGATCTTAAACTCCAGCTAGACATTGATACCGAAGATCTAATCAAGAACAGCTTGAGCTCCCAGAGTGCCTTTTCTATTTTGGGAGAAGAAACAGGCTTCAGTGAGGATGTGGGTGAATTTTACTGGGTGGTTGATCCTCTTGATGGGACCTCAAATTTTTTAAGGGATATTCCGATTAGCTGCGTCTCTATTGCTTTGATGCAAAATAAAACACCTATTCTTGGGGTTATTTATGATTTTAACCACGATGACTTATATTACGGGCATCTCGAGTCTAAGGCGTTCGTAAATCAGATGGAGATTGCAGTATCTAATTATACTGAAAAGAGCGAGTCAACTCTGGTCACTGGCATTCCTGCAAAAACTAATTACTCAGATAATGAGTTTAATCAGATGATCGCTGATTTTCAGCAATGGAAAAAAGTTAGAATGATCGGCTCTGCAGCCATGGCATCTATTTATGTTGCAGCTGGAAAAGCAGACACCTACAAAGAAAATGGAATTTTTTTATGGGATATTGCTGCCGGCGCGGCAATAGTTAATGCAGCTGGGGGAGAAGCTTATATTACAAACATGCAAGCTGATTATAGGGTAGATGCCTTATTTACAAATAAGCATTTAGCCTCTTGATATGCATCTGCTAGATACTGTTTCAGTCACCTCGCAATGACTTTGAGCCTAAATTACAGCAAAATTTAAATTCAAGAATTACAAAGCATTGCCAAGAGCTGGTAAAAAAATTAATGAGGATGATCGAATGGTGAAAGGATTAATATGGTTTAGAACAGATCTGAGAATTGACGACAACCCAGCTTTACTAGAAGCGGCTAACTCCTGTGATGAGCTGATTGGTATCTACATTTTTTCTCAAAGACAATGGAATATGCATCATGAATCTAATGTTAAACAAGATTTTTTAATTCAAAATCTTACTATCCTAGAAAAGCAATTGAGGAAGCTGCACATACCCTTAATTATTATGCAGACTGATACTTTTAAAGTCCTCCCGGATGACTTACAAGAATTTGTTACAACTCATCAAATTAATTCATGCTATTGGAATAATGAATTTGGCGTGAATGAAAATAAAAGAGATGATGAGGTAGAGATGCTATTGAGCGCAAATAGCATTCAAGTATCCAGACATCATGACCAGGTGATTTATGAGCCAGGTTTTTTGAGAACTGGGCAGGATAAGCCCTTCTCAGTCTTTACTCCCTTTAAAAGGCGATGGATTGAGAATTTTTCCTTGAGTTTTTTAGATTTAGATCAAGCAGAAAAACCACTCAAAAAAACTAATCTCACCAGCGATCTGTCAGCTCTAAAACTAGAAAAATCTCATAAGGTAAACATGGATGCATGGCCAGCTGGCGAAGCCAATGCCCTGGCTCGCCTTCAACAATTCATGGAGCACAGAATCCATAACTACAGTGAATCTAGGAATACTCCATTTGTAGATGGCACTAGTCGCATCTCAGCCTACCTAGCCTTAGGTATCATTTCTCCAAGAAGATGTATCTTGGAGGCTCTTAAACTAAATAACTTTGAGTTTACATCTGGCAATCTGGGTATTTGCAAGTGGGTTGATGAGATTGTGTGGAGAGAGTTCTATAGAAATATCATGCATTCTTTTCCAAGGGTAAGTTGTAATCAACCTTTTCAAGATTACACGCGCGATATTCCCTGGCGACACTCCAGTTCTGAGATTGAGGCTTTTAAGAGTGGCAATACTGGGTTTCCCATTATTGATGCTGCCATTAAACAAATGTTATCAGAGGGGTGGATGCATAATCGCCTTAGAATGATTGTCGCAATGTTTTTTACAAAAAATATGCTCCATGATTGGCGCATTGGAGAGCAATTTTTTATGGAAAACTTAATTGATGGAGACTTTGCTTCAAACAATGGAGGGTGGCAGTGGAGCGCCTCTACCGGGACAGATGCAGCCCCATATTTCAGAATCTTTAATCCCATTACACAATCTCAAAATTTTGATCCTACTGGCGAATTCATTAAAAAATTTATACTAGAGCTTTCCAATGCTTCCATAAAAAATATCCATCAACCAACCCAAGATTTATTTAGCGAGTTAGATTATCCAAAACCTATTTTAGATCTAAAAGAATCTCGCCAAAGAGCAATCCTTGCTTTTAAGGAAACAAGAGATGCACAAGCTCTATAACCTCTGTTTATTTTGTAAATAAAGGCTGGTTATGTCGCAATTAGTTCGGCTATAATTAATTTCAATTTTTAAGAGGGTTAATAAGATGGAAAATCAATCAAAGTTTTATATTAATGGAGCATGGGTGAACCCTATGGGATCAGAGGCTATTGAAGTAATTAATCCTTCAGATGAATCTGTTATAGGTACTATTGCCGCTGGCACTAAAGAAGATATAGATGCGGCTGTAGCTGCAGCTAGCAGAGCATTTAACACATTTGGTTTTTCTAGCAAAGAAGACAGAATTAAAATTATTGAAGACATAATTACTGAGTATGAAAAGCGCTCTGAGGAATTGGCTCAGACCATTTCTAATGAAATGGGGGCACCTTTATGGTTGTCGCAAATGGCACAAGTTACCGCTGGACTCTCGCATTTTAAAGATACATTAGAGGTTTTAAAATCTTTTGAATTTGAAGACACAGAAAACAATTATTTAATTAGAAAAGAGCCTATTGGTGTTATTGGCATGATCACTCCTTGGAACTGGCCAATGAATCAAATGTGCACTAAGGTTGCATCTGCTATTGCTGCTGGCTGCACCATGGTTTTAAAGCCAAGTGAAATCACACCTTTGTGTGGAATTATTTTTGCTGAAATTTTACACGATGCAAAAGTACCGGCGGGTGTATTTAATTTAGTTAATGGCATGGGCCCTACTGTTGGGGCTGCTCTATCTGAACATCCAGATATTGATATGATGCACTTCACAGGATCCACCAGAGCAGGTGTTGCAGTTGCAATCGCATCAGCTCCAACTGTAAAAAGAGTATCTCAGGAATTAGGCGGTAAATCAGCAAATATTGTCTTGGACGATGCTGACATAGAAAAAGCTGTTACTGCAGGGGCTAATCATTGCTTTATGAACACCGGGCAATCATGCAATGCACCGACCAGGATGCTTGTGTCCTCTAAAAACTATGACGCTGCGCTTGAGGCAGCTGCGGCTGCAGCTAATGCGACAGTAGTTGGTTCTCCAGAGACAGAGGGCGTAAGAATTGGTCCTATTTCCAATAAGACTCAATACGAAAAAGTGCAAAGAATGATTCAACTTGGCATTGATGAAGGAGCAACTCTTGTCGCCGGTGGTCCAGGTAAGCCAGATGGTTTGACAGAAGGTTATTTTGTTAAGCCAACCGTTTTTGGCAATGTCACCAATGATATGACTATTGCCAGAGAAGAAATTTTTGGACCTGTATTATGTATTCTAAAATATGAATCTGAAGATGAGGCGATAGAAATTGCTAATGACACTCCGTATGGTCTTGCAGGATATGTTCAATCAGGGGATGAAGATCATGCAAAGGCTGTGGCTAGAAAAATTCGTGCA
>Ga0075444_10002682_pt1 | contig 10697 bp, 7 predicted proteins | sample CoawatmetaG01DNA_FD_76836 | JGI IMG/M metagenome (GOLD analysis project Ga0075444, IMG submission 76836) | Marine microbial communities from the West Antarctic Peninsula - Coastal water metaG017-DNA | ecosystem: Environmental > Aquatic > Marine > Coastal | place: Atlantic Ocean: West Antarctic... | reverse complement strand
AAATATATTTAAGAACAAATTTATCTGGATAAAAAATATTTAAATCTTTTTGCTCATACACATTATTAAAAATTTTATTAATTTCATTCATTAAGTCATTAATACCAATTAGCTTAACATCTTGATTTCCACCATTAATGAGAGGCATTAAAGGTAAATTTTTAACATTTTTCATCATGCTCTTAAAGAGGCCACCATCACCAACAACTAGTCCAGGTCTTATAACATTTAAACCATTTTTTAAAAACCATAACTCAGTCTCTTGCTTAATTAATGTGTAATTACTGGAGTTACCATTAATTGCCCTGATAGAGCTTATAAAAATTTGATTTTTAACTCCATTTTTTTGTAAATCTTTAGCCCATGATATTGTTGAAAAAGTATTTTCATTATTAGATTTATTTTTAACATAAACACAATGAATAACCCAATCAAAAGTTAGATCATCTACATCAATTAAATCCCCAATTTTCAAATTAAAAGTTTTGATACAGTATTTATTGTTAATTTTTTTTGAACTAGTACCAAAAACTTCAAAATTTTTATTTTTAAAGTATCTTGATAAATTATTTCCAATAAAGCCATTGACACCTATTATCAGAATCTTCATAAATTTAAAGCAATGTTATGAGAAATTCTCATAGAGTTTGCCATTACAGATAAACTATAATTTGTTGCTGGAATTGAACCAAAGTTAGAGCCGTCTAAAATAAATATATCTTTTTCTTGAAATAATTCTCCCTTAATTGAAGTCTCAAAAGGACTAGATGGATTTTTTGTCATAGGCAAAGTTCCTCCATAATGAATACTGCCAGAACTGGAAGATGCAAAACTTTCGTAGGCCATTACACCCAGCGCTTTCAATTTTTTTACAGCTTCATTTTTAAGACTTTTGGGAATATCACTCAATGAGCTATTTAAAGCTATATTGCCATTTTCTAATAACGAGATCTCAGATGATAAGTCTTTCATTGATGGTAAAAATATTTGACAGACCATCATATTAGGCAATACATATTTTATAAAATTAATGTTGTCTGTAAAACCTAAAGGAAATCTACCTAAAAATTCACTTCTTAAAGGAGAACTTAACTCTAATAGTGATCCAATAATATTTTTATTTAGTATTGCACTTTTATAAATCAAATTAAGTTGCGTAAGGCCAAAGCAATCTGTCTCCATTGGACTTCCTATTAATCGAGGAAAAAAAATCGGAACCTGTATCGATGGATTATCTATAAAAGGTAATTTTGACGAAAAATCTTTTTTTGATTTTAGAACAATTCTTGAAGTATTTAGTGGGCCAGCCCCCAATAAGAGTTTTTTTGTTTTAAATCTAACTTCTTTTTTGGTATTTATATCATAGGCTATAACTTCAATCCGATCAGGAAATCTCTCCCACCTGTCAACAAACAAACTATCTTGATAATCTAACTGATTAGCCTTATATAACTTATCGAAGGTCATTGAAGGATTATAAAAAGATTTATGATTAGGTTGCCAAAACTCTAAATTATCATAATTACATTGCTCCCTTGTGTCGAAGCTATTATTAGATACTCCTAATCTAGGGGTGCCCAAATAAATACCTTTTTTATTTAAAAGTTCTTTTCTTTTGATATACTGTTTATAAATTATTTTAGATTTTTTTGACCTTTTTAAAGGTTCTTGCAGAATATCTAACTTGCCAAAGAAATCACTTAAATCGTCATTCAAGCCAGATATACCAATTTCATCTTCTAACTTCTTATAAAAAGGCAATAAATCATTCAATTTTATCGGGAGCTCCTCAAATTCATTTTCTGAAAACCGCATCAATCCATTACCCCAAGCATTTGCTAAGCCACCTTTTGCATAACTAGTAATAATATTACTATTGATGATGGAAAAGAAATTAGGATCTTTAGTAACAAAATGAAAAAAAGGAGATTTTAGTTTGGCAGGCATTTGCTGCTTATGCTTTTTAAAATATTCTAGATTTTTCCCTATTAAAAAATTAGTTGTTTGTTTTTGTTCTTTTAATGAATATAAATTTTCTTTTTTTTCAATTTCCTCCTCAACTTTGTATCCAACATCCAGAATTAGTGGCTTAATATTATTTTTTGAAAACTCTAGTGCAGATGCAACTCCAGAGGGTCCTGAGCCAACAATTATTATTTCATACATCTTGCATGTTCCTTTATTTGCCTAACCAAAAATAACCGTTTTAACTCATAGATAATTAAATTAAAAAAAGCAATTAAAAAAACTTTAAAAATTGTCAGAATACTTGCTTTAAATTTATTGACATACATGTGCTGATTCTGAGGAATTGATTCAGCTAAAGATGAGAGCATAAGGAAAGTAAAGGATAAAATATTGTTTTTGTGTTTTTTTCTTAAATGAAATTCAAGCGCAATTAGATCAACCTTATCATTACACCAGCCTACTAATAAATCTACCTCTTGCTGTGAGAAAGAATTATTAAGTTCTTTACAGATAGTTTTTATATAGTAATCAACATTACTAATTTCATTAAAGTTCATTAAATAAATTTTTAATATACAACTTTCCAATATTGACCTCTAATTTAAATTTACACTCAATAAGTCCAAATACTATGCAGATTTTCGGTAGAAAAACAAAACCAATCCAGGTAAAGAAGAAAAAATAAACAGCCCATACCAGAGCAATGATAATGTAATAGCATCAATAGCAGAAACCCCTTCATGGCTTAATAGAAGGATTAAGATACTATCCCTCAACCCTAATCCAGATATAGTAATTGGAATTGATGAAATTAAAATAGTAAGGACTAAAATTATAAAAGTTGCTTTAAATTCTACAATCAATCCTAAAGAAAGAACAAGGCTCCAAAAAAAACCTACTAAAGCTAAAATCATCAAAATTGAAAGGGCTAAGCAATAAAATATGATACTTTTATTCGTAGTTAATATATCAATGTATTCATAAAATTCTTTTAAGAAATTTAAATTATTATAGGGCCTAAACCATAGAATTATTGGCATACTGACAATACCAAAAGATAAGATTCCTATCAAAGTTTGTGGTAATACTGTTTCTAGTAATGAGTCACTCATCCAAAAAATTGATATGCAGCCAATACCAATGGTAGACCCAAATATAAAGAAACGATCCATTATTAAGGGAATTATTGAAATAGACGTATTATTATTGAGCTTATAAATATAGTATGCTCTGTATGCATCTCCAAAGATTCGCCCAGGAGATAGTAAATTAAAAAAAGAGGCAACTAGATTTATTTGATATGATTCCCAATGTTTAATTGGGGAGGCTAAAGTACTATTAACCAATTTACGCCATCTCATACTTGAAATTAAAATTACAATATTAATAAATAAAATAGCGTAAATAATATAGCGTAAATCTGCTGACAATAATCGGACTAAAACATCTGCAATATCAATCTTGCTAAAAATAAAAACTAGAAAACTTAAAGAAACTATCAATTTAATAAGGAAAACAATATTTTTTTGAAAAAAATACTTCATTTTATATTATTAGCATTTCCAAGCTATAAAGCCCTATATGAGGAAATAATTCTCCTGAACAATAAAATTAAAATAATAGCAAAACTAATGAGTGAAATAATCACTCCAGTCCAAAAATTAGAAGCTAAAAAGGTCATATGCAAATTGTGAGAACCTGCTGGTATTTTTACACCTTTGAATAAATAGTTTACTCGAAAAATATCAATTGGCACATCGTTTAATGAAGCGCTCCAACCATGATGATAAAGGTCACTAATTACTAAAACACTATCAACTGGTGACTCAATATCAAGACTATAGCCATTTAAATCATTGACTTTAATTTTTCCATTCATCATGTTGGGAACATAAAAATCTTGCCCAACATCAAGATCACTTAAAGCTTGATAACTACTATCTATTATTTCTGGATTTGATAAAAAATACTTTGGAAAAGCACTAATGTTTTTATAAATTAAATATTGATCTCCCTCATGAATTAACTTAAGTCGGTCACTATTAATAGTCAAAGAAGAAGCAACATGGGATACAGCAGCAACATCAATAAGAGGTGATTCAATTGACTTTCTACCAACCAAAAGATAACCCTTATTAGTTGTATATTTATCGGAAATCGTCTTGTCACTCTTAATAACTTCTGAATGAAAATTATTAAGATGCTTGGGTGTTAAATTTGAACCCTCAGTATAAACACCAGTAGTTTGCAATGTACTAAAAAAATTACCGCGAAAGTTTATATCAGATTGATATCGAGAAAACTCTGGAACACTAGCAAGTTTAATGGCATTATCAAAATTAGTTCTGTTGCCAAATTTTTTTTCGACTTCATTTTGCTCATTTTGCAATATCAATAAACGATCACTCTTTGAGAGTCCTTTAATAAATATTGTTTCGGATAAATTATTATTATTTTGGATGCCAGAATTCATAGGGTAATATATATGAACCAAACTAAAATGAAGAGAAAATAAAGCAATTGTAAATAGCAGTGCCCAATAATTACTTAAGCCCTTATCGGAACTATAAGCTTTTGACCATATCCACAAAACCAAAGATGAGCTAAAAGGGATAATTAATATCCAATAAATTAAGGGAGAATTAAAATAATAATAATCAAAAAATTTAGCAATCTCCTCCTTAGGTCTAACTGATAAATGCTGAAAAAAACTTAAGAAAGCATCAGGAATAAATAGCCAAAATAAAAATAAAAATGAAAGTAAAACTCCTACAATTAGGTAAATAAATGAAAAAACTTCAGTTCCTTTTTTTAGTAAATAGTTTACTTCTTTCTTTTTCTTATAAGTATTCCTGAATAAAATATTTACCACTAAGCCGATTGATATTGCAGAGGAAAAAACAAATAAAGGGTAAGATCTCCACCATCCAGTTGCTTTTGTTATTTTTACTAACAAGCCAAGAATTGGAATATATTGATTCAACCATGCTAAAAATAAATAGCCAAAAACATAATAAAAAAAGAATCTCTCAATAGGTTTAAAAAGATTTTTATTCAAAAAAAAGTATATAAGTGAGGGTAATAATAGCATTGAGACATAAAGACCTAAAGATTCAAAGCTTGTTAATAAACCAGTTGTAATCATTTTTTCGTCAAAAAATATCCATGATGTAAATGGGGCTAATAGTGCTTTAATAATATTAAATAATGAATACCCTCCATATATATTGTATGTGTGAGAACGGCTCGTGGACAACACTTCAGTCACAAAAGGAACTAGCCAAAAAGCCATGAGTCCTGCCCAGACAGTTGTTGCAATTAACATAAATTTTATTGGCCGCCATAATGAGCTTTTAAATCTATTAAAATCTAACCATAGATAAAGCAGCATGACCCCAAAAAAAACTAACGAAAATTGAACAACACTAACATTAGATAACCAATGAGAGATTGCTAGAACAATACCTAAATATAAGGCATTAAGAAAATCACCCTTATTATTATTTGCTTCAGAAACAAAATATAGCATTAAAGGAAATAGTAGATAACCACTAGATCCATTAAATAAAGATTCATTCAAAATTGCAGGAGAAAATATTGAGATTATTGCGATTACAAATATCGAAATAGGTAATAAATTGAACGTTTTTTTTATAACCGTACCAATCAATAATACAAAAAAAGAAATTTGAAGCCAAATATAAAGCGAAACACCAAAAGCACTATCTTCAAAAAAAGATAAAAAAGATGCGAGCGCGCTAAAAGGACTTTGCAAAATACTATTAAAAAATACACTTTGCCCAACACCAGCACTACTATTCCATAATGAAAAAATACCTTTAGCAATGTTTTGAGAATTATAAACCGCACTCCAGTACTTAATTGCTGGGTCAGCAGATGTGACAGGGTATTTATCAAAAAAAATCGTATCAAAAAAAAGAAATGACGATAAAAATAACAAGCCAACTATTGTTAGATTATTAATTAACTTTTTGTTATTACCAAAAAAAAATCCTAAACCTTTATTTTTAATACTCATTTATATTCTCGTTATTAGAATTAGTTATACTTGGCTTGTAAAATTCCTCGTTAACTAATACCATTATAGTGTTCACATAATTCTTAGCATCTCTTAATTTAACAATATTATCTATCAATTTTGCATCTTGAGCATAGGCAGATCTCCATATATTACGATTCTTGTAGAAATTATTTAGATGCTCTTGAACATTTTTACTTGTAACTAATTTACCAAAACTAACTCCATCTTCGACCAATGTAAAAAACATAGTTTCTAAAATTAACTGAGTAATGTCCTGTATCAGGATAGTTTCCTGATACTTGGTTACCAATTCTTCCAGATGTAATTTCGTTAAAACCAGAAAAATCAAAGAATTCTATTAGTAGATCTTCAGAAATTATAATCTTGGAGTATTCAGGAAATATTTAACTTTTTTAACCATAGCTCAAGTACGACAAATTTCCATATATGCTCATAAGGTATTTTACCTTGCATAAAAAGTTCGTATAAATTTAACATATAATCTTCTTGAAAAATACCCCTATTACGTATGCAGTTGATGGAGAAAACCTCTTTAATAATGGGGTTTAACTCATTAAACATCCATACATCCATTGGCAACTGAAATCCTTTTTTCTTTTTGTTTAGTACAAAACTAGGAATTAAATTATGCATACTTTCCACAAGAAGTTTTTTTGGCCAACCTAATTTTTTGTGCCACCCTTCAGGAAGAGATAAAAGCTGTTCAACTAAAGCATCATCAATTAAAGGAACTCTGAGTTCTATTGAATGTGCCATACTCATGGCATCACTATCCCTAAGAAGACGCCACTGCATATAGTTTTTTATTTCAAGTCGTTGTGTTTCTCTCCAAAGATCTTTAAACTGCTTGCCATGTTTTAAGTCACTTAAAACATTAGTCTTTGAGTTTTTTTCTATTAGCTGATTAAAATTTTTTGAAAAAATATCATGAGATTCGGAGCTAGGGCCATTTGACCTTATTAAAAAATACAAATCTACAAAATCATGCACTTTTTTTAATCTAGATAACTTTAATTTATAAAGATAATTTCTTACAAAAAAAGTAAAAAAAGATATTATTTTTTCTCTAATACGAGCATGTAAAAAAAGCCATAATTTAAGAGGTATGCCAACTTTTGGGAGGAGTTTAAATGAACCATAACCTCCAAATAATTCATCCCCACCTAGTCCAGATAGAACTACTTTAACTCCAGCTTCGCTTGCCGCTTTAGAAACAAAATAAGTGTTAATTCCATCAAGGCTGGGCTGAGACATTGAGCCAATAATATTATCTAGATTTTCAAGAACGTCTTTCCCTGAAATATTAATTTCTTGATGATTAGTTTTAAAATATTTGGCAACCTGGGAGGCTAATTGAGTTTCATCTAAAGCTTCTTTATTTTCTTTAAAGCCTAAAGAAAATGTTTGAACTGGAGCTTTTGAAATTTGGCTTGCCAATCCTGTAATAACTGTTGAGTCAATCCCGCCACTCAAAAAAACTCCAACTGGAACATCACTCTGCATATGAACTTTTATACTATCCTCCAAAAGTTCTTTTGTTTTTTTTACTATCGAATCTGTTGAAATTTCGCAAGCCTCCTGAAGAGGTGCCAACCAATAAGGCTCAATTGATAATATTGAATTTTGAATCACTAGCTGGTGACCTGGCTGTAGCATTTTAATATTTTCTACTAAAGTATTTGGTTCTGGCATATAACCAAATTCAACATACTGTTTTAAAGCAAATGCATTTAACTTTCGCTCTATAAATCCAGATTCTAAAAGAGAGTTCATTTCAGAAGAAAATATTAAAACTTCATCATCACAATAGTAATATAGTGGCTTGATACCTTGACGATCTCTAACTAAAACTGTAGTGTTATTTTTTTTATCATGCAGCGCATAGGCAAACATACCTCGAAGATTTTTTACATAATTGACACCAGAGCTTAGATAACCTTCCAATATAACTTCTGAATCACTTTTGGATTTAAATAAAGAGCCTTGTTTTTTTAATTGATCCCTGAGTATCTTATAATTATATATTTCGCCATTTGTAATCATACCAACTGATAAGTCATTTGATAAAAAAGGCTGCCTTCCATTAGATGAAGTATCTAGAATGCTTAATCTTCTGTGTCCAAAACAAGCATTGCCTACTACTTCAATATTTGAATCATCAGGACCTCTATGACTCATAACAGAGGACATCCTCTCAACAGCAGATAAAAAATTATTACCTGATGAATTATTAAGACTTACTATTCCACAAATTCCACACATTATTTTTTTATCTCAAATATATACTTATTAATTATGGGAAGAGCATCATTCTGACTAAATATAATTGTTGAAGTTTGAATCTTTTCACCATATTGTGGAAAGCATAAACCAAAATTGTCTTCATTAGAATGGCAATTATTAGAAGAAGAGCCAGCAGTAAAATGAGTAAAAGCAATATTATTTGATTTTAAAGTCATATGATATTTATCATTAAATTTTTTAATATTTTTTACTTCAGGTGAAAAGTGAAAGAAACTTTTAATAAAGTGAGGCCTTGATCCTTTAATTTTATCTTCTATAGAAACCCTATAATCTGAAATTTTTATTGTTCTTGAAATAGTCAGGTCACCAAATAGTCTTTTATAGCCATTATGATGTAATTTTATAATGCACTCATTGTTTGAAATAATTGGATCTATTTTTAGCTCATTACTATAATAACCATCAAGCATTAATTCTGGATAAGCATTTAACCCATGAATTATCATGGGTTCTTTAGAATCAATCTGAATAGAATTGTGACTCCTTATACTTCTTCCATATTTACTTATTAAATTATTCTTATAATTAAGCCTTCCTGTTCCAATTAGAAAAGGCTCGCCTCTAAAATACAAAATTAGATGACAAGCATCTGAATGTCCATGTGACCATGATGCAACATGGCCCTTGGGATTTTGATAAATATAGATAGAGAAATTTTTACCTCGATAAGAACAATATCCAGCATCTTTATAACTAGTTAGACCTTTAGGTAAATTTTCAATATTATTTACATTTTTAGGTAAATTAAAAAAAGAATGCCAGCCAGCTTTTTTTGGTTTTATTGCTGTACTTTTTAAATTCAATAAAGCCTCTCCAATAACACCTACTCCACTATGAAAATCAGTTGAGAAATCAGGAGAAACATCTCCAAAAATAGGTATATCTTTTTCTTGTAAGAAAAAACATGTAGCTCTCCAAATTTTTTGTACTTTAGTAGTTAAAATATTTTCAAAATTAATATCATTAAATTTTCTTGCTGCAAATAAAACTTCTAAATATGTTCTTGCCATAAGAACTTGGTAGTGAGATGATCCTTCTCTCAAAAATCCACTTTTAGAGAACATATGATCTATTGAATCAAGAAGTATTTGTCTTCCAGAGCTAATATGAATATCTGAGCTAATATATAAACCGCCTAAATATAATGCTCTTCCGTTATTTATAATATGATTATTTGTTGCCTCACCTCTTAGCTCAAGATTGTCTAATAAAAAGGATAATTGAGAATTCATAGATTTAATGATAAAAAGATTTTGATCATTATTAGGCTTAGCTTTATTGTTTAAAAAAAGAACCCAATTTGAAATTCTTTCAGAAACAGAGTAACTATCCCAACCAATATTGTCACCTTTAGAATTGCATTCAATCCAATTTATGATAAAAAATAAGCCAAAATTACTATAATTTTGATCTTTTAAAAAATCAGCATTTATATTTAATAACCATCCAAATCGGTGAAGTGCATACACTTCTTCAACATCTGTCCATGAAATTTCCCACATATTAGATACTGCGAGTTTATATAATTTACCAGCAAGCTTAACATCAAAATACTCTATATTAGGTGGCTCATTATTTTTCTTATATTTAAAATTATTAATACCTAAATCATATTTCAATGATAATTTATTTAAACCTGAAATTTTATTAGGAAGTTTTTTGCGAGACTCAAAAAAAATAATTTCTTTAATAACTTTTGAAAAGAACTTGTTTAGTTGATTGGATTTAACAGCATATAGGAATGAATTAAAAAATTCAGAAAAAATATTAAATGATATTTTAGACATTATAGCTTTAAGTCTCTCTCAAAGCATAAATCCTTAATGAAAGGGCCATCATTATAAATATAACAGAATTTAAGCCAGTTTTAAATAATATCTGCAGATGAATAAGCCCAATTGCTTGAATAAGCATTAATGAAAAAATTCCAATAGATAGAGTTTTAAGAGTAAATATTTTTGATTTCCTAAATGCTAAAAATGGATATAGTAATGAGAATAATATAAGCGAAATGAGTATTATCAAACCAAGAGCTCCAAATTGGAAGAAAAAATTAAGATAAGGTGTGTCCGATTTTGTATTTAACTTAAAGTCAGAAGTACCAAGCTCTTTATCTGAATTTAATTTATTCCATTCACTAATTTGATATCCACCACCGAATAGTAATTTAAAAAAGGTATTTTTATTATCTGAGATAGGATCCTGATTTAAATTTTGATTAGTAGATTTATGTGATTCAATTAAATCAACCATTTCACCACTAACATTAATATTTTCAATCTCATCGCTATAACTAGCTTCCAATAATCGATTGGAAGAAATATCACCTTCATATTGGGTTTTAACTTGCATAGTATTGTTT
>Ga0075444_10002677_pt1 | contig 10706 bp, 8 predicted proteins | sample CoawatmetaG01DNA_FD_76836 | JGI IMG/M metagenome (GOLD analysis project Ga0075444, IMG submission 76836) | Marine microbial communities from the West Antarctic Peninsula - Coastal water metaG017-DNA | ecosystem: Environmental > Aquatic > Marine > Coastal | place: Atlantic Ocean: West Antarctic... | reverse complement strand
CAACTCGCCACCGTAAGATTTAATGCTTAATTCGTAACCCCAATCTCTAAAAGCGCCTTCAGTGAACTTCATAATATTCCCTTTATGAACCAGCGTAACCGATGATCTATTGTTCTGAATTGCATAATCAATAGCTTGTTTAACTAGTCGCTCTGTGCCTTCCATCGATATTGGCTTGACGCCAAGACCGACATTTTGAGGGAATCTAATTTGAGTAACACCGAATTGCTCTTGAAGAATCTTCACCATGGCATCAGATTCCTTAGATCCAGCCTCAAACTCAACACCAGCATAAATATCCTCGGAGTTTTCTCTAAAAATAACCATATCTACATGAGATGGATTTTTAACTGGGCTAGGAACACCTGCAAAATATCTAATAGGTCTTAAGCAGACGTATAAATCTAAGATCTGGCGCAAGGAGACATTTAGAGACCTAATGCCACCACCAACAGGTGTGGTTAATGGTCCTTTGATACTAACGACGTACTCTCTTAAAGCATCTATGGTTTCGTCAGGAAGCCAAGTATCAGCATCATATACTTTCGTAGATTTCTCACCGCAGAAAACTTCCATCCAGGAAATCTTTTTAGTGCCGTTGTATGATTTTTGAACAGCCATATTTACAACATCAATCATTGCTGGTGTAATATCAACACCAATACCATCGCCTTCAATAAATGGAATGATTGGGTTGTCTGGAACTTTAAGGACACCATCAGCTCCTAGTGTAATTTTGCTTCCTTCTTTAGGTATTTCGATATGTTTGTAGCTCATTGATCTCTCCTGACTAAATAAACATTTATAATAATAAAATCGTGTTGAATTATACTCCAATTATTAAGTTGAAATGGTCTTTTGAGAGTCAAAACTAAAGGAAATATGTCGATTAAAGAGAAAACGGTCGTAGTCGGAATGTCAGGTGGTGTTGATTCATCCGTTGCTGCTTTGCTCCTCAAAAATGCAGGATATAAAGTCCAAGGATTATTTATGCAAAATTGGCAAAATGAACCTGGGGAACCCTGCACTTCTGAAATTGATTTTCAGGATGCATCTAAAGTATGCGACTTACTAGATATACCTCTTCACAAAGCTAACTTTAGTGATGAGTATTGGGATCGCGTGTTCAAAGAGTTTCTGGCTGAGCATGAAAAAGGTAGAACACCGAACCCAGATATTTTATGTAATCGTGAAATTAAATTTAAATCATTTTTAGATTACGCATTTAAAATTGGTGCCGACTATATAGCAACTGGTCACTATGCAAGAATTTTAAAAGATAGAGACAGGACATACTTAATGAGAGCATCTGACCTTAACAAGGACCAAACTTACTTTTTGCATGAAGTTTCTGAAGCTGAATTTTCTAAATGCCTATTCCCTCTTTCCGATCTTCCAAAAAAAGACGTTAGAAAAATAGCAGAAGACAACAAGCTTATTAATCATAATAAAAAAGATTCTGTCGGCATCTGTTTTGTTGGAGAGAGAAATCTTAGAGATTTCTTAAAGAGATTTATTGCATTTTCTCCAGGAAGCATCAAAAATTCTGATGGCTTGAATGTAGGAGAGCACCCAGGCGCCCTACTATTCACTCAAGGTCAAAGACAGGGTTTGAATGTTGGGGGTGTTAAAGATACACCAGATCTTCCCTGGTATGTTTATGACAAAAGCATTGAGCTCAATGAGGTGTATGTATGTCAAGGAGAGTTTAATTCCTTGCTTATGAGCTCTGGGTTGCATATGGAAAGTATGAAGTGGATTAATAAAGAAGATCACCCGAAGACCATGGATTGCTTGGTTCAAGTCCGTCATCGAGGCAAGCCGATTTCATGCAAGGTTACCTTTAACGAAAGCTATGTTGAGGTGTTATTTAATGAGTCCATTCGAGCCATAGCTCCAGGCCAATCCGCAGTTTTATACGATGGAAATAAATGCTTGGGTGGTGGCATTATCTCAAAATCAATAAGGGTTTAGATATATAATTTATATATGAGCAATCAACACATTATTTCGCCATTAGATAATCGATATAACAATAAGGTTCAAGAACTTGCTGCCAACTTCTCTGAAACGCATCTCAATAAAGTTAGGTATCACATCGAGGTTGATTGGTTAATTTTTCTTTGTGAGAATGGTGGTAAATCATTCCCGAAACTCTCCAAATCTAACTTTGCTAAACTTCAGAACATAAGGTCATCCTTCAACACTACCTCAGCTAAGCGAATCAAAAGCATTGAGCAACAGACCAATCATGATGTTAAAGCTGTTGAATACTTTATAAGAGAGAAGCTTGCTGAAATTCCATCATTAAAAAAGTATGAGCAACTTGTTCATTTCGCTCTAACCAGTGAGGATATAAACTCACTCTCATATGCAATATTACTTCGCGACGCTATATCCATATATCTTAAAAAGATCAAGGATCTTACCAAGGCACTTAACTCAAAATCTAAAAAGTGGTCTGGAGTTGCAATGCTTTCAAGAACGCATGGTCAAGCAGCCTCTCCAACAACCATAGGCAAAGAGATCAAGGTTTTTTGTGCAAGGCTTGAAAGACAGATAGCGCAACTGACAAAGCAAATTCCAATGGCAAAATTTGGTGGTGCTACAGGCAACTTTCACACATTGCATCTTGTGGATTCCAAAGTAGATTGGGTCAAAAAAACAAACACTTTTTTAAAAACATTTAAGATTCAGCAAAACTCAATCACGACTCAAATCGAACCACATGATGGCATAGCTGAGATTGCTCAGTGTGTTCAACGAATCAATAACGTTATTATAGATTTTGATCAGGACATGTGGCTTTACATAAGCAATGACGTTTTTAAACTTGAGCTCAAAGATGGTGAGGTAGGATCTTCTACCATGCCTCATAAAGTGAATCCGATTGACTTTGAGAACTCCGAAGGAAATTTAGGCCTGTCCAATTCATTGATGTCGTTTTTTGCAGATAAACTTACTAAATCTAGATTGCAGAGAGACCTTTCGGACTCAACAGTTTTACGGAATCTAGGAGTTGCATTTGGGTACTCATATCTTGGCATCACATCAGCATTAAACGGTTTTGCTAAGGTCTCTCCGAATAAAGATCAATGCCTAAATGAGTTAAACAACAATTGGCAAATCTTAGCCGAAGCCATTCAAACTGTCATGAAGATTGAGGGCATTGATAATGCCTATGAAATAATTAAAGAGCAAACACGTGGGGTAAATCTAGATCAAGTCTTATATCTTGATCTTGTCTCTAACCTTCAAATTAGTAACGAAGCTAAATTAATCTTAACCAATTTAACACCATCCAAATACGTGGGAATCGCCGAAAAACTTGCAAAATCCTAATTTTTTGTAGCTCTGCTACTAAAAATATACTCAATAAAGGCTTTTAAGACGGTTTATTTTAGATTCTTGACAATTTAAATGAATTAAATTTCAATGCACTACATATATACATGGAGTCTGTAAAGTGCCTAAATTAAACCTATCCTCTGAAATTCAAAGATTAAAATCAATACCAGATTTCAATACACCAAACTGGCATTCAATCAAACCAGAGCATGCTGCGCGAATGGTGTTACAGAATCAATTCAAAACTGGCTTAGATATTGCTAGATATACCGCATCAATAATGCGCAAAGACATGGAAGCATATGACCAAGACACTTCGTCATACACACAATCATTGGGATGTTGGCATGGATTTATTGGTCAGCAAAAAATGATTTCTATCAAAAAACATTTTGGCACCACTGACAAAAAGTATCTTTACTTATCAGGCTGGATGGTTGCTGCCCTTAGATCAGAATTTGGTCCCCTTCCAGATCAATCTATGCACGAAAAAACATCTGTTGCTTCATTGGTAAATGAGCTCTACACGTTCTTAAGACAAGCTGATGCAAGAGAACTAGGTGGCTTGTTTAGAGAGCTGGATAAGGCTCAAGAGAATGAGAAGTCAATCGTTCAAGATAAAATTGATAATTTTGAAACACACATAGTTCCAATCATTGCAGATATAGATGCTGGCTTTGGTAACGAAGAGGCCACTTATTTGATGGCCAAGCAAATGATAGAGGCAGGTGCTTGCTGCATTCAAATTGAAAACCAAGTATCTGATGAGAAACAGTGCGGACATCAAGATGGCAAGGTAACTGTTCCGCATTCAGACTTCTTAGCAAAAATTAATGCTGTTAGGTACGCTTTTTTAGAGCTAGGCGTAGATGATGGCGTCATTGTTGCTAGAACAGATTCTTTAGGAGCTGGATTAACCAAGCAAATTGCTGTTACCTATGAGGCTGGAGATCTTGGAGACCAATACAATTCATTTCTTGATGTTGAAGAGGTAGATGCAGAATCAATGAACCATGGTGATGTGCTAATCAATCAGCATGGAAAACTAGTTCGTCCAAAACGTCTTCCAAGTAACTTATATCAATTTAAAAAAGGAACCGGTGAGGCGCGTTGTATCCTGGATGCTATTACCAGCCTTCAAAATGGTGCAGATCTTATTTGGATTGAAACAGAGAAACCTCACATCGGCCAAATTGGAGCAATGATGGATGAGATTAAAAAAGTTGTTCCTAATGCAAAGCTTGTTTATAACAATAGTCCTTCATTTAACTGGACCTTAAGCTTCAGACAGCAAGTCTTTGATTCAATGGTTGAGGATAGCAAAGATGTCAGCTCTTACATTAAAGAGGATCTAATGGATGAGAGTTATGACTCATCTGAGCTAGCCATTGAAGCTGATAGAAGAATTCAAACCTTTCAAGCTGATGCAGCTCGAGACGCAGGAATCTTCCATCACCTAATTACATTGCCTACCTATCATACTGCTGCGCTTTCAACTGATAATCTTGCAAAAGAATACTTTGGTGAAAAAGGAATGCTTGGCTATGTAGAAGGAGTTCAAAGAAAAGAAATTAGGCAAGGAATAGCCTGTGTGAAACATCAAAACATGGCTGGTTCAGATATGGGAGATGATCATAAAGAGTATTTTGCTGGTGAAGCTGCCCTAAAGGCCTCTGGTGACGATAACACCATGAATCAGTTCTAGGAGTCGCAAACCTCATTATTGGTGCGTCCGCATATCTTACAGGACGCACCTGCTTCAAGATTAGCCAACCCCCCACAACTTCCAGAAATCGGTTTCTTGTTTAGGATAGAGCCAATAAAAATTCCAGCAAATGAGACACAGATAATAGTTAAAACTAATATAAATTCTGACATATTTAGTGACCCCAGTAATCTGAATAGAGAAAGTTCATGCCATCCCCTTTTTTAATTATATACATAACAGATAGCCCTTGCTCGTTAGCAATCTGAAGACCGCGATCAGATCCAAGAACATTGAGCGCAGTTGCCCATGTATCAGCATGCATGGCAGAGTTTTCATTCGTTACAGTTACTGATAAGACGGAATGATCTATTGAAGTCTCAGTAAAGGGGTTTACGGTGTGGCTAAGAACCCTACCATCGTCCTGCATAGAGTAATTCCGATATTCCCCTGAAGTGGCTACAGCCAGCCTATTAATTGATTTAATTATTTTAATTGGAGCATAGCTTATGGATAGAGGATCCTGAATACCAATAGACCAAGGTTCATCATGACGAGTGCCGGAGATAAAAATTTCTCCACCCACATCAAAAAGAAAATTTGTTCGGCCAGATTGAATAAGAATTTGAGCAACTCTATCTACAGCATAACCCTTTGCGATTGATGACAAGTCAAGCTGAGCATTCGTATATCTAATAATTGCTGATTCTACGAGGGTAAACCTTTTCAGGGAAATATTAGATTGAGTATTCTCTGAGATAGCTGGGGTACCAAACCCAAGGTCAGAAACAATTGAACCCAGGGTGATGTCGTAAAAACCATCAGATAGCTCATTAACATCTTCTGCATAGGATAATAGATTATGCATTTCCTTAGATATCTCAAGATCAACACCAAGAGGAGATTGATTAATGAGAGACAATTCAGATTCTTGTTTATAGTTAGACGCAAGAAGATCAATGCGATGTAGCTCGTCTAGGACTTTTGCGTTAAGTGTGTCTGAAATATACTCAGGTGAGACGAGTCGCCAGTATGTTCCGTAGATTGAACCATTCAGCTCATACGTTGCTGATTTATTATGATTGTATGCAAGACCAATGCAGGCTAGACCAACTGAGACTGCAAGAAACTTAGAAAAAAGATGACGATTCAATTGAATAATTTAGCCACCAAAGTCATCAAGCATTATGTTTTCAGGCTCCACTCCGATGTTTATTAGCATATCAATGCATGCCTTATTCATCATAGGAGGTCCGCACATATAAAACTCACAATCCTCAGGGGCTTCATGGTCTTTTAAATAGTTATCTAGTAACACTTGGTGAATGAAACCAGTCTTACCATCCCAGTTATCTTCAGGCTGTGGATCAGATAAAGCTGCGTGCCATGCAAAATTTTCATTGTCCATATCGAGCTTGTCAAAATCATCAACGTAGAACATCTCTTTTAAGCTACGAGCTCCATACCAAAATGATATCTTTCTATCGGCTTTTTCTCTTAAGAGTTGATCAAAAATATGCGCTCTCATAGGAGCCATCCCTGCTCTCCACCAATGAATACCATTTCAGCTTTTGTTTTTTTAGCAAAAAATTCACCAAAGGGGCCAAAGACTCGAACCTTATCACCAGGTTTGAGATTAAATGTCCAAGATGACATAAGTCCTGGAGGTATATCTGAAGATCCGGGTGGTGGTGATGCTACACGAATATTAAATTTCAGCACTCCTTTTTCACCAGGATAGTTAGCCATAGAGTAAGCTCGAATGATGGGTTCGTCATTGTTTGCAACATTTTCCCAGATTTTAAATCTATCCCAGTCGTCTTTATACTCATCAGCGATATCAAAAGATTTGTAATCAAGGTTACTGTATGCAGGAGCTTCAAGTTGAACATATCCACCGGCTTTAAAGTCAACCTCCTCGCCATCCGGAAGTTTTAAAATCAGCTCCTTGATAAAGGTTGCCACATTATCATTTGAAAGTACTTCACACTCCCATTCTTGAACTCCAAAAACCTCTTCGGGAACTTGAATCTTGAGATCATTTTTCACAGCAACCTGGCAAGATAATCTCCACCCATCTTTCTTTTCTTTTGAATTAAAATGAGACTCTTCTGTTGGTAGGATTGAACCACCTCCATCTAGTATTTGACACTTACACTGGCTGCAGGTTCCACCTCCACCACAAGCAGAAGATAGAAAGATTTTGTGATCAGCTAGCGTTTGAAGTAGCTTACTGCCAGAGGGAACCTTGATAGCATTTGCACTGTCACCATTAATCTCAATTGAAACCTGTCCTGTGCTAACAAGCTGACTCCTTGCTGCCATGATTATAAAAACCAGAAGCAATACGATCCCAGTGAATGAAACAACGCCTAATAATAAATCAATCTGCATAGTTAAACCTTAAAGTGAAATTCCACCAAATGACATAAAACCAAAACTCATCAACCCAACGATTAAAAATGTTATTCCTAGACCTTGAAGGCCCTCTGGTATATCTGAGTATTTTAACTTCTCTCTGATACCTGCCAACACAACAATTGCCATAGCCCAACCTACTCCTGCACCTAAACCGTAAACAACGCTTTCTCCAAATTTTAGATCCTTTTCAACCATAAATAAAGTTGCCCCAAGAATTGCACAGTTCACTGTAATGAGAGGTAAAAATACACCCAAAGCATTATAAAGAGCGGGAACAAATCTATCCAAGAACATCTCTAATATTTGAACTGCAGCTGCAATAACACCTATATAACTTATTAAACCGACAAACTCTAGATTGACATCGGGAAGTCCAGCCCAGGCAAGAGCACCCTCTTTTAATATTGAATTGTAAATAAAGTTATTTAAGGGAACGGTTATCAAACAAACCACTATCACGGCTACACCAAGGCCAAATGCTGCATCTATTTTTTTAGAAATAGCGATAAAGGTGCACATTCCGAGGAAAACAGAAAGAGCGATGTTCTCAATAAAGACAGTTGTTACAAATATACTTAGATAATGTTCAAGCATTGCTTTCTCTCTTTGTTAGGTCAGGCGCATTTGCATGTTTTTGGAGCTTGAAATCATTTGGTTCCACTTGATCTTTTTGGAAAGTCCGGATTCCCCATATCATGAAGCCTATTAATATAAATGAACTCGGGGGGAGTAGTAATAGGTTGTTAGCTGGATACCAACCGCCATTTGAGACAAGTGGGAGTATCTCATAGCCCAAAAGAGTTCCTGCACCAAACAGCTCTCTAACTGTGGCAACGGCTATCAGGATAATGCTGTATCCCAAGCCATTTCCGAGACCATCCATAAAACTAATCAGTGGCTTCTCTTTCATGGCAAAGGCTTCAGCCCTCCCCATGACAATACAATTTGTAATGATTAAGCCTACAAAAACAGAAAGCTTCTTACTTGTCTCATAGTCATAAGCTTTCAACAATTCATCAACTACGATTACCAATGATGCAATGATTGTCATCTGAACAATGATTCGAACGCTTGTGGGAATATAGTTTCTTATGATTGAAATAAATAAATTTGAAAAGGAGACTACGCATGTTAAGGCAACACACATGACAAGAGTTACTGAGAGGCTGCTTGTAACCGCAAGAGCAGAGCAGATACCAAGTATCTGAAGAGTGATAGGGTTCTCCTTTATCAGAGGCGTAATAATAACGTCTTTGTATTGCTTAACTGTCATAATTTAAGCTCTGTAATGTTTGCTTGTAGCCGCTGTCACCAAACCAATATGAGATCATGTTTGTAACTCCCCTGCTTGTAAGTGTTGCACCTGAGAGTCCATCAACTTGATAAGCAGCAGACGCATTGGTGGAATCGACTTTTCCTTTGATTACCTTAAGAGCGATGGAGCCATCTTGATAAATCTTTTTTCCATCCCATAAAGCTTTCCATTTAGGGTTATCAACTTCGGCGCCAAGGCCCGGCGTTTCCTTGTGCTCATAAAATTCAAGACCACGGACTGTATTTAAATCTCTATCGATGGCTATATAACCGTAAAGAGTACCCCAGAGACCGTAGCCTCTAATTGGTAAAATGATCTTCTCAAGGTCTCCATTTCCATCTTTTAAAAGATAAATCTTTCCAATATTTTCTTGGTTTTTGATTATTGCAATGTCCTGCTTTGGTGGAACAGGCTTTGAGTAGTCAGATTGTTTGGAATAATAAACTGGATCATAAGTTTGAAGGTCCAAGTCTTGATATTCGTCGAGAAGTTCAGAAGTTTCAAAATTTACAAATTTAGGTACCAGATTTTGAAATTGAGCTTCAACAGCTACATCTGGGTTATATATACCAGCAGTTTTAAGTATTTTCATTCGCTGATCGTTGAGTTTGTTCAGGTTTTGAGTGTCGCGAAGGCTAACGGCAGCGAATGACACTACAAGGGAGCAAAGCAAGCACACCACAAAGGAAACAGATATCGTCTTTAATACAGAATCATTCATGAGCTAGAGCCCTCTTTCTTTTAGCAATATTTGATGAAACAACCATGTGATCTATGACTGGAGCAAATAGATTTGCGAAAAGGATTGCCAGCATCATGCCTTCTGGAAAAGCTGGATTAACAACCCTAATAAGAATAACAGTTACTCCAATTAAGCCACCATAAAACCACCTGCCTGTGTTTGTACCAGAGCCTGAGACAGGTTCTGTGGCCATAAAGACCAGGCCAAATGCAAAGCTTCCAATCACTAAATGCCAGTACCAAGGAACAGCAAACATGGGGTTGGTATCAGAACCAACTATATTCAATATCGAGCTCATGGCAATCATGCCAATTAAAGTACCCAAGATAATCCGGTATGAGGCAACCTTCGTAGCCAAAAGAATAACAGCAGCAATACCAATTGCTATGAGGGATGTTTCTCCCACAGATCCCGGAATGTGACCAAAGAATGCATCCGTCCATAAGAAATTATCTGTAAGGCCATTAATACCATCTTCTGCAGCATAACCAAGGGGAGTTGCACCACTGTATCCTGATGGGACAATCCCATTATCTGATAAACCAGAGACCCATACCTTGTCTCCTGAAATTTGCGATGGATAGGCAAAATATAAAAATGCTCGACCTGTTAAGGCGGGATTTAAGAAATTTTTTCCAGTGCCACCAAAAATCTCTTTTCCAACGACAATACCAAAAGTGATACCCATTGCTGCTTGCCACAAAGGTAGATCAGGCGGGCAACTTAAAGCAAATAGAATTGATGATACGAATAATCCTTCATTGATCTCATGCTTGCGTACAACTGCAAATAGAATTTCCCAAAGAATACCAACCGCAAAAGTTACCGCATAGATGGGAATGAAATACACTGCACCAACCCACATCTTACTCATAAAGGTGTCCTGACTATACCCAACAAAGCTAATGATGTAGTGATGCCAATCATTTGTATTCTGTGAGTCTATTAAGGCCAAGTAGTTAAGAGTTTGATCCCCGATGTTGTACATGCCAAAAAACATTGCTGGAAATGCGGCCAACCAAACAATCACCATGATTCTTTGAATGTCTACAGAATCTCTAACGTGAATTGGATTGGATGTTTTTTTTGTCGAGGAGAAAATAAAATTCTCAATTGCATCAAATATTGGAAACCATTTTTGCTGAGCTCCGCCTGCTAAGAAATGAGGCTTTACT
>Ga0075444_10002670_pt1 | contig 10718 bp, 4 predicted proteins | sample CoawatmetaG01DNA_FD_76836 | JGI IMG/M metagenome (GOLD analysis project Ga0075444, IMG submission 76836) | Marine microbial communities from the West Antarctic Peninsula - Coastal water metaG017-DNA | ecosystem: Environmental > Aquatic > Marine > Coastal | place: Atlantic Ocean: West Antarctic... | reverse complement strand
GTCGTAGGTGCTGTGCTGATACCAGTCAGAGCAGAGCCGTCGCCAGCATAGGATGTAGCAGTCACTACGTTAAAGGTTGGGCTGTCAGTTGTGGCAAGTCCTTGGTCCAAGGCTTTGACAGAAGCAATATCTGTTAACTCGCTATCCATCAATGCGCCAGCAGCGTTTACATTAGTTGTATCCGTTACGTCAGCTAGGGCTTCAACAGCGTCTAACTTAGCACCATCAATAGAGAGGTCTCGTCCATCTACTGTACCAGTAGGTGTGATGTTACCTGTGAAGGTTCCGTTAACAAATGTAGGGCTGTCAGTTGTAGAGACACCTTGGTCAATACTAAGATTGGCTGCGGAGAGCGCTGCGGCTGCTGCGTCGAGACCCGTTTGTACGCGGTCTGCTGCTGTGAGCGCTGTAAAGGCCTCAGCCGCGAGGGCTGCTGCCTCTGCGCGGTTGCCTGCTACGATAGGGCTCTCAGTGCCTTCTACGCGACCGTCAATGAGTTCTTGGTAAACCATGAGTCCCTGCTTAGCAGAGATGTCTAGGTTAGCGGGGGTTACGTCTGTATTGGCTGCGAAGTTCGCTGCAAGTGCTGTCTTACTCACAGTACGCAATACCTCTACAGTGTCACCGATTGTTAGTGTTGGAATAACTGAAATAGCGGAATCGTCAATCCACGAGAATACAGTATAGACAGGATCGCCTGATCCGTCTACTGCAGCATTCACACGAACTTGTACGTCTGCACGAGACAAGAATCCTAATGCGAAGTTCACCGCGAAGGTCTGTGCTCCACCAGCATATGTGGTTGTGTTAGTTGATAGACCCATGATGGTCCCCTTCTTGGTTATCTTCATAGTGAAGGAATAAAGGGGCGACAGTATTGCCGCCCCCTGTGTATTACTTAGTAGCTTGACCTGCTGTAGTAAGCATCTCACCAATGAGTAGTGTATTAGCGAATGGTAGTGTACGCAGAGCCTTGCGATCATCGTAATCTGCGTTGCCTGTAGCAGCAGCCCCTAATGCACCCGGAAGACGGAGAGCATCATTAGCCCACGATAGAATCGGAGGTGCGATCTCAGAGTTCTTGCTGTACTGGTTAAAGCGCAGATCATCTAGTCCAAGCATAGTTGTCAGAGGATCAGTAGCCATCGGAATAAAACCTGTCATGTTTGAGTACGCGAAGGCACGCTTAGCGTGGTCCTTTGCAGTCAACTCTTCGAGGTCTCCATTCAGAGCACCACGGATAACAGACACAGCACCTGCGGTAATCATACCAGCAGCCAGAGCACCGTATGCTTCTGGGTCGTTATGACGGAAGTGACGTGCTAACTGCTTATGCGTAGCCTGTAGCGGGAAGGTCTTCAAGTGAGACAGTACCGCGCCGAAGCCTGTGTGCATCCAAGCATCTTGTTCACCAGCCATGGACTTCTGAATGAGTTGGTTGATGTTCCGAGTGATCCCTGCGCCTACGATGTCCTGTAGATCGCCATCCCACTTGTCAGCGTGTAGACGGTTCACGAAGCCCTCGGGGGCGAACTCAACAGTACCATCCTCAATTAGAGCAGATAGTCGATCCAAGGCGTTCTGGTCTAAGCCGAAATCACTCCACATACGATCCTTGGTCTTCTGAGGCATTAACTCGCCTGTCTGAAGCTCTTCACGTAGGGCGCGCATGATCTTATCAGTGCTGCCTAGAGCAGCAGTCTTCTGCTGTACACCACGCACGAAGTTGAACAAGCTAGTGTACCCCTGCACGAACGCCATGTTAGACGTTCCCTTCTGTAGCTTGGTAATCAAGTCAGACTGATCACCTGCGTCTACTTCGTCTAGGTTCAAGTGCTCTGCGAACAAGTGCTGATCCTGTGCTACTTCACCTGTTAAGAACATAACGTCGTCTAGGAGTTCTTTGTTTCCTGCTCGGAGTTCTGTACGCAAGAAGTTCAGGCCACTGCGGTTCAAAGAAGTCATCAGACCATTCTGCCAGAGCAAAGCACCTGTCTCACCTAACTGAGTTAGACCCAGTTGGTTCAACCATGCTAACTGTACACCACGTTTAGCCAAGGCTACGGCGGGTCCAGCAGAAGCGATCTCGCCACCTTCGAGTTTGTTGAAGCCTTTAACAGCGCCACCATCGAAGTTAGTGAACATAGCTTCTATCTCACGGGGATCAGTTAGTTCCTCACCAGCAGCGCGTTGCTCTGCATGGATAGCGGATGTGATCTCCTTACGAGCACCACGACTTGTGATACCCTGACGAGCTAGAGCAGCTGAGCCAGCCATACGACGGGCGTAGCGTTGCCAATCCCCTGCGAGGTCATTGCTTAGTAGATCAACGATCTGTACTGTAGAACCGTCTTCAGTTATGATAGGTGTAGACATATCCACTTCATTACGAGACTTAGCGAAGCCTTCTTTGCCGCGCTCTTTCTGCGCACCTACAAGACGTTGCATAAGACCGTCGATCTCTACTGTACTCATACCTGACGTGCCTAGAGAATCCCGTAGGAACTCCTGACCGTCTGCTTGTAGCAGGCTGTGTACACTTGTGTCGATCTGTGCGTCCTTAGTCTGTGAGCGCCGTATAACGGCCTCTGCGACTGCATCTGCGTCTTTACCCACAGCCATACCAGCTTCGCGGTAAGACGCTGCAAGAGCCGCTACGACGTTCTCACGACGTACCCTACCATTGCGGATGAGGTTCGCGATCTTAGAGCCACTCCAGTTCTGAGGTGTGTAGTGAATGTTATCAGCTACATCTTCCATACCCATCACAGAGTGCTCTCCGTCACGTCCCTTGCCAATGGCTAAGGAGTCGCGGGCAGCACTGTCGTAGGCGTCAGCACCACGTGTGATGTTGGGATCGACATCCACCTTAGACGGGACGTCGCCTCCTGCAGCCCTGCGTTGACGAGCGTTACGCTCTAGCATGACTTCACGGTTGTACTGCGCTTTACCAGCCTCAGAGATACCGTACTTGCTTCCAAAGGCACCGTTGTTTGTTGTCTGCGCCCAGTCGTGCATAGCTTGACGGGTAGGCAGCAACTGCGTGGCGATCTTCTTGTGGTAAATCTCCATCATTGCAGATGCAGTAGCTGAACCACGGTTTAGACCACTCGCGCTTTCATACACGGTACGCCCCATCCAGTTCATAACTGCGGACTTCGAGGTGTACATCTTAGCTTGAAAGCCAGCACCTACAGCGACGTTCCATGAACTCGTTAGCGCCTTGGTCCAGTTCTTGTCTGCGTCTTCGCGCTTGCGTACATCCAAGCCAGCTTCGTAGTTGCTGGTCTCAGCTAGATCATGCCAGCCTTGTGTAGTAGGCGATGTGTCACCGTGAGGGTCTTCTACCTTAGTAGTTTGAAAGGCAGGAGCGGCATCTGCTGATTGAGCAGCGCCTACGGACTGTGACCCAGCAGCGCTTGGAGGAGCTACAGTAGGTGTAACTACAGGAGGAACTTCACCAGTAGCAACCAATGACGGATCACTTGTTTCTACACGCTGTGCGTAGTCGATCTCTAGGTCGTTGATAGACTTAGCCATAGGTCCAGTGAGCGTACCGATAGTACCACCGAATGCCATACCACCGATAGTGGATGCAATGAAGGTGGACTCGTCAGAGGTCTCTCGGATAGCTACGTCATACGCACCTACGATAGCACCTGCTTGAGCACCGCCTGCGCCTAATTGCAGAGCACCCTGTACGCGCTTGTTCTTTGATACAAGAGCAGCAGCACGGGCTATCTTAGCAGCACCAATCATACCACCGGACATAATCGTTAGCGGGGCATCCACATCAAGGAAGGAAGAGATCAAACGTAAGCCACCCCCTTCGTACTGTTGGGATGTAATCATTTGGTCATCGAGGTCTTCTAAGATACGAGCGCGTGCTCGAATAGCCGCCTCTTCTGTAGGAGCGTCCATGATGTCTTTGTGCATACCACGGGGTATACCTTCGATGAGTCCTTCGACGTCATCTTCTTTGGTTGTCCAGACTTCGCCGCTGTCGTGGCTAAAGCCTACTAGACCTTTCAGAGCACCACCGATACCTGCGCCTATGCGCTCAAACTGTGTTGCGTCTGGGTTGGTTTCGTCAAATGTCTCTTGAGCAGCAATGCGCTCGTCTTGTCCACGGCGTAGGCCACCTGCTAATGCAGTAACCCCGAAGCCGAGTTCGACCTGTCCTAGAGCGCCGAGTTGTGCAGCGCCCCCAGCTTCAATTTCTTGTAGGGCGGCGGGTACAAAGGTCTCCTCGGCATCTGAGGGCGGCAACAGGTTAATAGAACCTTCGCTCAATCCCGGAGCTTTTGGTGGTAGTAGGTCTTTATCTGTTGGTTTCAAACCTTCAGCCATTGTACTCTCCTTAGTTGGGTTGCCCCCGCCCGTTGTGGGCGAGGGTTAATAGTTATTCTGTTAGTGAATCAAGAAGCTCTTGGTACATAACATCACCAGTGGCTTTGAAGTCCAATGGTAGTGCAGGAGTCAGTGTTCCGTTAGGAAGACGAATCCGTACCTGTACGCCCTTACCATCGAAGGACGTGACTTCCATACCACGGACACCACGCATCATGGCGGTTAAGGCGTCGTTACCGCTCAGAACTCCTGTATCCGCGTTTACTCCCGGTACCAGACTGGCAATACTAAGCAGACCTTGAATGGCACCGCCACCGACAGGCCCGAATGCACCAGCTTTCTCAAAGAAGGTTGTGTCTGCGAGGTAGCTGTACTTATCAGGATCAGACGCAATTAGGTCTACAACCGAACGAAGCACTACGCTTTGTCCGAGACCGTCCTTGGCCATCTTATCCTTGTTAGCACCAAAGGCTTGGTCAAGGATACTGTGTCCCTTATCCATAACTAAGATGTTGTCACCTACGATAGAGGTACGATCCATGATGTTACGAGAAGCTAGGTCAGCGTAGAACTCAGCAGGTTGACCCGGCAGCACTGTCTGTAGACGCAGGGCTTCTGATTCAATCTTACCACCGAGTGCAGTTCTTGCATCGTCAGAGAATACTTCCTTCTCTTCGACGTCCATACGATCCCAGCGTTGAGCTATATCAGCGTCACCGCTGAATAGTCCCTGAAAGAAACCGATGTCTTCTGCCTTCATACGAGCCTTAACAGCCTTACCTACATCTTTTACAAGACGAGTCTCATCGACTACGCGGTTGCCAGTCAGCAGACCGGCGGCCTCTTCACTACGCTGTGCCACGGCCTGCATTGCAGAGCCGATAGCATCAGGGTTAGAGAATGAACCGCCTGCTAGAGCTAGGACGGATTCCGCCAGCATGGCACCCTTTTCATCAAGGAGTGTAGAAGCGACTTCAGGATTGTCCTGACGTACTGCGTCCCACTTCATAATGGTGGCCATGATCTCTGGTGTTGGATTACCGTCTGGTGTGACGAGCTTACGCGACATAGCACCTTTAGCTGCGTTCTGATCTAAGACTGAGAAAGTACCTGCTTGGACAATCGACTCTACGTTGAGAGCGTCGAGCATAGCAGGTGCGTCTTCTTCATCTACATTACCAGTAGCCACACCGTCAGCAACGAGTCTACCGTTAGCATCTCGTGCATCTGTGTGTACCTTAGCAGCCAGATCGGTTGGTAGCGTAGCAACAGTACCTGTACCTATAGCATGATCAACAAGAGCAGCGTCAGCCTCATTCTTGAGAACCTGATCGGATGCGTCGTTAGCAGCGGTACGTAAGTTCTTAACTTGAGTAGCCCAACTGCTTTCAACTGCATTCAAGCCACGCGCCGCAGCAGCCTCACGAATGAACTTTGTGTGTCCTTCTATGAGCCTTGCAGCTTCAGGTGCTTTGAGATCAGGGCTTTTCAACAACTGATTCAGTACACCGTTCGCATCGTTGATCTCTGCATTGTACTCTTCGAGGTTGATAGCCTGTGCGGTATCGCCTGCTTCTTTAGCACGCTTAGCTGCTGCGTCTACGCCTGCCTGTACAGCAGTCATATCAGCATTAGCATTAGACTTGGTTATAGCCAAACCACGGTGACGACGAGAGCTTTCAGAACGCTGCATGTATTCAGGTGTAGTGATGTCGCCTCGTTCAAGCGCAGCCTTTAGACCGACCATAGATTGTGTGTGCTCGACCTCTGCTTCGATGTTCTCTTGCTTTAGCAATTCATCGCGCATAGCCTTAGCACTTGTGAGCTTGTTCTGAGACATAGTGTTAGTCTCGGATGCTGTGTAGTACAGATCATCTCCACCCAAAGACTTCATAATCTTCTGGACGTACGGCTCGGTCTCTTGACGCTTAGGAAGAGATGCGTAGTCACGACCAGATGCAATGAACTTGTTGGCGTTACCCGGTCCAGCATTGTAAGCAATCAAAGCCGCCTCTGTATCGCCAGCTTCCCATTTAAGGATACCGTTAGTCGAACGACCACCAAGCATAGCTGTGAGGTAGTCTTTACCTACACGTACCGTGTCTGCAGCAGTACCGTTAGACGGTCTTACTCCAAAGCCGGGGTCTAGCTGAGTAGCAGGCTGAACCTGCATCAAGCCCTGTGCGCCAGTTGGAGACACAGCATTGGGGTTGTTACCGCTCTCATGGAACTGGACGATAGGCTGCAGTAGCGCTGACATCGTTGGGATGTCGCCACGCACTGTAGCTGTCTGATAGTCTGTTACTGCACTGCGTTTGATTTGGTCATCAGCAGTACGTGCGCCTGCATAAGCAGAGCCTGCCTGTGCTGCTGTGATGTCTAGTCCGCGCTGGGCGTAGATACCAATCATCGCGTCCACGGCGTCTGTGCCTGTGAACTCACCAGCTTTTAACTGACGATCAAACTCACCCATCTGTACATTGAAGTCTTCGTCGTAGGTAGCCAGTAGGCGTGCCTTGTACGCCTTCTCTGCAGATTCAATAGCATTGCGCTCTGCATCAGGTAGGTTATCAAACGCACCAGACGCTTTCATCTTCTGATAAGCAATGGGGTTGTTCTGATCGAATGCAGACACTGTACCCTTTGCTAGAGCAGCGATGCGGCGATCTGCTGACAGACCTCCCGAACCGGAGTTAGGACCATCGCCAGCGTTCGCTACGAAAGCCTCAGTGGATGTCTCGTCCGTAGACAAGGTATGTACGGAAGCGGCCAGAGAGTCAAAGGCTGTTTGCTCTTCATTCTGCATGTACGCTGTTGTGTGTTGAGCTACTAGAGTAGGCATGTGCTCAGCCATCTGCTCACGAACCATCTTAGCGGTCTGTGGGTCGAGGCCGTCTAGCTGCTGCTCTAAGCGGTTCACGTATGTAGCGCGGAAGGCATCTGGGTCTTGCTCGTACTGAGACTGACGTATCATTTCCTTCTGTGCTGCAAGCATTGTAGACGCTGTGGTCTGTGCCTGCATAACGCGGTAGCCCTGCATAGCCCACTTGTCGCCCGGCATGTCGAGGTCTTCCATAGCTTTACCTTGCTGGTAAGCCATCTGTCCATCTAGGATACGTGCTTCGTTCTGTACGTTAGCAGCTTCCTGTAGCTTCTTACCGGACCACTTTTGAATGCCCCTCAGCATCTGTGCTGAAGGGCTGTTCACTACGTCTGGAACAGAAGCGTTAGGCACCTGCAGTGCGGGTGTCTGTGGGAGTACAGGTGTGATCTCCGATGCGCCTACTAGGCTATCGGGTGTGCCTTCACGGCGGTCTGTTCCTTGAGCCATTAGTGCTCTCCTTAATTATTTGAACCAATCAGTAACGCTACCATCAGCCAGCTTAGAGCCCTCTGGTTGATTGTCGTCGTATGTTTGCATAACATTAACGCCGATACCAAGTAGGGCTGTTCCGATAGACGGTCTTTGGATGATGGAAATGTCTTCGCCCATGACAGCAGATAGTCTGATGTTGTTGCGCTGCTCTTGTGCAGCCAGCATCTCAGAGCTCAAGTTACGCATACGCGCGTCCTGTGTTTGGATAGCTGAGCGCTTCAGACCAAGTAAAGCCTGTTGCACACTGCCGCCAGCTACACCAGCAGCAGCGGCACTGACCTCCGCAGAGCCGCGATCCTTCATGGATGCGATCTGCAGAGATGTACCTAGACGTGCTGCCTTGTCTTGTAGCTGCGCTTCCTGTAGGGTTACGCTGTTCTGCTGTTGTGCAGAGGACAGGCTACGCATGGCATTGCCATGAGCTTGCTGTGCCTGCTCCATGTCAGCTTGAACACCTTGGATCATGTAGTCTGTGAATCCAGTTACAGCACCAGAAACCGCCTTCATCCCAGCGGGACTTTTTAACGAGTTCATGAATGATGACATTATAGTCTCCTCCCACGGGTTAGGACTTGTCCGAGCCACTCGATCTCAATGATTGTAAGTGGACGAACATCGTCAGATGATACGGTTAGCTCAGACCAATCACTACGCTCACCCCAAGGGATGACGTACTGACCTGATCGGATACCTGTTCCGTTCGGATCGTCTGGATCATAAGCAGTTACGATCTCAGCGTTGCTGTGCACAAGAGGTGCAGCGCGGTATTTGGATGTCATAGCAGAGTCGATATAGCCTGACTCCTCGAAGTACACTACGAACTCTGTGACCACTAGCTTAGACGCCTTGATAGCAGCGCCTGTCTTATCCCGAATGAATGGCATAGTTGGTTTAACCAAAGACGTGTACGTGAGTCCTGCGTAGACACTAGCTGTAGCTGGTACAGTTGCATTGCTCATGAGGTAACGATACGTTCCCGTAACTACCTCAGACACCGCTGCACTAACAGTCTGTCCGGGGACAGCACATCCTTGTCCTTGCACGATACTAGCATTCGACCACGGCAGGTCGATATAGGTCTTCTCTGTGGCTGTAACACCTGCCTCTGCATAAGCTGTGACAACATAGTCCGAAACGACGTAATCGTTGGAGGACTCTGCTGCAGTGTATAGGTCCACTAGGTCAAGAGCGATAGGATACCCTGTATAGATGTTAGACGGGATGTCCAGATCGAGTGTAGTCTGGATGTATCCTAGTGTCGCGTCGTACATAAGGATGTACAACTGTGACCCCGCGAAGAATACATTCTCCACGTCATACGGGAAGTCCCAACGAGACCAAGCAGCCTGCGCCTTGCTGTCACCATCGTAGTAGTATTGGTGAACAAAGAGCGTCTTGCTCTCCGCAGCGTTGTCTGTCTGCACTGTTACGAATGAGAAGTTCGTGCTGGCTGTGAGCTTAGTCACAGCACCCAGCATGTACTCATCCTGTACCTGTGTGATAGAGGCAGCGTCAGAGGCGTCTGTGCCTGCGGAGGAGAAGAACTCCTTCACACCTGCGTAGCCACCGTTGCTGAATGGGAATAGCAGCGTACGGCCTGTAGATGCAGGTCGAGCAGCGTTGCCCATCTCGAAGTTAGTGGTCTGCACCATAGAGGCGTTAGAGCCCGTGAGAGCAATAGAACCCGTGATGATGAACTGACTGAAGTCAGCGAACAAGATTAGGTCACGGTCAAACGGAACGATCCATTCGAGTACGAACTCTGTCTGTGCTGTAGACATGATGTCAATAGGATCAGACGCAGACTCTGCTGTAGCTGACTCTTTCCAGAAGTCTACTTCGATGTTAGTACGAGACATAACAACGTGCGGACCAGCAATCACGACGAGGCGTGACTGGAAACCGTTGATGTCCCGGATCATGTTACCTATGAAGCTAGGGACGGGGTTGGTTGTGGAGTCACCTACGCGACGTCCCTGCCAGTTACCCTTAGAGACCGTGAAGTTCGTGCCGTCATATACAATGACATGCGGCATGGTTGTTAGATCGAACTCAGTCTCTTCATATGGGTTGTACCATTCCTGCCACGTACCCTCTGAACCGAATGACGCACCTACGGTAGCGCCGTCGATGTTAAAGCGCATCCATACGTCATCCTCTGCGCCTGTTCCGCCCTCAACACGTACGAGTGTCCCGTGAGGTGCGGACTTAGAGAGATCAGTTAGTAGCTTAGCAGAGTTGCTCTGGGAGCGTAGGAGTGTCCCACCTGAGCCGTCTGTTACTGTGACCTTCAGATCAGGAGCGCCTGTAATACGCAGCGTAGAGCCGGACGTAGTGATGAGCGTGCCTACCTTGATGTTACCGTGAGCAGATAAACTGATGTCTAACTGATCCACGATGTAGGTAGAGGCAGTCTGTGCTGCATCTCCTGCAGTAGCACCATCAGGCGCTGTGTATGTACCTGTGGCGATAGTGCCGTCGCTGTACTCAAGAGATACTGTGTACGTGTGGCTGAACTCACCGCCGAGGCTAGTTACCAGCCCCTCGTCCTTTTGGACTAGAGCAACCTGTGCTGTTGTGCTGGTGTCCATCAGAGTGACTTTATCACGGTTGAGTAAGTAGGTTACGTCATCGTAGACGTAGACTTCCATAGCAGTACCGAGGTAAGCGGATACACCTGCGTCCAGAGTTACTGTGCGGTTCACACCGAGCTCATCAATGACCTCTAGTACTCCTGCTTTGTATCCCATCTGGAAGCGCGTACCGCTTACTGTCACGTTGCGGAACTCAAGACCTGTGGTGGCTACTGCGTTGTATGCCACGAGCTCTGTGGAAGGGCGGGATGTCAGTCCCCGTACAACGTCGGAGACCATATTGATTTGTTCTGTCACCTGACCGTCGTTCCGGATAGATGCAGGCTGTTGGCTTACGCCCTGCAGTAGGGAGCCGAGTGTTCCTGAGACTGACATAGTAGCTCCTTATTGGATACGGG
>Ga0075444_10002667_pt1 | contig 10723 bp, 7 predicted proteins | sample CoawatmetaG01DNA_FD_76836 | JGI IMG/M metagenome (GOLD analysis project Ga0075444, IMG submission 76836) | Marine microbial communities from the West Antarctic Peninsula - Coastal water metaG017-DNA | ecosystem: Environmental > Aquatic > Marine > Coastal | place: Atlantic Ocean: West Antarctic... | reverse complement strand
GGAATGCATTGTTTGCTGACCAAATCCTCCTCATTATTAAATATTGCATTTCAAGAGCAGGCAATTGAGGTTCGTATTTCAGATAAAAAAATTGTCTTTGCGTCGGGTGCTGAGATAGCATTTGATGTGTTGATATCCTCTTTGCCACTTCCTCAAGCACAGCAGTTGCTTGGTATGCCCATAACCAATGATCTTGCCTTCTACCCATGCTTGGCAGTCGGATTGGTATTGGACCAAGCTCTGAAAACTAACTTTACAGCTTTTAAAAACGTTGATAGTCAAATCGCTTGGGCCAGCTCAAGCCGAACATATAACTCTGAGAGAGAAGAGACCTGGGTGGTGCATTTTTCACCAACAGCCAGTATTGAATCTCGAGATCAACTGGATGAATGGCTGGTAAAGACTGCCTTATTAGCATTAAATAGCGCAACAAGCTCATCAGCATCGATGAAGTCATTTAAAGTTTTTAGATGGAGGTACGCTATGTGTGACAAAAATCTAAATGCTGAGCCATTTCATGAAGTCAGCAAAGATATTTTTACAATAGGTGATTGGCACATATCGCCTCGAGTAGAATCTGCTTTTACATCTGGCCTTTCTCTAGCAAAACACCTTAACTCTAAGTTTAATGCGTAAACTTGGGATTATATTTCCGGACCAGGTATCTGCAAATAATATTGCTTTGACCCACCTATCTCAAGAGGATGCATTGTTGATTTATGAGCCTTGCGATAGCTTCTATCAGCTTCCGCATCACAAGCAAAAAATTGCATTTCTTGTCTCTGCTTTAAGGCATAGAAAAGAAGAGCTAGCGGCGACTTTTTTGAATATTAAGCATGAGAAAATCTCAAAAGATCACAAGGGAAATTTAATGCAATATCTTGAAAAACTTCATGCGTCAGAAGCATTTGATATTATTCATGTGACCCATCCTGGAGACCATCAAACACTGACTCAGCTAATGCTGTTTGCTTCAAAGAACTCGGTCACATTAGAAGTGCATCAAGATACCAAGTTCATTGGTGCAATGGATGACTTTACCAATTGGTCTGAAGGCAAAAAATCCTATATCCAAGAATATTACTATAGATGGCTCAGAAAAAAATATCATGTTCTGATGGATGGTGCAGAGCCAATTGGCGGTAAGTGGAATTTCGATAAAGAAAATCAAAAAAGCATCACTCGACTTAAAGAGGATCCGCCAACAAGACCAATCATTTCTTCTGATGCTCTAACTATCAATGCAATGGTTGATGTGGAGAAATGCTTTTCTAGTTCTTTTGGATCACTTGAAAATTTTAATTGGGCAGTAACACACGATGATGCCAAGGCTCAGTTACAATTTTTTTTAGATCATTGCTTGGATTCCTTTGGTGATTTTCAAGATGCCATGGATGCGGACAACCCTACTCTCTTCCATTCATTACTATCACCATATATAAACATTGGTTTGCTTGATCCATCCGAGGTTATTGCGTCGGTGATAGAAAGACTCCAAGCCAACAATGCGAATGTTAATGCAGTCGAGGGATTTGTAAGGCAGGTACTGGGATGGAGAGAGTTTATGCGAGGCATTTACTGGATGCATATGCCGCAATACAAAGATATGAATTTTTTTGATTTCAAGCTGCCTCTTCCAGATTTTTATTGGACTGGTGATTCGGGCCTTGCATGCGTTGATAAATGTGTAAAAGACTCATCAGAATATGCATACTCTCACCACATACAAAGACTGATGATCACCGGCAATCTTTCAACTTTAATTGGCATCAAGCCATCAGAAATATCTAAGTGGTATCTCAGCGTTTATGCAGATGCTCATGAGTGGGTGGAAACTCCTAATACTATCGGCATGGCATCATTTGCAGATGGAGGCATTGTCGGATCTAAGCCATACATTTCTAGCGGTAATTACATCAATAAAATGTCTAATTTTTGCAAAGCCTGCAAATACAATGTGAAAAATACTTTAGAGGAGGATGCCTGCCCTTTTAATTACATGTATTGGAATTTTTTAATAACTCAAAGGCCGGCATTAGCAAAAAATCATCGCATGGCTCTTGCATTTAATAATCTCGATAAGAAAAGTATAGAGTTCAGAAATACGGTGATGCAAAAAAGTGAAGTTTTTATTAAGGAGATTTACTAGAGGTCCTCTAGGATAAATTCGGCAGCTGCCTTGCTCATTCCTTGATTGTTATGGGCTACACCTGCAACAACCTGGTATCTCCATCTAAAAGGCATTCTTTTATTGGAGCCAATTGACACCAAGTCATCAAAGAAATTAGTGCCTCTTTCCAGCCTGTGCTTACCTTGTTTTCTTGCTTTTCTCATAGATGGCAATCCAGGATGTTTTGAATCACTGTCTTGGCTCCCTAAAAGAATTGCTCCTTTTAAGGAAAAAACCCACCTCAACCTTTCTTCCGAAACACCCATCCCCTTGATGCCAAAGGGAAATCCAATCCTATCATTTAAAAAAGTATAAAAGCCTGCATTGGCCATGGCTGCTTTATCAATTCTTGTCTCCTGACTTAACAGCAAGTATCGATGAACAAATTGGGAGCCTCCAGAGTGACCATAAATTCTAAAGGAGGGATTGGTTAAATTAAATTTTATCGAAAAGAAATCAAACAATAGGCCCAGGGACTCATCAAGATCATTGGATTGATCGCTTAGCAACTTGCCATTCTTGTTTGTTTTCATGAGGTAAGCGTATTCATTATAAAATTCTTTAGAGAATTTAGGAGCAATGAGAGCAACATTCCTCCCACTTGAAAGTGGCAACCAGGTCTGTATTGTCTGTTCTGCAGCTCTCTTTCCTCCATGGATTAAAAATACTACTTTGGTATTTTTATCAATGATGTCTGGCAAGGAGTAAAACACCTCAATATCAGGCTTGTCCCAATATGCAAAAATCGTGCTCTGAACTTCTCTTGATGCAATGTTGGTGTGTACAAGCAATAGAATAACAAGGATTAGAGGTCTCATTAGTGTTCGTGGACCTCAGTTTTTTTAATTTTTTTGCATTTGCCTCTCTCCCAATCGCTAGGCTCGCAATCGTAAATAATCCTGCCGTGATCTTTGATTAAAAAATCAAGTATTTGGTGGGCCCAAGCACCAAATCCTAGAGATGCATCATCTTGCAGCTCTTCAAGAGGAATGGTGTAAGTTGACCAATCTTTTGGCGCTCTCCAACCTGGGGGTGGAACCAACTGTGTTCGAGTGCCCGCAATGGGATGTAAGGCCCTCCACTTACGAATTTTTTCTGCCATTAAGATGACGAGTTTTGGGTATTGCTGTGATAAATCGCTGTACTCATTTGGGTCTTCATTGATATTAAAAAGTTTATTTTGAACCTTGATCTCCATCAATGAGCTGGTAATGACTTGAACCAACTTCCATTTATCATTAAAAACAGTGGTATGAAATTCCCCATAATTGGGAGTCTCTGATGCAAAAAAGACATCTTTAGAGAGTTTTTTATGTTTTTGAGATTCAATTGCATCCCACATATCTCTTCCCCAGAGGTCTTTTGTATTTAACATAGGCACATCTGCTGCTTGAGCCAAGGTAGGAAAAACATCCATGACAGTCATGATGGAATCAAAACTGCCACCAGGCTTCAATACTCCCTTCCATTTCATGGCTGCCACAACTCTTATGCCGCCCTCATAAGTATCACCTTTGCCACCTCGAAGAGGAAAATTATCCGCCCCTCCGCCGGCATACGCTGCGCCACCATTATCGCTAGTAAACAAAATGATAGTTTCTTCTTCAATTCCCTCAGACTCAAGGGTTTGTAGAACCTCTCCAATGGCTTGATCAAGAGCATCAACAACGGCTGCATAAAGTGGTCTAGCGCTAGGTGAGAAACCATTTAGAGTCCTAGTCCTGTCAATTGATGCGCTTCTTGTAAGTTGGCGCGTATCCTCAAGGTCAGCATACTTCTCAATCAGATTATCCGGAGCCTCCAAAGGACTGTGAGGAGCAATGAAGGGCATGTACAAGAAAAACGGTTTAGCTTCATCTCGCCCTTCAATCCATCGCGTTGCCTCTTCTGCCAATAAAAAGGTTTCATACCCTTGATCAGAAATCGTGACACCATTTCTTTGAAAATCTATACCACCTTGATTTGCAAATGGCGGAAAGTATCCAACCTCTGTGTGCATGTGCCCATAAAAATTATCAAAACCTCTCGCATTTGGATGAAAGATTTGCTGAGAATGGCCTAAATGCCATTTGCCTACGATGGCAGTTTGATAGTTCTCTGCTTTAAAAGATTCCGGCATGAAATGCTCATCAGGATGAATCCCATTGTTCATCCAAGGCATGACAACGCCATACGCTATGCCCAATCGCATTGGATCTCTACCTGTCATCAATGCTGCTCTAGTCGGGCTGCAAATGGGAGTAGCGTAGAAGCGATCAAGGGTTATTCCTTCTTTAAACAATGAGTCAATATTGGGAGTATCGATTGGAGCGCCTCTAAGTGAGATGTCAGCCCAGCCAAGATCATCAACTAAAAAGATAATAACGTTTGGTTTTTTAGAATTAGCCTGCAAGGATCCGCAGATCAGTAAAAGAGAAAGAGCAAAAAATTTAAGCCTCATAATCATCTCCATTAAAATTATGCGTCCATCTCCAATATTCTAACAATTTCCATGGTGAGGTGGTAACCACCTTCCCTTTAGAATTCTGATACCAGCTAGAAACCTTAGAATGCTGCCAAACCGTCTTATCAAGCCTTTTCTCCAATAATGCTTGATGTGCTTTTACAATATGCTTTTGTACTGTTAGATGCTTTAGGTTCGACTTCGCAAGATGCTGTATGGCTCGACAAATATATTCAATCTGACATTCCGCATTAAAAATAATACTTCCTGCATGAGCTAGGTTCGTTCCCGGCCCATACATAGCAAAAAAATTAGGCAGGTCATGGAATGTTATTCCCAAGTATGATTCAGGGCTATCTTTGTATCGATCCTGAAAATTGCCGTCTTTACCATTAATGCTTATTGGTATAAAAAACTCTTGGGCTCTAAAACCAGTAGCCAAAACAATGGTATCAAACTCGCAGAGACCATCTGCTGACATAATTCCAGTAGATGTAATGTCTGTTACTGCTTCCGCATGCAAATGAACGTGAGATTTATGCAGGGCTTCTAGCCAAGCACCATTATCTTGAAGCATGCGCTTTCCAAATGGCGGGTATGTTGGAACAACCTTATCAATGAGTGAGTTATCAGATATTTGAGACAGCATTGCATCTGTAAATAATTGGCGCATGGCATCATTTGTAGCATTGATAGAACGCTCTGAATCGCCCCAAGATGGATCTACAATCAATGAATCAAGGAGCTGATCTGATCCTGGCCAGAACAATAAAAATCTATACCACCTTGAGTAATTGGGAATATTTTTTAATAACCATTTTTTATGCTTAGAAACGGGCTCATGGTACTTGGGATTTGGAAACATCCAAGGAGGGGATCTTTGAAAAATAGTTAGGTCTTGGCACTGGTCTGCTATTGCAGGAACTATCTGAAATGCTGAAGCTCCCGAACCAATAACAGCAACACGCTTGTTGGTAATGCAGTCATCATCAGGCCACTGGGAAGAATGAAAAACCTTGCCTTTGAATTCTTTTAAACCATTGATATCCGGTATTTTTGGTTGATTTAACTGCCCAACACAAGAAATAACTAAATCAAATTGCTCTACTGCAGTCTGACCATTATTGGCAGATGTAACTGTCCATAAACATCCATCTTCAGAGTAATCCATTGACTCCACCTCTGTATTGAATGAGGTCTTTGCATGCAGGTCATACTTTTTAAAAATATTATCAAAGTAGCCTTGAAGCTCTGGCTGTTGAGAGAAGTGCTCAGACCATTCATGATCTTGCTCAAAACTATAGCAATAAAAATGATTTGCAATATCGACCCTGCAACCTGGGTATGTATTGTCATGCCAGGTACCCCCTACCGCCTGTCCCTTTTCATATATTTTATAATCAAGGCCTATTTCCTGCATTTTAATTCCAGCTAAAATACCAGACATCCCTGCACCTACTATCAGTACAGAGTAGCAACTGCCAGACTGTTTTAATTTTGCAGTCACAGGTGATGAACCATTAATCTCATTGAGCATCATTGGGACATATTCATCATCCACCTCCTGTCCGACAACGTAATTCATGATTTGATGCAAGTCAGTGTCTTGAATTCTTGATGCTCCTTCGTATTTATCGGTATTAAAAAAATTATCTAGGATATCTAAAGCTGCGATTTTGATCTGAGCTTTCTGCTCCTCGATCAAGTGCCCCTGCGTTTCACCAAGAGTTGCTGTTTGTGGCTTAGGCATTTGAGCTAAAAAGTCTAGATCGCCAGTAATTTGAGTAAGTGAGGCAACCAAGACAGGAAAACTGGCTTCATTAATAACTTCAGCTATAATTTTTCTACTTACGTTCATTGCTCAGTTATTATGCTTCATAAATATCAACTCACTAAATTCAAAGCTTAGATAAAATGAACAAACAACAAACTCATTTAATTGAACAGATACATCAAAGCCCTTTTAAATTTGTCATTATCTCTAGTGGAGGTGGGACCAATGCCATATCCAAAATTTTAAGTGTTGCAGGAGCAAGCAAATCTATGCTTGAAGCCTACGTACCGTATGCCAAAGAATCGATTGACTATTATCTATTAAAAAAACCTGATCGCTACTGCAGTCAAGAGACAGCCCTCAGCATGGCTGCAAAAGCTTTTAGTGCTGCTAAGAAAATTGATCCCATGACTTCTCCAAAAAAATTACTTGGCATCTCTGTAACAGCCTCCTTGGCTACAAGTTACTCAAAAAAAGGAGAGCATCAATTTTATATTGCAATTCAAACACAGGAATATTCACAGACCTTTTCCTATCAGTTTATTAAAGGTGAGCTCACAAGAGAGGAAGAAGAAAAAGTTGTGGCCGACCATCTTATTAATGCCATTGCTCAAGCCTGCATGGTTGAACTTGAGTCTGAGCAAGCTCCAATGGTATTTACAACAGTTCAAGCAAAAAATAACTGGATTAAATTAGTTAATGATGAGATTAGCTTTGATGCTTCAAGCTCAAGGACCCCTGAGTTAATTTTTCCAGGATCCTTTAATCCACTTCACTCAGGGCATCATGCAATGCAAACCCTGGCGGAAGCAAGAACAGGACTGGAGATGGTGTATGAGGTGTGCATTCAAAATGCTGATAAGCCACCTCTTAGCTACCATGAGATTGACCACATATTAAAACAATTCGATGAAGATCGTCACTGGGTCTTAACCAAGGCAGGGAAATTTTCTGATAAAGCTGAGCTTTTCCCTAATTGTGTGTTTATTATTGGGGCAGACACTCTGAGTAGAATTGTAGATGAAAAGTTTTACCTAAATCGCAAAGATATGATGAACCAATTGGACCTGTTCAACAGCCACAACATTAACTTTTTAGTCTTTGGTCGGAAAGTTAAATCTAGTTTTGTAACCCTATCGGACGTTATTTTGCCTGAGCATATTGAAAACCGGTTTATGGGTTTTGATGAAGACGTTTTTAGAGACGACATATCATCGACCTCTATTCGGCTTGAGGCTGAAGGATAGCTAGGAGTTAATTACTTGGAGTGAGGTGGAAGCTTGGCTTCAATAAACCACTCATGAACGCGCTTAACGGGGTTAAACTTTTTCATGCGAAGTTTTGCATTTTCTTGGACTAAAGTTTTTGTTTTGATAGCCATGTATTTATACGTGTAGCTATCTCTTGATTCCACTTCAGGAATTAAGAGAACCTTTGTTTGTTTTTTCTTTGAATCTGCCATAGTGTCGGAGATTATACCCAAAAGAATAAAAATTCCCATCGAAATTATTTATTAAATAAATGAATTGTTTGTTACCCAAGATGGTACATATCGAATAAAATGCATTTGCCTTGAACTTGGCCAATGCAAGTTGGTCCTAATAACTACTTAAAGGGATTGTCTCAGTGCGTATTTTTATTTTATTATTTTTAACTGTTGCCTCATGCATTGCAACATCTCAAGAGATTATTGTTGATGGCGAACTTTCTGCCGGTGAATGGGATGCGGCGCTTGAATATGATCTAGAGTATGAAACTATGCCTGGGCGAAACACACCCGCATCATTAAAAACTACTGCCCTGGTCCAATACGACAAAGATAATCTATACATTGGTTTTAGAGCCTACGGTGACGTCTCTAAGATGCGTATTAATATCCGCAACAGAGATACTGTATTTGCGGATGACTATACGGCTGTTGTTCTTGATCCATATGGGGATGGGCGCTACGCACTGTTAATAGGCTCCAATGCCAAAGGGGCACAAGTCGATTGGAAAGTCCTGCCAAACGGAGGAGAAGATGTCTCTTGGAATATCCTTTTTGAATCAGCAGGAAAAATATTGGATGATGGATACACGGTTGAAATTGTAATTCCATTTTCACAAATTCAATCACCAGCAACTGAGATTCAAAAATGGAAAATAGGTTTTATAAGAAAGTCCTTTGAGCCAGGAATTATGACAATCTTTGCTTCTTATAAAAATCTACCTGAAGTTCAGTGCTACGGCTGTCAAGTCGATGAAGTTGTTGAGCTAGGCTCACCAAACTACGCCAAGAGAAACTATATTTATCCATACCTATTTGTAAAACAAAATGGAGATCGACCAGCTAAAGAACTGAAACTACAAAATCCTGATCACGCCATGGGAATCACAGGGCTATTGGATGTCTCAAAAACTTCAACTTTAGAATATGCAATTAATCCAGATTTTTCTCAAGTAGAGTCAGATGCACCTATGGTTCTAGCCAATGAAACCTTTGCAGTGTCCTACCCAGAGAAACGAACTTTTTTTCTAGAGGGTTCTGACTTATTGAAATCAGACCTCCAGTCCGTCTACACTCGCTCAATCAGCGATCCCATTGGGGCTATCAAATACATCCATCAAGGAGAAAAAAATGCCTTTTTCTTCATGCAGGCGACCGATGCTAACTCACCCTATTATGCGCCCGGTGAATACAAGTCATACTTTGGTAGCGCAGGAAAAAGTAAAGTTAGCGTGGGTAGATACAGAGCAAGCCTTCCAAATAAATCAAATCTCGGGTTTATTTTTACCAACAGAGATTACCACTCTGGTGGCAGTGGAGCCTTGGTGGAGATAGACGGCCAATTCAATCTCCCCAACTCATTTATTGTGGATCTAAATCTAGCTAAAAGTAGAACAGCTGAGGGCTTTGATAATTTTATTTCTTCTGCTGATACTTTTGCAGGCAGAACTTATGCAATGGATGGAGAGAAGTTCTCTGGCTCTGCAAATAATTTACGCTTACGATGGATCGTAGATGGAGCCTATGCCGGTATTCGCAGCAAAGAGGTTTCACCAACATACAGATCAAGTGTTGGTTTTGTTACAAAAAATAATTATAAAGAAAGAAATTATTGGTTTGGTAAAGCATTCAGATCTGAAGGAGCTTTAAGGAAGGTGACTTTCCATACAAGCAATCAAAAACGTCTAAATTATCAAGGTCAAACTATACGAGAAAGAAGAGAGTTGCGTGCCGGAATTGAAACTGATTTCAATACAAACTTTAGCGTAGAGCACGTCACCAAAGACAGTGAGAAGTTTTTGGGCATTCAGTATGCTAAGCAAACTGAGTACGAGATCAATGCATCATATGAGCCTTCCGATAATTTTGCTCTAGGTTTTAACTTTGAGAAAGGTGACTCAATAGCTTATAACTTGGATTCACCAGTGATTGGCGATGAGACAAACATAGAAGTCCAGACCAAATTCCGCATCACGGATCGCTTGCAAGTATCATTGAAACATCGATTTTCAGAATTAAAAAATAAGATGTCCCAGCAAGAATTCTATGCAGGTGAAATCAATCGTCTGACTTTAAACTATCAGCTAAACAATACCATTTCTTCAAAACTAATTATTGAAAGCAATGAGTTCAGTGATAATTACTACCTTGAAGGCTTATTTCAGTGGAAGCCAGACCCTTATACTATATTTTATGCAGGTGCGACTCAGTACTATGATAAACCCGATCCATTTAGCGATAACATTCGCATGGAGACATCACAGATTTACTTTAAGTTTCAGTACTTTATGAATCTTGCTGGAAGTAAATAGTATTAAAGTAATTTAGATTTCCATACAAACAGGTCATTTCCTTTTCAATAATACCAATTGAGGTCTTCTCTAAGAGCTCTTGATGCATTGGTTTTCTGTTTGAAGTAAATGTCTTAATAAATGATTCACTATCAATGAGCGGCTTTAGGGCTCGAATAAACCCCCCTGCTAGATAAATACCATTGCCTGGTAAATACATTAATGCCAGATCAGATAAAAGTGCTGCAAGTGATTCAAGGTACTGCTTAACCACCTGGATGGCGATTGCCTCATTGTCGTAATAGCGCTTGATAATTACCTCACCTGAAAGGGACTCGGAGCTGTGATGTAGATAAAGATTAGAGATGCCTGTGCCAGACACCAGATCCTCTAAAACATTAAATTTTGAGGTGTGCGGTATGTTGATTTGATCCAGCAAACCTTGTAATAAATAAGTGGTGTTACCAAGTTCTGTTGGCAACACAATTCTCTCATCGATCACCAACGCAGCACCAAGACCTGTTCCAGGACCAACCATTAATGCTGTTGAATTAAACTG
>Ga0075444_10002666_pt1 | contig 10726 bp, 11 predicted proteins | sample CoawatmetaG01DNA_FD_76836 | JGI IMG/M metagenome (GOLD analysis project Ga0075444, IMG submission 76836) | Marine microbial communities from the West Antarctic Peninsula - Coastal water metaG017-DNA | ecosystem: Environmental > Aquatic > Marine > Coastal | place: Atlantic Ocean: West Antarctic... | reverse complement strand
GTGATGTTGTCATCAAAGTATTGATGTCTTTTTTTACGGCCTCAATGTCGAGTTTTTTGAACTCATCGGGGTAGCTGAAATTTTTGCCCAGTGGATTACTCTGCGGTGAATTCTGGTCAAGTATTTTCAGATTCAGTTGATTGGGCCACCAGTCGCCAATCGAATAAGCTCCAAGAGCTGTGGGTTTGCGCGTGGCGTCTTTAGTGAAGCCCATCGGGCACTTGGCTGCGGTTTCTGCTTTTTCGCCGGCAGGTTTGGCCGCTTGCACTGTTTTCTTGGCACCAGGGGGAGTGTCGCCAGTATTTAGTTCTTTCGCCGAAGCACCACTGATTATTTGACTAGCCAGCAAAAGCGAATAAACAAGATTCCTGGTTTTCATTTTTATGCCCCTATTGAAGGATCGTGTGATACCAATGCAATTGCTAATAGGCTAGTGGCCTATTTTAGCTTGCCCGTTTGTAGTGAGTCTGACAGCTTTTTTTAGGTTTGTTCCGACTCGTCTTGTTGAAGGTCACCAAAAAAAGTGACCTGTACACCGTGAACTTTGAATTTCTTATCAAGGAGTTTTCCGAGCTTCTCTACTTTTTCTGCAGGCACATCAATAATTTGTCCAGTTTTGACATCGATAAAGTGATGATGGTTAGACAAATTAGCGTCGTAGCGTACTTTACCGGGCTCAGCCAAAACTTCACGCACGACTCCAGCCTCTTTGAGAGAGTTGAGGGTGTTGTAGACAGTGGCTCTTGATAGTGCCACTGGAAGTTTTCCAGATACAGCATCCAGCACTTCCTCAGCGGTTGGATGATCGAGAGTATTTAATAGATACTCAGCAATAACCATGCGCTGTGGCGTTGGTTTAACGCCATGGGAGGCGAGGACTGATTCGACTGACTGACCGTTTGGAATCATAATATCTTTAGACTAGATCTAATCCGCTTGTCCGTCAAGACGCTTTTGCATGAATTCTTTGGCCGTAGCCATTAACTGAGAAGAGATAATTGTCTGCTGGCGAGCGCTTGGTCTAAATATTGACTCTCCTTTAATTTTTCTAGCGTCTATAATCTCTAGACTTTGCCAATCTGGAGATTGTTTTAAATGGAATTGATTCCCGGTGAATTGCGTACATTACTAGTAGCTGTTTCAATCGTGATTAATTTCTGGCCCAGCGCCGTATCTGCTCAGGGGCAGGCTGAAAATGCTGCACCAAAACACAACGCTGCTAGTTCAGCTCCAGATCCCAAGAAATCGTATGAAATCAAGCTGAAAATTTTGGATGCTGCTGCTCAAGAGAAATTGCTCAATACCCGCATAGATAGCGGTCTTGGTGAGAAGTTTGGGCAATTTAGCAATATGTTTTTCGTTAGAAGCAAAATAGACACTGATACTTGTGTCGGTCTGACTTCTGACGTAGATGGCATAAGTGAGCGTGAATTGATGCCGGCTTTTCCCAGCTCATATAAATGCACTCTGAGAGAATTGCTTGATGTCATAGCCTTGCAGACAAATACTAAGTGGATTTATCGAGAAGAGAGCCAGGTAATGAGGTCCGACAGCTCTGACAAGAAGACTGCCGATGGAATTGCTATTTTCACATTTGTTGCCACCGAGAGAAAACCGCAGTTCGAGATCACACCGGCAAAAGACTGGAAGATGGTTGAACACGCTTCCTGGACCATGTTTGTGCCGCCAACAGCACCCATGGGGATGGACTTTCATGTCGGTGGCAAGCTTTCTGCTGATACACCTGAGAAGTTGAAGGAGCTGCTTAAATCCGCCCCCAGCGACGCTGCACTCGATCAATATCGACGGGTCAAACCCGATGCTACAGTCAAAGATTTGAAGCTAACTAAGATTGGACCTTATGATGCTTACTTCTTTGAGGCCGCACTGCCACCAAATGGAGTTGAAAAAATCCGCTGGCGCCAGTGGCATCTAGCTGTAGGAAATCAACTTGTTTTTGTTATTAGCACACTGTTTAAGGATAAGGACGCAAGCTTGTATCCAGATGTTGAACAGATGATCAAAACTTTTAGAGTGCGTGAGACGAAAGAAAGTAAGACTATGTGAGTGGTGCAATAGCAAGCACGTGCCTGAGGGGGAGTGCTAGCCTGCTGGCTTTGGCGTACAGGCCGAAAGTGCCTGTGCCACTAGTTTGTCTGACGGGAAATCTTCTTGCAGTTTGACCAGGGTGGGGTATAAGGCTGGATGACCCAGTCGTTTTGCCGCCTCGATGGTGAGGTGCCAAACATCATCAGCTTCTAATGCTTTGATTAGTGGATCAAGTACCCTAAGATCTTGGCAGGTGGCGAGCCCGGCGATGGCTTGGTAGCGAGTCTCGTCGTGGCTATCTTCTAATCTAGCAAATAGCGCTTCCTTAATATCTGATGTTACCGGTTGCTGATGCTGAGCGTCTAGATATAAGCCAAAGGTAGCCCAGTCACGAACGTCATTGTCTGGGTCTTGCGATAGCGTGATTAAGGTTTTGATGGCCAGCGCATCTTCGCTGCGGCCGGCAAGAGCGAAAGCTGCTGCATAGCGAGTTTCTGCATTCTTGCTCTGGGCGATTTTACCGAGGAATCCTGAACAATCGTTGATGCCGAGATGTTTGACTGCGAAAGCAAGCGCAGCGAAAACTTCCTCGTCTTTTTCCGTTGCCATCATCGCAGTTATTGCAGCGATCGCTTCTTCTTCAAAGGTCCTACCTGGGGCTCTCATCAATACCAGTGCTGCCAGTTTCCTTTCCTCGGCCTGACTACTTTCCGTTAGTTTAGTAATGGCGTCGAGAACATCTCGGCTATTGCTTTGCTGCAATGCTAGAAGGGCCGGAGAGTGCTCTAGTTTGTCGGTCAAAGCTAATTCGATTAGGTCAGCTACGGGCAGCGCTTTTAGTTCTCTGATTTGAGTAGAAACGGTTTCAATTGAATAACCTTCAGCAATTAGGGCTTTATACAGTTGCGCCCCAGGAGCTTCAAAGATGATGAGGAGATCCCAGGGACCGATTGGGTCACCTGGAGCATGCTGCTTTTCTACAAGGTCTCTAAATTTCTGGTCAAATGGATACTGCGCCATCGTTATTGTGTTCCGGCAATTTTTACCAAATGAATACTAAGAACTAGAGTCTGCCTAGCTTTCATGGCTCCTAGCTTGTTTAATATAGCAATTCTTTCTGGCTCTTTGTTGGCGCCGCGCACAATGTGCAGAACTTGGCTAGAATTTTTCGTTTACTGATCTGCAGGCTTTGGCGTGCAGGCCTGAAGAGCTTCCTCGATTAGTTCATCCCCTGGAATTCGCTCGTTGAGTTTGACTAGCGCAGGATATAGCGCGGAGTGGGCAATTGCTATGGCAGCATATAATGCGCTATTCCAAAGCTCATCTAGCTCCAGTGCTGCAATTAGTGGCTCTAATACTCTTGGATCTTTGCAAATCGCAAGTCCTTCTAGGGCTTCGTACCGCGTCTCTTCATGGTCGTCGTCAATATTGGCAAACAATGCCTCTCTTATGTCATCGCGAATGTAGGGCTGTTGCTCTAGGCCGTTGTGTAGGCCAAAAGTGGCCCAGTTGCGAATATCGTCATCGCTATCCTGAGACAGTGTTATCAGTGTTTTGACGGCGAGATCATCATCAAGACGACCACCAAGGCCATAAGCTGCTGCAGATCGAGTGCTTGCATTTAGACTCTGAGCCACGTTAGCTAGGAACTCTGAGCAATTTTCTATGCCTAGGTGGCGAACTGCATACGCCATAGCGCGAGAGGCAGAGTCGTCTTTTTCGGTTGCTATCATTGCCTTAACTGCGGCTACAGCTTCGTCTTTAAAAGTCATCCCGGGTTCACGCATCAAAACCAACGCTGCTAGTTCTCTTTCTAAAGCAACGTCACTTAAGGTCAGTTTAAGCGCAGCCTCAAGAACGTCTCTTCCTTTGCTAGCCTGAAGTACCTCTAACGCTGGACAATAGTCGAAATCATCTTGCAGCGCTAGTTCGATGAGGTCCGAAATCGGCAATTCTTTCACGGCTTTGATTTGAGCCTGAATGGTTTCGCTTGAGTATCCAGCCTTGATGAGAGCTTGAAATTCCTCGCCGTTAGGGTCCGAATATGTGATCAGGTTATCCCAACCGATCCAAGGATACTCCTCATTTTCAGCCTCGCAGAGGCTTATTATCGTGTCTCTAAATTTCTGATCAAACGGATACTGCGCCATCTAAATTTTTTGACCTTAGCGAGAGTTAGAGTCTATTTGACCTTCATGGTTCCGAGTATCTTCAATATATCAATTGTCTCCGCTGCTTTGTTGGCACCGAGCATAAGGTGCAGAACTTGATAGCGGTTCTTTGGTACGTTAACTAGGGCTTCCAACCCGTTTTCTTTATTCTTGTACCATCTGGTTTTTTGACCAAAAACTACACTCTCGCGATCTTTTTTCATCTCATCTGCCTTGAAGTTTGGGCACGTGCCGATATAGATACTCAAGGTAACGTGTGGACGGGAAAGCTCTCTCAACAGATAGCATCTAAATACTTTAAAATCCGGTCCTGGTTGAATGGAGATCATCGATGAAGGTGGCAGTGTAATCGATAGATTCAGTTCCTCGTCAATCAAAACAGTCCGGCTTTTCAGGTTTGGTGCTGCTTTTCCGGCGCGAACGGAGGCTAATATCTTTTTTGAGAGTTCTAGAATTTGATCCCAATCTTTTGCACCAGCTTCATTGACGTAAAGTGCCAGATACTGCACGGTTCCATCCTTGTTGGCAGCCACTGCGCCGTTTACAAGTCTGACATCACCAGATTGGTTGCGTCCTTTTGTGTCTTGGAGAAAAACCAGACGAAGATTGTCTTTTGAATATGTCTGAGGTGAACATGTGTACTTGGTTCCAGACTCTTTCTGCCAAGTCTTAGCAAGGTTGTCCACATTTTTGGAAAAATTTGAACCTGCATATGCATGCAGTTCATTAGCCATGAGCACTATTTTTTTGCTTTTGATTCAATAACAACTCTGGTCTCGCTGTCTGTGGCTTCCGGCGCAGACATAATATTGAATTGGCGTGGTTCCGTCTTAGCAGATTTAGGCATGTTTACTACTAATCTACCACTTAGTAGTTTCACTTCTTGGTTGAGCGGGAGTTGCCAGGGCTCTGCGCTTTGGGCTGAGGGCCCGGCCAAAATACAAAGTGCCAAAGCTGCGATCATGGCTCTGATCATTGTTTCATTTCCGTTTTGCTTGCGCTCTACTTTCGCTTTATTTTCGCTTTACTTACGCTTCAATCGGGCTACGAAGAAACCCGAAAAGTCATGACGTGATGGCAAGAATAATGCGTAACCCTGGGCGGCTTCTTCTTCTAAGCCCAGCTTACTGAGCGAATCATTGATAAAGCAGGCGCTGATATCATCGCGATCAAAGTCAGCGCCGCTCTCATCATTGAGAAACCACTCAATCATATCTTCGTTCTCTTCTCGCTCAATCGAGCAAGTGGAATAAATTAGGGCACCGCCTGGTTTGACCAGTTTAGCGGCGTTGGTGAGTAAGGCCTTTTGAATGACATTGACTTCGGCAATGTCTTCTTCTTTTAGCTTTAGTCGTATGTCGGAGCGCTTGTTAATTACGCCGGTTCCCGAGCATGGTGCATCAACTAAGACTTTGTCTACCGGTGGATGTTCGTAGGTGGTGCCATCGGCTGTATAAGTTTCGATGTTTGTCAGCCCAAGGCGTAAGCGATTTTCCTTAACCATATTCAGTCGCTTTTCGTGCTTGTCGATGGCAATGATGCGACCTTTGTTATTCATCAATTCGCCGATGTTGACTGTCTTGCCACCAGGGGCAGCACAAAGATCAATGACAACATCGCTTGTTTGTGGTGCCATAACTTGGCCAACAAAAGCTGCGGCTTCGTCTTGCACCGAGAAGATGCCATCTTCGTAGCCCGGTAGCTTTTCAATCGGTCCCTTGAGACTCTTTCTCTCAGTGATAACAAGACATGTCGGCACGAGCATAGAGCGCTCAGCCACGACACCTTTATCGAGCAATAGCCGCTGGTAGCCTTCGGTTTCCATGGCGATGTCGTTGACACGCACTGTCAGTTTTGCTGGAACGTCGGACGCTTTGAGAAGTTTTTCTGTTTCTTCAGCGCCAAAGCGCTTTAACCAGCGCGATACTAGCCACAGTGGCATAGAATGACGCTCTGCTAGTGCAGCCGCCAGTTCTGCACCTTCCAGCTTGCTCATGTCGACGGGCTCTGCGATAAGTCTGCCTTTTTCAATATTGCGAATATGAGTGCGCAGTATGCCGTTGACAAACTTTGAGAGACCGACGTGACCAATCACCCGAGCCAGTTCAACAGCGGTATCAACGACCGCACTGTGTGGAATATCAGGCATTGATTCAATTTGGAAGAAAGCAATGCGTAAGAGATTGAGCAACGGTGGCTGAATCTTATCGATTGGTTTGCTGGCCACAGCGCCTATGGCTTTATCTAGATTGTTCTTGTTGCGCAGGACACCTTGCACCAGCGCAGTGATAAAGGCCCTGTCTCTTTCAGATAAATCATATTTGCTGCCATCAAGAGCATTGGCCAGAGCAATGTTGGTGTAAGCACCTTTCTCTTGTACTTTAATCAAAACTTCTACAGCAATTTTGCGTGATGATACTCCACGTTTGCGCAGGTGTGAATCATTCTTTTTTAGAGCAGGTTTCGGCTCGCTATTTTCGCTCATGTAAGACACTCACCTGTTTCCAATCTAACGCCGTTTACCCAGGCTGCCGCAGCCAATTTGGCGCGGTTTGCCGGTTGCACTTCAAGCAACTCTAATAATTTTTTGTCGCCACAAAGTACAAAAACTTTGCCGTCAGCTTTGATAATTTCGCCGGGCTTGCCACTGGCTGCTGCTGATTGATAAAGAGCACTGCTATCATCCAGCATCTTTGTTTTTACTATTTTTAGTTCGGCGTCTCTGAAATTAGCCACGGTAGCTGGCCATGGTGTCAAGCCGCGTACCAGGTTGTGAATTTCTTGGGCTGGCTTTTTAAAGTCAATTTTGGAAATAGCCCTTGATAGCATTGGTGCCAGGGTGGCTTTGCTGTCGTCTTGTCTTTCCGGCACGAGAGTCTTGTTAATCAGTGCTTCCACTGTTTTGATCAAAAGGTCAGCACCGACCTGCGACATTTCAGTGGCTAGTTCTGGCGCGGTCATATCTGGACCAATAGCAATTTCGGCTTTGAGTAACATCGGGCCAGTATCGACTCCAGCTTCTGTATACATTGTAGTGACACCAGTAACAGTGTCACCATTTATCACGGACCAGTTGATGGGGGCGGCGCCGCGCAATGTTGGTAAGAGTGAGCCGTGTACGTTGATTACACCTAAAGGCGCCATCTCTAAGACATTTTTCTTGAGAATCTGACCAAATGCCACCATCACCAGTAAGTCTGGTTCAAGTGCTTTCATGGCCTCGACTGTCTCGGGTGAGCGGGCCAGAGCCTGCGGCTGAAATACTGGTATGCCGTGAGCTTCTGCCAATACTTTAACTGGCGGCATCTCTACTTTCCCACCACGACCCTTGGGGCGGTCGGGCTGGCAGACTGCGGCGACAACTTTTAAGCCAAGCTTTTCTTGATTTTCAATCAAGCTGGCAAGAGTAGGTACGGCGAATTGAGGAGTGCCGAGATAAATGACTTTGAGCATATAGTTTAAAATCAGTGGCTAACAGACTGTATAGTGTATCTCGCCGCCGAGAGAAGCAAAAGTGAACTCGTCTAACACTTCAAAAAGAGTCTCTTTCGGCCTTGATGCCAGGGTCTGGCTTTTGGCGCCTGCCTGCATTTGGCTCACTATGTTTGTGCTGGTTCCTCTTGTAATCTTGTGGGTCTACAGCTTCGGTGGCCGTGATTTGCTGGGTCGGGTCACCTTTGGCTTCAGTTTTGATAACTATTTGCGCTTTGTAAATGGGCCTTATTTATCTGCTCTTGTGCGCTCAATTACTCTTTCGACACTGACAACGGCATCAACCCTGGTGGTGGGCTATGTCTTCGCCCTTTGGTTAGCATTGTTTAGCAAGCCTTCTCTTCGCAACATCTTGCTTCTACTTATTGTTTTGCCCCTGTGGACCTCTTCACTTTTGCGCATTTATGCCTGGATAACGATTTTGCGACCGACGGGTATTCTGGCTCATTTATGTTCGGCTTGGGGTTGGCAGATGCCGCCACTGCTTTATACGCCTTTTGCTGTCTGGCTGGGAATGGTATACAACTATTTGCCATATATGATTTTGCCGCTCTACACAGCCATTGAAAAAATTGATATTAAGCTAATCGAGGCTTCTCTAGATTTAGGTGCTAGCCCTCTGCGCACTCTTTTTAAAGTGTTGCTGCCTCTCACCAGTGGCGGTATCATCGCTGGCTCTCTAATGGTCTTTATTCCATCTCTGGGCGATTATGTTACCCCCGACCTTCTTGGTGGTGGCAAGTATATGTATATGGGTAATTTAATTCAGAATCAGTTTCTTACTGTGCGCGACTGGGCCTTCGGTTCGGCCGTTTCAACAGTGCTGATTATTATTGTCTCTGGCGCCGTCTGGGTGTATATGAAGTATGCCGATACTAGCGAGATTGCCTGAGCATATTCTCTAATGCTAGCCCACATTACCCGGTTTGATTTTGCGGACGATGCTCAACATGCGCTCGTAGTCCGAGCGGAACAATTGAGAAATGGCGCGACCAGCTTCAATTAGATAAGCGGTTGAGGCTTGCTCTGCCTCAGCAGCCGAATCATAAGTTTGCGCTCTTGCCCTCGCTGCTTCTCGCACACAAGCGGCCATCAGCTCGTCGGCTGGAACACTAGTGACACCATTGAGCAAGCGTAAAAATTCGAATTCGCTCGATAATTTCAACACTTCTTCTTGGCTGGCACTGTAGACAAAGTCGTGCACTTCCGGCGGCTGTGGTGGCAAATGTTGATAAATTGCCTTGTCGCTCCAATCTAAATAGCCAACAATTTGTGCGTGTACTTCGGTTTTGAGCAGGGCAAAAATATGGGGCTGCTCTACTCTTAACTGGTCTCTAGTTAACCCTAGAGCGCTTGGTTTGTGCACGCTGTCGGGCGGATTAGTAATGACATTGAAGACAATGGCGAAAATTGAAATGTCGTTTTCGGGTGAATCAACTCTGACAAAACTACCAAAGCGCGGCTTAAGCACTTTGCCGCTGGAGCCAACGCTGCTGCCCGCGCTATTCTTAATAGTCTCCGCCACAAGACCAGTGATAGAAGAAGTAAGCACTTCTGCCAGGGGGCTCTGAGGCACAACCGCAGTTTTGCTATCGCTCTTCTTAGTCAGTGGCTGGAACCTCTTTATTGGGCTTGAAGTTCTCTACTGCTTCATCATCTGGAATGGCACCAATGGAGGTGCTTTGATTGACGATAATAGAAGTCTTGCCAGAATCATCGGCAATATTTACTGCTACTTCGGCGTCTTTCAATGTGCCGCTGATGGTAACGAGATTGCCCATGGCTTCGTTCTTTTCGATATTCCAGCCCTCGGCCTTGAGTGCCGTTTCGTACCAGGCGGCTACTTTTTCAATTGAGTCGCTACTGGATAGATTTAAGTAGCGAGAATGATCGTTAGCATCCTTGTCATTTTCGCTAGCTGACTGCGAACCACTGGCGATGGCACCAGGATAGACAAGTTTCTTTAAGTCATCTGGCACGGAACCTTTGCCAGCTCTCGATGTCTGACGCATGCCGCCTGAGTTGAAACTTACTTCTTTGCCGTCACCGCAGCCGCTCAGTAGTGCAATACTGCTCAGGGCGCACAGGCTAATTGCTAGACTGCTAACAGCCAGCTTTGCTGATGCTTTTGCAAATAGTTTAGAAGGCAAAGATTTCATAGACTCCATTTTTGAACAATGGCAATTACAACTAAAATTTTGAACTAGATAATTACACCAATATTCTAGCCGATTCTCTATGCACTAATTTTGCCTCGCGCCCGCTTTGAGGCGAAAAAGCCTTCGCCCAGCATATGTACGCTTAAAACTGTGAAGCAAATCAGTAATCCCGGTATGACCGCAGCCCACCAGTTGCCGGCAATGAGGCAAGACTGGGCATCTTTGAGCATGCTGCCCCAGCTCGGAGTGCTTGGCCCCAAACCTAGACCAAGAAAGCTTAAACCAGACTCCATAATGATAGCGTCGCTCACTAAAAGCGTGCCCTCAACCACTGCAGTGGTGGCGAGAGCCGGCAAGAGGTGCTTGCTCAAAAGTTGGGCAAAAGAGCTACCGAGGGCCTGAGCGGCCATGAAAAAATCTTCCTCTTTGATTGCTAAGACCCTTGCCCGGGCCACTCTGGCCGATTCACGCAAGGTAGTGGCCGTGATTGCCATGATGACAATGAAATAGGGCAAAAGCCCGTCGGTGTAGCTGGTTACCCGGAGGGCTGTAAGCAGAGATGGCGGAAAATGTTCCACTAGCTCTGGGGCAGACAAAATTGAACTGAGGGCCAGCAGGAGAATAATTGATGGCACGGCTAAGAGAGCATCGACAAGCCGCATCATCAGGCTATCGATTGCTCCGCCTGCTAGAGCTGCCAGGGCACCCCAGAGGTTGCCGAGGGTGACAGCCACAAGGGCCGAGCAAAGGCCCACCGAGAGAGAGCCAAGGGCACCGTAGGCGATCAGTTTCAGGAGGGCATGACCCAGGGCATCGGTGCCAGGAACGGGAGGGAGAGGGAGCGATGGGGCCGGG
>Ga0075444_10002661_pt1 | contig 10735 bp, 6 predicted proteins | sample CoawatmetaG01DNA_FD_76836 | JGI IMG/M metagenome (GOLD analysis project Ga0075444, IMG submission 76836) | Marine microbial communities from the West Antarctic Peninsula - Coastal water metaG017-DNA | ecosystem: Environmental > Aquatic > Marine > Coastal | place: Atlantic Ocean: West Antarctic... | reverse complement strand
ATTAGGCTTATAAGCTACACACAAATCCTTAGTAGCATCAATTATTTGTTTATTGAACTCAAAAACAGGATCTTCCAATTCCAATAAATGAGGTGGTATTTTTTTAATATCCGTATCTAAACCAATACACAAGAATGATTTTTTTTTCTTAATCTGATTTATGAGTTCTTTTTTAGTCATTTGCTGAGGAACCCACTTTTAGTTTTTCTGCATTTTCCGCCAACTGCAACTCGTCAATAAATTCTTGAATATCACCACCCATTACATTCTGTAAATTATATTTGGTAAGACCAATTCTATGTTCGGTAACCCTACCTTGCGGGTAGTTATAGGTTCTAATTTTAGCTGATCTATCTCCTGAAGAAACCATAGTTTTTCTATGCTTAGCATCTTCTTCCAATTTCTTTTGCAATTCAATTTCATAAATACGAGAACGTAATACTTTCAAAGCTTTATCGTAATTTTTAAGTTGTGATTTTTGATCTTGACATTGTGCAACAACTCCAGTTGGAATATGTGTTAAACGAACTGCCGAATAAGTTGTGTTTACAGATTGACCTCCAGGACCAGAAGAACAATAAGTATCTTTACGTATGTCAGATGGTAATAATTCTATATCAAATTCCTCAGCCTCAGGAAGCACTATAACAGTAGCTGCTGAAGTATGAACTCTACCTTGTGTTTCTGTTTGCGGAACTCTCTGCACCCTATGCACTCCACTCTCAAACTTCATTTGACCATAAACATCTTCTCCTGAAATATTGACAATAATCTCTTTATAGCCTCCTGAAGTACCATCAGCAACATCAACTAATTCTGTTTTCCAACCTCTTGATTGTGCAAATGCTGTATACATTCTATATAAATCTCCAGCAAAAATACTAGCTTCATCTCCACCTGCTCCAGCTCTAATTTCCATTACAGCATTTTTAGCATCTGCAGGATCTTGAGGAATTAAGAGTACTTTAATTTCCTCATCCATCTGTTCTTTCCTAGGCAAATTTTCATCCAAATCCATTTTTGCCATTTCCTTCATTTCAGGGTCATCAGTATTTGAAACAATCTCTTTTGCCTCGGCAATATTTCCAACTAAATCTCTGTACTCTTTATATGCTTTAATAATAGGATCAAGATCTTTATATTCCTTGCTTAACTGAATAAATATTTTCATATCACTCATTGCATCAGCAGAAGAAATCAATCTTTCCACTTCATTATACCTATCATTAATAGCTGATAATTTATCTAACATCTTAATATATAAAAGTTCCGAATTCGGAATTAATAGTTAATTTTTTTCCTTCAAAGGCTTCTACTCTACCAATAATCTTAGCTTCTACATTAAAAGATTCTGAAATAGCAATAATATCATCAGCAATTTCCTTTGGAACATATAATTCCATACGATGGCCCATATTAAATACCTTATACATTTCTTTCCAATCTGTTCCTGATTCATCTTGAATCAATTTAAAAAGAACTGGCAAATCAAACATATTATCTTTGATTACATGTACATTATCCACAAAGTGTAATACCTTAGTTTGAGCGCCACCCGAACAATGCACCATTCCATTAATTTCGTAACGGTATTTCTCTAATATCTTTTTAATAATTGGAGAATAAGTTCTAGTTGGTGAAAGCACTAGTTTACCAGCATCTAAATCTGATCCTTCTACAGAATCTGTTAATTTCTTAGTTCCTGAATATACCAAATCCATAGGTACTGAAGGGTCATAGCTTTCAGGATATTTTTCTGCTAATATTTTTGAAAAAACATCATGACGTGCAGAAGTTAGCCCATTACTTCCCATACCTCCATTGTATTCTGTTTCATAACTTGCCATTCCTGAAGAGGATAAACCAACAATAACATTTCCTTCTTTTATCTTTGAATTATCAATTACATCAGATCTTTTCATACGAGCCACAACTGTAGAATCAACAATAATAGTACGTACCAGGTCCCCAACGTCCGCTGTTTCTCCTCCAGTAGAAATAATGTTAACACCAAATTTTCTGTATTCAGCCAAAAGCTCTTCAGTTCCATTGATTATTTCTGAAAGTATATCTCCATTTATGATCGATTTATTTCTACCAATAGTAGAAGATAACATAATATTATCTACGGACCCAACACATAATAAATCATCAATATTCATTATGAGAGCATCCTGAGCTATTCCTTTCCAGACTAAAGCATCACCAGTTTCTCTCCAATACATGTAAGCTAAAGATGATTTTGTTCCTGCACCATCAGCATGCATTATTAAGCAGTATTCATCATCACCAGTTAAATAGTCTGGAACAATTTTACAAAATGCAGAGGGAAATAATCCCTTATCTACATTCTTAATTGCATTGTGCACATCTTCTTTATCAGGAGAAACACCTCTTTGATTGTATCTATCTGTAGCCATAATTGTAAAAAAAAGCATCCTAACAATTAGGACGCTTTTCTAGTATTTATCTGTTAGTTACTTTTTTTTATCAATAGCTACATCTTTTGTAGCAACAGGAACATAATCTTCTCTTAACACTTTAAAAGAAGTTCTTCTGTTATACTGATTTGCCTTTTCTTTATTCCTTTTAAACTTAATTTTCTTAATGTACTTTTCGGTTAACACATCACCTACTTTAAGTCTACCATCTTTATTCTCAATTACAAATGGTTCATTTTCCCCCATTCCTCTTGCAACTAATTGTCCTGAATCAATTCCTTGACTAATTAAATAAGCTACACAAGCATCCGCTCTTTGCTGAGAAAGTTTATTATTCTGAGCATCAGAACCTATGTAATCAGTATGTGATTTTAATTCAATAACAACATTATAATTATCTTTTAATGTTTCTGCCAAAAGATCTAAATCAGCAATTGATTGTGGTCTTAGTTCATACTTGTTAAAGTCGTATTCAATTCTAGGTAAGATAACTTCTTTCTTTACAGGATCCACAACAAAGTCAATGATAAATACTTTATTACTTTCAATACCAACAGTAGTTTCATTCACTGATTTATTTAAGTAGCCTTCAGTATTAACTAAAATTTCGTAGGAAGTTAATGGCATTAAAGTAAATTCATAAACACCAGTGTTATCAGTTTCCACTTCTTTAACTGCACCATCACTGCCAATTAACTGTACTTTAACTCCAGTCATTATTCCTCCAGTTTTAGAATCTGTTACAACTCCCTTTAAAGTTAACACTAAATCTTCTAACACAAATTCATAAATATCATCTCCTCCTTTGCCTCCGTCTCTGTTAGAGGTTAAAAAACCTCTTTCTCCACTCTTCTCAATAATCATACTAAAATCATCAGCTGATGAATTGATAGGAAATTTTAAATTTACAGGCAAAGTGTAAGCGCCATTTTCATCTTGTGAAGTTTTATAAATATCCAAACCACCTATACCAACATGTCCATTGGATGAAAAATATATAGTTCCGTCTGAATGTAAAAAGGGAAACATTTCATCACCAGGTGTATTTACCATTGGCCCTAAATTTACAGGATCACTCCATGTATTTCTTTTACCTTTAACAGAAATCCATAAATCCTTTCCGCCATATCCCCCAGACAAATCAGATGAGAAAATCAAAATTGTTTCATCTTCACTTAAGGCCGGGTGTCCAATAGTTGTATTGCTATCTACCTTTATTTGTAATAATTGAGGAACCTCCCATAATTTACCTTTACGCTTTGAAACATAAATTCCACAACCCAATGTTTTTTTCTTTTCTTTCTTGCATTGTGTCAAATACATGACTGTACCCCTCTTATTTACGAAAACCGAACCTTCATTATCTTCAGTATTTATTGGCTCAGCTACTATAATTGGAGCACTCCATTTTCCTTTTTTATTAATTTTAGAAAGATAAACATCAGTAAAAGGCTCACCTGTTCTTTCATCTTTTTTATCCGTAAAACCTCCTAAACGAGAAGATGTAAAATACATTTCAGTATATTCACTATTTCCAAAAGCAGGTGAATAATCACTATTTCTACTATTGACTAAAGGCATTAAATCAACCTTATACCTTGTTGGTAAGTTTTTCCATTTTAAAGCAAATTCACATGATTTTAAACCAATTTCACCATTCACATCATTAGGATTTAATTCTATGTATTTTGCGTATTGAATTTTCGCTTCAAATAAATCATCTTGCATTCTTAAAACATCTGCATACCTTAAATACACAATAACATCAGGATATTTTGCTTTAATTGCTCTCTTAAAATAACTTTCAGCCCTCTTAATATTACCTGATAAACGATAACATTCAGCCTGCCTAAAAATAATTTCAGCTTTAACAGCTCTAATTTTAGTTTTTTGGTAAGCCTTTTTATATAATTCGGCTGCTTTTACATATTGTTCAAGGTTAAAAGCATTGTCAGCTTTTATCATTTTTCTACTCTTTTTCTGAGCATGAATATCAGTACTCGCTAGAGAAAATAGAAAAATAAATATGGCAAATAAGCGTAAAATTCTTTTCATTTGGTAGTGTTTAAATTCCCGCTAAAATAAGGAATAATTTATGAAGTTTTAAAAAATAGAAGCTTAGGGTTATGAGCAGCCTATTGTTAATAGGATTATAATTTAGCTGACTTAACTGTTTTAACAATTCTGCCTGCAATTTTATAAGGGTCCGCATTAGATGCTGGTCTTCTATCCTCTAACCATCCTTTCCATCCATTTTCTACTACAATAACAGGAATTCTGATTGATGCTCCTCTATCAGAAATTCCGTAAGTAAAGTCGTTAATCGAAGCTGTTTCATGCAAACCTGTCAATCTTTGATCATTGTGCTCACCATAAACTTCAATGTGCTCTTTAGTCACTGGGCGAAAAGCCTCACATATTTGCTCGTAAATTTGCCTAGAACCACACTCTCTTAAAGTAGTATTAGAGAAATTGGCATGCATACCAGACCCATTCCAATCACCTTTTATTGGCTTCGGATGATAATCAATATAATAATTATAATCTTCTGTTAATCTATCTAATAAATAGCGGGCAATCCAAAGTTCATCACCTGCCTTTTTAGCACCTTTTGCAAACAATTGGAATTCCCATTGTCCACAAGCGACTTCTTGATTAATTCCTTCAAAGTTAATTCCTGCATCAATACACAAATCAGCATGTTCTTCAACTAAATCTCTTCCGTGCGTATTTTTACCACCTACAGAACAATAATACATCCCTTGTGGGCCAGGATAACCTCCTAAAGGAAATCCTAAAGGCAATTGTGTGTCAACATCCATAATAAAATATTCTTGTTCAAAACCAAACCAGAAATCATTATCATTATCATTAATTTTTGCTCTTCCATTTGACTCATGAGCAGTTCCATCAGCATTTAAAACCTCAGTCATAACCAGCCAACCATTTATCCTTGCAGGATCAGGAAAAATAGCTACTGGTTTAAGCAAACAATCAGAGGAGTTTCCTAATGCCTGTCTAGTAGAACTTCCATCAAACGCCCAAACAGGACATTGCTCTAAAGAACCATTAAAGTCATCAATGACTTTTGTTTTACTTCTCATATTTTGAGTTGGAGAATAGCCGTCTAACCAAATGTATTCTAATTTAGATTTCATAATTTTAGTTTATGTATTTAGGATTTTGATGAGGCAAATATAATCTAAAAATAGGGAAAAAAAAATTAAGTATCAAATTGAAAATTAGATTTATTAACATTCTTTTAATTAATAGCAAATACTATCAAACATAAAAAAATAGTGATAGTATTTATAAATTAACAATAACATAAACCTTCAATTATTGACATCTAATTTTGAATAGGTCTTATTATTTTGTGACATCAAGGTCATCCTTGATACTATTAGAGCTATCACGAATCTCTTTTTTAATATCATTAGAAGCATCCTTCACTTCACGCATTGCCCTACCTAAACCTTTAGCCAATTCTGGTATTTTCTTTGAACCAAAAAACATAACTACAAATAATAGTACAATAATAATTTCAGGCCCTCCTATAAATAATATCATATTGCAAAAATAAAAAAAGCCCTCTCAAAGAAAGGGCTTTTTAATTAAATTATAAACTAATTATTTTCTTTTAAGTTTTTCTTCTTTCTTTTTAATCGTATCCATCATTATAGGAGAAGCAACAAATAATGAAGAATAAGTACCTACTATAACACCAATCATTAAAGCAAACATAAATCCTCTAATCACCTCACCACCAAAAATAAAGATAATTAACAGAACACAGAAAGTAGTTAAGGAAGTATTTATTGTTCTACTTAAAGTGCTATTTAAAGCACCATTAATTAGCTCGTGAACACCTTTCTTTTTATTATCGTTCATATACTCTCTTACACGATCAAAAACAACTACAGTATCATTTAATGAGTAACCGATAATAGTCAGAATAGCAGCAATAAATGCTTGGTCAATCTCTAATGAGAAAGGTAAAAAACCATAAAATATAGAGAAGATTGAAAGTACAATTAACACATCATGAAATACTGCAACAACAGCACCCAAACTAAATTGCCATTTTCTAAACCTAACTAAAATATACAAGAAAATTACTAGTAATGAGAAGAATACTGACCATACAGCAGCATCCTTAATATCATCAGCAATAGTAGGTCCTACTTTTTGAGAACTCATTATTTCATATTCTAAACCAGTAGTTGACAAACCTTCAGATAATTTTGACTCAACAATTAGATCAGTAGTAATTTCATTACTTTCAATCATAAATGAAGTCGTAATTTTCACCTGATTATCATCACCAAAAGTTTTTACTTGAGGAGTGTAATTTAAACCATTTACATCAACAAACACGTCTGATAATGCAGACCTTAACGCTTCATTATTAACTGTATCATCAAAACGCACAACATAAGTTCTCCCTCCAACAAAATCAACTCCATAATTTAATCCTTTAGTAACTAAAGAACCAATACCTAATAATACAATTATTGAAGAAAGAATATAAAATCTTTTACGCTTGCCTATAAAATCAATATCAATATTTTTAAAAGCTCCTTCAGTCAGTTTGGTTGAAAACGAAATGATTTTACCTTTATTTAAACGATAAGAAATTACTAAACGAGTAATAAATATTGCAGCAAAAAGTGAAGTTAAAATACCAATAATTAAAGTAGTGGCAAAACCTTTAATTGGTCCTGTACCAAAAGTATAAAGAATAATACCAGTTAACAATGTAGTTACATTAGCATCAATAATTGAACTGTAAGCATTGTTATAACCATCTTCAATTGCTAAACGCAAACCTTTTCCATTTCTAAGCTCCTCACGAATACGCTCATAAATTAGCACATTCGCATCTACAGACATACCGATAGTAAGGATAATACCTGCAATTCCAGGCAAAGTAAGTACTGCTCCCAATGAAGAAAGCACTCCAAATATAAAGAAGATATTTGCTAGTAGTGCAATGTTCGAAGCCATTCCAGCACCATTGTAATAAAATATCATGTATGCTAATACTAAAAGTAATGCAAAGATAAATGATGTTAAACCAGAACTAATTGCTTCTTCACCTAATGAAGGTCCAACTATAGCCTCTTCAATAATACGAGCAGGCGCAGGTAATTTACCTGATTTTAAAATATTTGCTAAATCCTTTGCTTCATTGACTGTAAAGTTACCAGTAATTGAAGATCGACCACCAGCAATCTCAGCCTGTACAGTTGGGTAAGAATACACATAACCATCTAAAACAATAGCTACTGATTTCTTAATATTTTCAGCTGTTAATCTTTTCCATTGTTTTGCTCCTTCAGCATTCATCTCCATTGACACCTCAGCTGACGAAGCGAATTGACCAAACACCTGAACAGCATCAGTCACCACATCACCTTCCATAGCAGACTTACCATTTCTGTCAGACTTCAATGCAACCAATTGCACAAATTTGCCGTCGGGATCATATGGCTTAACAGTGTAAGCAAATTTCACATCAACAGGAAAGAATTTTCTAATCGCATCATCTTTTAAATATAAATTTAATGCAGAAGTATCTTTTACGGCACAGAAACCAACAACAGGGCCCGAATTCAATTGATTTTGCTCATCAACATTAGGGTATAACAAAGCATATAAAGGATTCTCATTAGCAAACTCCTCAAAACTTAAACTATTAGCAACAGTATCAGCGGATAAAGTATCGGCTTCAATTTCAGCTAATAAATTAGCAGTTAAGTCTTTAACTTCTTCTTCTATAGTCTCAATAGCATCAACTTCTAATGAGTCCTCTTCAATCGAAACAGCCTCAACAGTTTCTCTTAAAAAAACGTTAGCGGATTCCAATCCTTGAAATAATTCGCTGTATTCGTAAGTTTCCCAGAATTCTAGTTGTGCAGTAGATTGTAATAATTTCCTAGCTCTTTCAGGATCTTTAATTCCAGGTAATTCAACTAAAATTCTTCCTGCGGTCTCCAACCTTTGGATGTTTGGTTGTGTTACTCCAAAACGGTCAATTCTGCTTCTTAAAATATTAAACGAACGAGAAATCGCATCCTCAACTTCAATTTTCAATACTTCAATGACCTCTAAATTAGTTGAAGAAAACTGTACCTTATCTCTTAAATCAGGGGTAGAGAAAAGAGCTGACAAACCAGTATTTGCAGCTGGTGCTAGTTTTTCATATTCTCTTCCAAAAATTGTAACAAAATCATCTTGACTATCTTCTTGTGCTCTTAGAGTATTTGCAATTGCTGCATTAAAAATTTCATCTTTATTTTGATTTGAAAGTGCTTTCACCACATCAACAACCATAACCTCTAAGGTAACATTCATTCCACCTTTAAGGTCAAGCCCTAAATTAATCTCTCTTTGCTGACATTCAGCATAAGTGTATGAAGTCAATATAATATCGTAAACCTCTTCACTACCTATCGAATCCAAATAGAACTTTTCCTTTACTTCTCTTTCATCTTCATTAAACTCAGCAGCATAAGCTACTGCATCATCTTCTACTCCATTTGCAACCCAAGTAAACGACAGCTGATACAAACAAACTATTGCGAATACAATTGCGACAATTTTTATAAAATTTCTATTTTGCATAATCTTTATTTTTAATCTTATTTTTTAAGGTCGGCAAATATAAACTTTCAAAGCAAATAATACAATTACTAAATAGGAAACTTTAATCTGAACAAATAAGATAATAATTAATCAGGCTATGCTATTCAATAAATATTATGTTTTTTTGTGAAAAATTTAACATGACTTCAAAATATATTATCTTTTTATTTTTCATTTTCAAATTTACTTCCTCATTTTCACAAATGGTTTTAAACAGAGATACAAACCTCAATATAAGTGAAAACGGAATCTCTTTTAGCTCCGCTTTTTCTGGAGGTATTAATGCTGGGCAATTTTCTGAAATTGATTTGAATTTAGATGGCACTATGGACTTAGTTATTTTTGATAAATCAGGAAATAAAATAAGCCCTTTTATTAATAATAATGGAAATTATATATACGCTCCGAAATACAGAAGTGCTTTTCCTAAAGTACATGACTGGATGCTACTTGCAGACTATAACTGCGATGGTAAAAATGATATTTACACATATTCATCAGCAGGAATGGCAATTTATGAAAATACCTCAAGTAATAATTTAAGTTTTACCCTAGTTACTTCATTAGTTCTCTCTCCTGCCCCACAAAACCTATATATAAGCCCGGTTGACATCCCGGCTATTGCAGATATTGATTATGATGGAGATTTGGACGTCCTTTCATTTGGAGTTCTTGGGGGAACTGTTAGCTATCACAAAAATATGGCTATGGAACTAACAGGTAGTTGCGATACAGTTGCTTTTGAATTTTCCGAAAGTTGTTGGGGACTATTTTATGAAGGGTTAAATTCCTATATTTTGAATTGTCCTAATTGCATATGCCCACCTATCGCTAATACCAATATTGATAACTCAAAGCAAAAACATGCGGGCTCTACGTTGTTAGCTATTGATATTGACAATGACAATGATATGGATTTAGTTTTAGGCGATGTAAGTTATAATAACCTAAACTTATTAATAAATGGAGGTAATAATCAAAATGCACTGATAGTTAGTGTAGACTCTGTTTTCCCACAGAACAATAGTAATACTATTGCAGCAGATATACATGTTTACCCTGCAAGTTACTATTTAGATGTCACTAATGATGGCATTAAAGATTTAATCGTAAGTACAAATAGTCAAAATAATTCTGAGAACTTTGAAGGCTGCTGGTTGTATGAAAATGGAGGACAAACTAATAATCCTGACTTTAACTTTGTTCAAACTAACTTTATGCAAAGCGAAATGATTGATTTAGGAAAATCAGCATTCCCTACTTTCTATGATTATAACAATGATAGTTTATTGGATTTAGTAGTCGGTAATTATGGCTACCATGTTGCATACAACAATCCTATTTCTTCACTAGCTCTTTTTGAAAATACAGGAACCAAGGAAATTCCTAAATATGAATTAATTGATAGAGATTGGCAAGGAATTTCAACTGTAAATTTAAATATACAACTAGGACTACCTGCCCTGAGCATAAGCCCAACTTTTGGTGATTTGGATGCAGATGGAGATAAAGATATGCTTTTAGGAGATGCAGATGGAAAATTACATTATCTCAGTAATCAGTTAGGAAATTTCAATATATCTGCACCAAACTACTTCAATATAGATGTTGGTTATTTTTCTCAACCTCAATTAGTGGATGTTGAT
>Ga0075444_10002654_pt1 | contig 10751 bp, 11 predicted proteins | sample CoawatmetaG01DNA_FD_76836 | JGI IMG/M metagenome (GOLD analysis project Ga0075444, IMG submission 76836) | Marine microbial communities from the West Antarctic Peninsula - Coastal water metaG017-DNA | ecosystem: Environmental > Aquatic > Marine > Coastal | place: Atlantic Ocean: West Antarctic... | reverse complement strand
CCTTAGGTGGAAGTTTCTCTTTAGAAATAATTCCTGCCAATTCTCCTACGGGAATGGTTTTTGATAGCCCCAACTTGTGCGAAAAGGCGCCTGCCTCTGGTGATTCAATATCTATAACACTTTTTGACGTTTCAATAGAGAAAATAGTGTCGCCCTTTTCTACTTGACTATCAGAAGTGTAATTAATTTCCACTATTTTTACGGTCTCATCACTAACGGTTTCGTTAGGGATGTATATATTATAAATATCACTCATTTACCATTTCCTTTACTTTACGAATAATGTCATTTTTTGAGATTAAAAGATTATCTTCACATGGGGCGCATGCTGGAATAATTCCAGAATAGCCAACTATTGAAGCTGAAAAATCATTAAATTTATCTTCATGCAGTTCACTAATTACCTGTGCACTAAATCCTGCATATGGGTCGCCTTCTTCAACTGCCAACAGTTTACTTGACTTCTTTAAACTTGCTATATATATTTCGGTTTCAATTTCTGACAATAGTGTTGGGCATATTATTTCAACAAGAATTTCATCTTCAAATAATAACTCTTCTATAACATCCTCAACAATATCAAGCATACCTCCATAGCATAATATTGTTATATCAGCATCTCCAGGTGGGGATATCAATAAAGTTGGATAATGACCTCCTAAAATATTTAACGAAAATGCTTCTGGAAATTTCTTGTTTCCATTCATTGTATAAAGAATTTTATTTTCTAAAACAATATGTGGAGATTCAATGTTGGAAATTAAAGATGCATAAAAGTTCTGATTATCAATTCTATGATTTAAAGCAACTACACTTAACCCATAAATACCAAGGAAATGTTTTTCAATAGATTGACTATGAGATGGTCCATAACCTCTTCTTCCTCCCATTGGGGTCCTTACAATAAGCGGAACTTTAACTCTTTTTGCATACATATCATGAAATTTACAAGCATGTTGTAAGAGTTGATCAAGTGTAAGCGTCATAAAATCACCAAACATGATCTCAGCTATACATTGTCTCCCCATTAATGTTAGTCCAGTTGCAACTCCAACAATTGCATTTTCAGCAATTGGCGTGTTTAGCACTCTTCCAGGAAAATCTTGACTTAAATTTCTAGTGACATTAAAGGCACCTCCATAAGGACCCTCAATATCTTCTCCTATCATCATAAGCTTTTTATTTTCATTAAATGATATCTTTAAACCGCGAAATATCTGCTCAGATATTCTTACATCTTCTAGATTAATTTGATAATCATTTGTAGCTTTAAGTTTATTATTTGATTTTGGCTTATAATTACAAAAATCTGAACTTAGGCCCATCTTTACAGCCTTATCTATGATCAATCTTAACTCTAAGAGTCTACTCTTAAGTTCTGTATTTTTTGATAAATAAATATTTAGTGGGTCTTTTGAAGCGTACATTAATATTTCATCTTTATCCCTATTATCGTCCCCCTTAGAATGCGCCATCAATCGATAACTTTTTATCTCCAAAAATGCTGGCTTTCTTGAGTCTCTCACATAATTAGAAGCCTCTTTTGCAATTATAAAAAGCTTCTCAATATCCCAAATATCTGCATAAAAATATTTAATCCCAAATGCTTGCGCTCTGTCCATTGGACTTCCTGAAATAGTTGTTTCTGTATTTGTAGATTGAGCATAACCATTGTTTTCTAATACCCATAAAACTGGAGCTTCCCATTTTGAAGATATATTTAATGCTTCATATAAAGATCCTTCGCCAAGTGTGCCGTCTCCAAAAAAATTAAATACAATACTGTCTTTATTATCTAACTTTTTAGATAATGCTATTCCTGTAGCAATAGGTGCCATCCCACCTTGTACTCCATTAGAAAAGAAGCCATCTATATATAAATGTTGACTACCACCAACCCCTTTGCATACGCCAGCCTCTCTTCCCATAACTTCTGCCATAAGACCGTCAAAATCTTTAGTAACTGACAAAAAGTGCCCGTGCCCTCTATGATTAGAGATTGCACAATCCCCTTTGATAAAGTTTTTCAAAACTGATATTGCAGAAAATTCTTGACCTATACAAGTATGCACAGTTCCATGCAGGTTACCTAAAGTAAATTGATTTAACAATTCATTCTCGAATTCTCGAATCAGCCAAGCAAGCTCATAATCTTTGTTATTTATAGTCATGATCTATCTTATCTTAGTTATTATAAAACGCTACTAGGTATATTAACAAGTCGCTCTTCCAGCCACTCTGCGTTCGTCAAGTCTCCACATTGTGCTTGTTCAAACATTGATAATTGATTCATTAGCGTCCAGATTGGTCGAGTCATCACATTCTTTGAATTGGTTTCATTTAGAAATTCATCTCGTTGCTGTTTATTTTTAAGGAGGATTGAATTTAACCAATAATTCGATTTACTTTCCATTGGCTCTTTAACAAAAACATAATTAGTGCTATTAAAGAATGCTTCATACTCATTAGCCAACCTTCTCTTACTATTAATAAACTTATCTAGATTTTCTAATTGCGCAACCAATAAGGCAGCATTTAAATTTGGCATGCGATAATTATAACCAACCATATCATGGTTAAAATTCCACTTGTGTGGCACTTTGGCAGTCGTGGTTAAGTGTTTAGCTTTTTTTGCAAGAGTCTTGTCGTTGGTGATAATGCATCCACCACCGCCAGCCGTAATAATCTTATTCCCATTAAAGCTCATAACCCCCACTTTTCCGAAAGTTCCAGTATGTTTGCCTTTATATGTACTGCCAACACTTTCAGCAGCGTCTTCAATTAGAAACACATGATACTTATCACAAATTTCTTTGAGTTCATCTATTCTACAAGGGTGTCCAAAAGTATGCATAGGTACGCATGCCTTAATCGCCTTACCAGTTTTATTGTTTATGCACTGTTGATTTTTAACTGTTGTTTGATTTTCAAGAAAATATTTCAATGCAGATGGTGATAGACTCATAGTATCTTTATCAACATCAATAAATATAGGTTGTGCACCACAATAACTAATAGCATTGCAAGTGGCAACGAAGTTTAGCGGCTGAGTAATAACTTCATCATTCCGCTCTACATCAGCTAATAACAGTGATATATGAAGCGACGAGGTTCCATTGCTGGTTGCGATAGCGTATTTTGCACCAGTGTAGCTTGCAATTTTCTCTTCAAATTCATCCACAAACTTACCAACTGACGAAACAAATGTCGAGTCAATACATTCATTCAGGTATTTCTTTTCATTACCAGCAAACTTTGGCTCGTGCAAAGGAATGAAGTCCTTAGTTTTGTAGGTTTCTTGAATGAAGTTAATAACATTTTCGAACATTACATTTTTCCATCAAGGTACTTGCCATTATCATGATATCCAAACTTGGGAATCATCTTAAAGAACTCATTCACGATTGATTTTTTATCCCAATCCATGCTGGATTTAAGTTGCCCAATAGCATGTGTAAAATTATCTAATTGAGTTTCATCATATTCTGGCTCATTTTTTATCACACCTAAATTTTCAAATCGATTCATATCGAGCATTTCTTTGTTAGTATAAAACTCTTCAAAGTCTTTCTCTCCAGTTGTATCACTCTTTGCAAACAAACAAGGCCATTTTCCTTGCTCTGGCAAAGTTTTAATTAATTCTCTAGCCTCGTCTTCTGTCTCACATAAATATGGCTCAAAACCTTTATCATTAAGATATTTAATAGCAATATCCGCAAAATATATCAAGTGCAAAGATTCACTTAGTTTTGGAAAAAATATATCCCTATTCTCGCCAAAAATACAGCTCATTAAACAAAGTTCCCCACTCTCTTGTGGGGTTATGAAATAACGCTTAATATCATTTGGTGCAGCGATTGGCTGCCTCTTTTCAATTCTTTGATTAAAACCATGCAACAATGATCCATCACTAAAGGCAACATTAGCAAATCTAGCTGTTGAAATATTAATATCCAAAGATCTGCGCATTAAAAACATTTCCATAATACGTTTACTTGCACCCATCATATTGATTGGGTTAGCAGCTTTATCAGTACTAACACAAAAATATTTTTTTGTACCATTATCAATAGACTGCCCAATAGTTTTATCCGTATTAAAAATATTTACATCAATCATTCTCATCAATGTAAACGGATCCTCTTCACTGCGAACATGCTTTAAAGCTGACAGATTTAATACGTAATCATATTTACCATCATATTTAATGAAAGCGTCATATTCTATAGAGCCAATATCTAACGCATAAGTTTTAAAGTCGCCCTCAATATATCCAAATGAGCTCCTGATATCCCTAACCAATTCAGTAAGGTTGTTTTCGCTGATATCAACAACATGCATTTTTTTAGGGTTTCGCTTAAAAATTTCCTTAGTTACCGCTTGACCTATAGATCCAGCGCCTCCAATCACCAAAAAACTTGAATTCGACACAATTTCTTGTAAATTATTGGCGTGAGCAGCTATATCTCCACTAAAAATTAATTTTTCTCTTCCTATTAAGCTAAGTGGATTCATTTTTTTATATCCGAAAAATACAACTGGTAAGTTACATAAAGCTTACTTTTACATTCGTTACCAATAATAGCATAACTTGCATTGATTATATTTACCTTGAACTCCTCAATATAATCCAGAACATCCCACAATGTGGAGTGATAAATCAATTGTGGTTTTAAATATAAATTACCTGGCGTAAATGTTAATAAAGCAATAAGCTCATCGATAATATTCTGAATGTAAATGTAATTCATTTTAATTTCTCTGTAATGGATAACTATATCAAAATTTTTGATGCTATTTTAAATCCAAATGGTTATCACTGAATTATAATTTGGCTTCCATCCCTCTCCAAACACATGTGGTAATTTGTAAATATAGCATTTCGTAGAATTTTTTAGAGAGAATGATCCAGAGAAGCGAGCGATAACCTTACTCGCTTCTCTGGATTACACTTTGAGCGCGGGCTACGCCCTGCTAAGACCTGTGCACTAATTATATGAATCCGGGTTCTGAATAAGCACCTCACCTGCCTTTAATTCAACAATTTGATCACAACCTTTCAATGTAGTTAGTCTATGTGCAATAATCAGTATCGTTAGATCTCTTCCCAAATTTTCAATAGATTCCATTACTGCCTTTTCCGTCTCATTATCAAGGGCACTTGTTGCTTCATCAAAAATCAAAACATCCGCCTGTTTATAAAGTGCCCTGGCAATACCTATTCGTTGTCTTTGGCCGCCTGAGAGACGGACACCCCTCTCACCCACTAAAGCTTGGTAGCCATCTTTATGCTGACCAAGTAACTCAGAAATTTGTGCTTGCTGTGCAGCTTTTTTTACTCGCTGATGATCTATTAACTTTTTTTCAACACCAAAAGCAATATTCTCTTCAATAGTGCCGTCTGATAAATAGATATTTTGTGGAACATGAGCAATATGAGCTTGCCATGCTCTGCGGTTTTGCTTATTGATTATCTGATTATCAATAAGCAACCCGCCCTCAGTTGGTGGAAGCAACCCCATAACAATATCTAGCAGTGTGCTTTTGCCACTTCCAGTAGCCCCTATAAAGCCGATACGACTCCCTTTTTTTAGAGAAAGATTGACATTCTTCAATATCCAGGGGGAATCACCTGTATAGCGAAAATCAAGATTACTTAACTTAATATCTTTTGCAAAATGAATTGGTTCTGGTGGCGGCTGATTTACGTATTCTGGTAACGGTTGATCTAATAACTTTAATACATCTTCTAATGATGCTTTTGATCCTTTGATTTTACTATATGAATAATAAGCCTGCTGCAGTGTTGGAAGTAATCTTTGAGCTCCAAGTGCCAATGCACCTAATACAGGAATTGTTGAAGACGTCACACCTTCTTGTCGTGTCATTGTATAAGCAATCCCGGCAATAAACATCATTCCAACTGACTCCATGATATATTTAGGACTTCCGCCAATAAACGCATTTCTTCCAGAGGCGTGACGCATTGGTAAATCTGCGTTACGGTATAATTTGCAGTAAAATCTCTGACCACCATCGATGATTATATCGCGGATTCCACCTAGCCCCTCTTGAAGTGATTTAATCATCTGGGTGGTATTATCTGCAATAATCTTACCATTGTCTCTGAGACGAGTTTTGGTGTAACTAATAACTATCCAGTATAGAAGACCAAAAGCTATAGACGATGATAGCGCTATAGTCGGATTGATTGTAAAAAGTGCGCCCATTACACCTGCAAACATAATTGTCGAGCTGATAAGGATTAGAACTGGTGAAATCACTCCTCCAGTTACTGTAGCTGATTTGGTAATAATGCCATTAATCACCTCACTACTATTTCGTGACACATGAACCTTATACTCTTGGTATAAAGTGCGACGATAAATATTTAAACTAAGATCCGCCCCTGTTGCGAACGAGAGCCTAGTCATAACATATAATAGTGTTAGGCGAATTGCCCCAGCTAGGAGCGATGCAGCTATAAACAGAATGGTTAGTGGTAATATCAATTGCCCAGGCTCGGTTAACCCTAGAATTTGAATAATAGGCTGCATCAATGAATGTTGGTATACCTGCTCTGGTGCAGTTAGTATCCCTAAAAATGGCAATACTGAACCTATACTAATAATCTCCGCTAGAGATGCCAAAACCATCAAAATTAGCAACAGTAAAAACTGCTTTTTACGACGTTTGGTGAGATGGTTCCATAGGATGGCCACCGATGTTTTTTTAATGATCATTTTTTTATTTTAGTTTTAAACAGCTAATTTACTATTGCGCACTCTATGTACAATTGTTAATATATATCATACAGCACTACCAGTTATCATCCTTCTCGTAGTCATGCTTTACCAAGGCTTGACCTAGCATTTCCTTACAATATTTTATATTATTTTCTGTAAACTCCTTTCTCCATCCTCCTACTACACCAGACCTAAAGTTGGAAGATAGAGCCCAAGGCTGAAGTAATGCTTTATTATTGTTATCTTGCATTTTGCCCTTACCAATAGAAGCATTGACTATCTGATTAATTTTATCTTCAGATAATTCTATTTCGTAAAACATCAACATCTTTTTAAACTCTTCCGCAGTATTATTTCGTAAATTTTCAAATTCACAAAAATAAACAAAATCTTCTCGTTCTTTTCCGATACTTAGCCAACCATCAATCCAATCTACATAATATTCAGCAACTATTTTAATGGATTCATTTATAGCTTCTTCTTTTGTCATTTTAGAAAGATCTAAATAAAGAGGATCACCTTTCTTTTTTGGACCAAAAGGTCCTGTTGATGTAGCAAGACGATAATACCTAGAAACAGCAACATCCCTAAAATCACGCATTGTTACAATAATTTTTTTTATATCATTATTTGTAATAATATTTAGATTCTCAATTTCAGGATTCAAATGCGTCTTAAATATCGTATAACCATAAGTTGGGACATATTTAAAAGCACTCTGTGCAATATTTCGATTCACTGCAATATCATATGACATTGGAGTATGTCTTGTAAAGTATCCTGGTACTCTACCAAACAAATTTTTAACCCATGTAGTTGCACTCAGTGGCATTCCAGCTATAAAAATAACATTATATTTATATTGGTAAAAACCAAACCTAGCGCCAATATCGAATAACTTTCTTTTAATATTGTAATAAAAAAGCTTAAAAACTTCTATTGGATTGCGGAAGTTTGCTTTAAGAACTGTCTTCCACCACTGGCTATCTTTTGATAGAAATTTTTTTATCAAGCCAAGAATTCTACTGATCATAAAAATATACTTTCATTGAAATATTAAGAATTGTTTCACTGTCCTAATTAACTGGACTGATTTTTTTTAATAAAGAGATATCTCTCTTTACACCAGTGATTAGTTTGCTATTTTTTGGGTTAGAAAGTCTTAATTTTACTAATGAACATATGCTATCTGCATCTCCATTAAAAACATCATAGTGCATAATCAATGCCCATTAAGTTACAATACTCTTTATAAATCCTAATAATAATTGCTTAGAATCACTTAACGAAGTGTTGTCAGTATTTACAACAAAATCAGCATCGCTTGGCTTATCGTATGGATTAAGTTTAGAATAACCGATAAGATCATTAATCAAACCCTGGTCAGCAGCCTTGTAGAAACCTTTAGTATCTCGTTTCTTTAAGCTGTCAATATCAGTTTCTACATATACTAGATGATAATATGACTCTAACAAAGACCTTGTCATTTTACGAATCTCATCATATGGACTTATAACAGGAACAAGTATTAAATCAAATCCATTATCTTTTGACTCAAGACATAGTCTTGCAATTCGAAGGTTGTTCACTTCTACATCTTGACGACTAAAGCCCAACTTCTCCTCATCTTTGTCTCGAATGTCATCACCATCTATTATGCTAACACTATAACCTTCTTTTTGATAAGTGTCTCTTACACATTCTGCAAGTGTCGACTTACCCGAGCCTGACATACCAGTCAACCAAACTATATTAAATTTACGCTTCAAAATTAATCGTCTTGAAAAATAATTTCATTAAATGATGATTCAGTAGTCCATCTATTATATTGTTTGATTATTAAATTAACCATTTCTACAGCTTCTACTGGGTAATCACCAATAGCCGTCTCTGCGGCTAGTACTAGTCCACTTGCCCCCATTAACAATGTACTTGCCACATCATTAGCTTCTGCCCTAGTGGGCGAAGCAGACTTAATCATAGACTCTAGTAGATTTGTTGCAACGTATACAGGCGTATCTTTTGATCTAGCATAAGAAATTATTCTACGTTGAATGAATGGTATTTTTTCAATTGAAACCTCACGTGATAAATCCCCCCTATCAATTAAAATTTGATCAACAACTGGCAATATCTCTCCAAGATTTAATACACCTTTGATACTCTCTATTTTTGAGATAAGATTAGAATTATTACCAATAATTTCTCTAACTTGCGACACATCTTCAGCTGAGTTTGTAAATGATAAAGAGAAATTTTCAACTCCCAGGCTTAAGCCTATTTCAAACGCTTTTTCATCTTTAGGTGTAACTGCACTTAGCTTAATATCTACATTTGAATCGGCAGCCTTGTTGCTACCCACGGTTCCACCTCTTTTAACTGTAGCTAGTACAAAATTATCATGTATCTCGGTAATACAAAAACAAACAGAATTAAAATCAACCCTGATTTCATCTCCAACGTTTAGTTGTTGTGATACATTATCAGGTGTAAATGAAATATTGTTACTATCTCCTACAACAGAGTCATGGTGTATTTTAACAATATCATCTTTTTGAAAATTAACAAATTCTGAAACCATATCTTGATTCCTAATTTGCGCTCCTTCACTATCTAGACACACTGGAACATCGGTCCAAGACTGAATATTTTCTATTATATCTCTAACATCATCCAACTTAGTGTGTGAAAGATTTATCCTAAATAGATCCACTCCTTTTTTTGTTAATTCTTTTACTGTGCGAATATTTAAAGAGGATGGACCTAGTGTTACTAATATATTAGTACTCATTTTTTATACCTTATTTTATTATTGCCAACACTCCATAAATTAACACTATTATATTCAAAATAAACACGTACTTTTTGTCATTAACTTTTGGAGATATAAATTTATTAGTGATGATATATGCTGCCAATGAAATTAGAATTAATAACATAACTTCACTACCCAAACTAGTGTTGTTTAATATAGACAAAACTGCTAGTTGAAATATAGCAAGTATTAAATAAACAAATGCCACATTTGCACGAATAATTTCTTTTTTAGAGTAAATTGTCGACATAAGTATTGATAAAGGCCCTCCCCCCATGTTGGACACTCCATGCACAATTCCAATCATAATATAATACATCTGAATATGTTTTTTTACCATTAAACTTGATAAAGCTTGCAACTTACTAGAAAATCTAACAACTCCAATCAGCAATAACAATACTCCCACTATTCTAGTTATATTAATATTATTTTCATAAATAATTACAAATGCCAGTCCTAACACCAAGTTCGGTATCACCAGATAAAAAACTCTTTTTTTTGCTTTAATTAGATTATATTCGCTTAATACTTGGATCAATGATATAGTCACAGAACAGGGTAACAATAACCATAATGTCTCACTATATGAGTATCCTAATAATAAAAATGTTGGCGTTCCAAACAACAGAAGTCCAACGCCAAATATTGATTGAACTATGCTAAATACAAGAATTACAATCAATATAATATATTGCTCAGTCATTACTAGATACCTCAAAACTTACTTTACTTCTTGCATCTCCAATAACCTCTGTATTATCATATGAGCTTATAATTGAAACAAGAATAAAACCAAACCCTTTCCTTAACTTATTACACAGAAACGATATACGCAGATTTTCTTCATGGCATCTTATAGCCAAACTAAGCTTTATTTTTTGAATCGTTAACTGATGCAATCGTAAAACTTAAATCTATATGTAACTTAGATACATCATTAATAACTCTTAGTGACCATGTAATTAGTTCAATAGTTAGAATTAATAATATATAGAGAAATACTGATTTTTTTATAAGAAAACTCATTTTAAACTAAAGCTTATTATATTCCTGATACCAAACTGCAAAATTCTCCACACCCTGCTTAAGACTCATATTTGGTTTGTAGCCAAACTGCTCTTCTAAGTCATCAACATCTGCATACGTATCTAGCACATCACCAGGCTGGAGTGGCAGTAGCTCTTTCT
>Ga0075444_10002651_pt1 | contig 10755 bp, 9 predicted proteins | sample CoawatmetaG01DNA_FD_76836 | JGI IMG/M metagenome (GOLD analysis project Ga0075444, IMG submission 76836) | Marine microbial communities from the West Antarctic Peninsula - Coastal water metaG017-DNA | ecosystem: Environmental > Aquatic > Marine > Coastal | place: Atlantic Ocean: West Antarctic... | reverse complement strand
TGTAATAGATACCTATCGTATGACTAAAGGAAATGTCCATTGTATTGCTAATGGAGTAGACACAAACTTCTTTTCGTTCAGGAAGAATAAACCGAATCCAAATTCAGTGTATAAAATAGCAATAATAGGAACTCTTCACCAGGGTAAGAATGTTAATTTATCAATAGAGGCATTCCAAGAGTTGCTTCGATTGAATAATAATGTGTCGCTTTTAATAATAGGACAAGGCGTGGAAGAAAAAAATATTGCAGATTTGATTTCTCAGCAGGGTTTGAAAGATAAGATCAGCATGCTGGGTGAGGTTAATAATATTCATGATTTGTATCATGAAATTGACTTGTTGTGGAGTTTTAGTTCAAGTGAAGGACTGCCAACAGTTTTGCTAGAATCAATGTCATCGGGTGTCCCGGTTGTCGCCTCGAATGTTATTGGTAATAAAGATATAATAGAACATGGCGTAACTGGATTTTTATTTGAGCTTGATAACATTAAAGATGCCTCACAATATGCAGCAGAGTTATTTAATGATGAGATGCTTAGTGAAAGAGTTACTTTTTCTGCACGAAAAATCATTGAATCGAAGTTCTCGATTAAAAGTATGAGGGTCCAATATCACCAACTTATATCTGAAGTTACCAATAATTAATTGACAGCGCATTACATTGAATTCTTCTGAACAAATTATAATATATCATTATTTAAAGAATGTTAAATTCAGAAACTGGAGTTTTGATGTCTAAAAGGTCAAAAATTGCTGTCCTTGGAGCTGGGTTTATCGGATTTAATTTGATTGATAGATTAATTATAGATGGTCATGAAGTTAATGTTCTTGATAGAAAGTCTTGTCCATCGAATTTGATTGGCAAAGTAAATTGGTTTCAGGCAGATATATCAGATAATTTTGATTTATTAGAAATTTTAGAAAATGTTGATATTGTATTTCATCTGTTTAGCAATACAGTACCAGGAGATGAAGTAGATATTCAAGGTGAAATATTTTACAATGTAGGTATATTAATTAATATCTTGGATACATGTATTAAGAGTGGCATTAGAAAATTATTCTTTCTGTCCTCAGCCTCTGTTTATGGTCAGCGTGTGCATTTACCATTAACTGAGAATGATTACACTTTTCCTATAAGTATGCATGCTGTTCATAAAATAACAATGGAGAACATTCTAGGTGTATACAATGTAAAATTTAATATGGATTGTAAAGTAATTCGCCTATCTAATCCTTACGGCATTGGTCAAAGATTGAACGGTCGTCAAGGAATTGTTTCAATATTAATTGGCAACTATTTACGTAATGAGGTTACAACTATAATGGGGGATGGTTCTTCAATAAGAGATTATATACATATAAACGATGTTATAAATGCTTTAAAAATTCTGATGAATTCAAACACCTCTTATTCAATTTTTAATCTTGGAAGTGGTACTGGTGTCAGTATCAATCATATTATTAGCTTGATTTCTAAGTCTGTTGGAGCCGATCTTAAAATACGGTATATTCCAAGTAGAGTCGATGATATAGATAATAATATTCTTGACATCTCTCGTATAACAGATGAGGTTGGCTTTATGGCTAAAGTTGATCTTGAATTCGGCGTTAAGGAATATACAAAATATTGCTTGGATGTTGATTAGTAATCAAATTATATGTTGTTTAAAAGATTAGTGTTCAACACAATATTTTAATATGGAGTGATAAATGTTTAGTGCTAAAAAAATATTAATAACTGGTGGAACAGGTTCATTTGGAAATGCTGTATTGCGTAGGTTTTTAAATTCAGACATTAAAGAAATTCGTATTTTTAGCCGAGATGAGAGTAAGCAAGATGATATGCGAAAGCTCTATGATAGTCCAAAGTTAAAGTTTTATATTGGAGATGTTCGTGAATATCAATCAGTTTTGAATGCAGTCCGTGGTGTGGATTTTATCTTTCATGCGGCAGCATTAAAACAGGTGCCTTCATGTGAATTTCATCCCCTAGAGGCAGTTAAAACAAATGTTTTGGGTACAGAGAACGTTTTAGAGGCGTCCATTGTATGTGGAGTCCAACGGGTTATTTGCTTAAGCACTGATAAAGCTGTTTACCCGATTAATGCCATGGGTATATCAAAAGCTTTAATGGAAAAAGTAGCTATTTCTAAGTCAAAAAATAGTAATTCAACAATTATCTGTGTTACGCGCTATGGAAATGTAATGGCTTCTCGAGGATCTGTAATTCCTCTATTTGTTGAACAAATCGGGCTAGGAAAGGAAATTACATTGACAGATCCTAATATGACACGCTTTATGATGACTCTAGATGACGCTGTTAAACTTGTTCTATATGCTTTTGAAAATGGACATTCTGGGGATATATTTGTACAAAAATCTCCTGCTGCTTCTGTTGAAACATTAGCACACGCTTTGGTTAGTGTTCTTGGAAAGGAACAATATCCAATTAAAGTTATTGGTACTAGGCATGGTGAGAAGCTTTATGAATCTCTTCTAAGTAGAGAAGAGATGGTAAAGGCTGAGGATTTGGGAGGGTATTATAGGGTTCCACCTGATCTTAGAAACCTTAACTATAGTAATTTTTTTGAGAAAGGTGATGAGAAAATTTCTCAATCAGAAGACTACAACTCCCACAATACTGAGAGACTTGATATTGATTCCATGAAACAACTTTTGATGAAACTATCATTTATAAAAAACTTATCCCAAGGTAATTAATTGATTAAAGTTCTTATAACTGGTGCAAATGGATTTATTGGAAAGAATCTAAGTGTTCGTTTGGGAGAAAATAAAGAATATTATGTAATTCCGTTTACTCGTGAAAATACTATTGATGAACTTAGTGAATTTGTTAATGTGTCAGATATTATTGTTCATCTTGCTGGTGAAAATAAGTCAAATGATGAAGCAGTTTTTGAAAATGTTAATGTTGGTCTAACCGAAGTAATTTGTAACGCTATTAGATTATCTAAAAGGAAAATACCAATTATTTTTGCTTCTTCTGTTCAGGTAAAAATGGATAATCCTTATGGAAATAGTAAGCGAGCAGCAGAGAAAGTTTTAGAGCTGCTTCAAGCTGAAACTGATAATCCTACTTATATCTATAGACTACCTGGTGTCTTTGGTAAGTGGTGTAAGCCAAATTATAATTCTGTAGTGGCAACTTTTTGCCATAATATTGCTAGGGGAATGGAAATACAGATCAATGATGAACTTAAAGAATTGATACTAGTTTATATAGATGATGTTGTTTATGAGTTTTTAAACGTTATTGATAAAAAAAGAAAAATAGGTTTTAATTCTAAAGTACAGCCAGAGTATAAAATTTCCCTTGGCCAGTTGGCTAAGCATATTAATTCTTTTCAAATCTCTAGAAAATCTTTAGTTATTGGGTCAGTTGGTAGAGGCTTTAAAAGAGCCTTATATTCTACTTATGTTAGCTATTTAGAGCCTCATCAATTTTCATATATGGTCTCAAAACATGACGATGAAAGAGGTGTTTTTGTAGAAGCTATGAAAACCCATGAAAGTGGACAATTTTCATACTTTACTGCCCATCCAGGAGTTACCCGAGGTGGGCACTATCATCATAGTAAGTCAGAGAAATTTTTGGTTATTAAAGGCGAAGCTCGATTTGGATTTAGGAATATTATAACTAATGAGAAGTATGAGCTCTTTACATCTGGAGAAAAACCTGAGATTGTAGATACAGTTCCAGGTTGGAGTCATGATATTACTAATGTTAGCTCAGAGGAGATGGTCGTAATGCTCTGGGCGAATGAAATCTTTGATCAGGATAATCCTGATACTAAACAAGCTGAGGTTTAAGATGAATAAATTAAAAGTAGTAACAGTAATTGGAACGCGACCTGAAATAATTCGGTTATCTCGAGTAATAGCTAAATTAGATAAGTACTGTGATCATGTTCTAGTTCATACTGGTCAAAACTATGATTACGAGCTAAATGAGATCTTTTTTCATGATCTTGAGATACGAAACCCAGACCATTTTCTTAATGCAGCTGGGGAAAATGTAATGAAAACTATAGGCAATATAATAATTTCAATTGACGAAATTTTAAAAGACCTTAAGCCTGATGCAATACTCATTTTAGGTGATACTAATAGTAGCTTGGCTGTTCTTCCTGCTAAACGTATGCAAATTCCAATTTTCCATATGGAGGCTGGTAATCGCTGTTTTGATCAACGAGTTCCTGAAGAGATTAACCGTCGTATTGTTGACCATACAGCTGATATAAATCTAACCTATAGTTCTATTGCTCGTGAGTATCTTTTAAGAGAAGGTTTGCCACCAGATATGGTTATTAAAACTGGTAGTCCTATGAATGAGGTATTGCATTATTTCAAGGATAAAATAAATGCTTCTGATATATTAGATAGGCTTAAGCTTAAAAATATGCAATTCTTTCTAGTTAGTGCTCATCGTGAAGAAAATATTGAATCTGATAAACACTTCACAAAGTTAATGAGTTTAATTAATTATATTGCTGAGTTTTATGATTTGCCAATCATTGTGTCAACTCATCCAAGAACAAAAAATCGTATCAATCAAGCTGGTATAAAGTTTCATAGTAAAGTTCAACTTCTTAAACCATTGGGGTTTAATGATTATAACAAATTACAAATCTCAGCTAAAGTTACATTATCAGATAGCGGAACTATAAATGAAGAGTCATCAATTTTGAATTTTCCTGCGCTCAATATTCGTGAAACTCATGAGCGACCAGAAGCTATGGAGGAGGCTTCTGTAATGATGGTGGGGCAGAATCAGGAGCGAGTAATGCAAGCACTTGCTATCTTAGATAGTCAGCCAAGAAGTGAAAATAGATTATTGGCCCAAGTTAAAGACTACCAAATAAACAATGTGTCTGATAAGGTTGTGAGGATTATTCATAGTTATACTGATTATGTTAACCGAGTTGTTTGGAAGAAGAGCTAAGGCAATCAATGCAATTACTTATTGTTACTCAGTATTATTGGCCTGAAAACTTCAGAATCAATGATTTGACAACTGAGTTAGTTAAGAGAGGCCACAATGTTACTGTTTTAACTGGATTTCCAAACTATCCCTCTGGCATTGTATTCCAAGAATTTAAATCTACTCCAAAAGAATTTCTTACATATAACGGAGTTAAAATAGTTCGTGTGCCTATTATTCCTAGGGGTAAGAGAAAAATTCAATTGGTTTTTAACTACTTAAGTTTTATTTTTACGGCATCTACTATTGGGTTATTTAGATTAAGAAAACAGAATTATGACGCTATTTTTGTTTTTGAGCCATCCCCAGTGACAGTTTGTTTACCAGCTATACTCTATCGATATATTAAGAAAGTTCCCTTAGCTTTTTGGGTATTAGATCTTTGGCCTGATACTCTTGAGGCTCTTGGTATAGTTCGCTCTAGGAGAATACTTAGACTGATTGGAGGAATGGTTTCATTTATCTATAATAGAAATGATCTTATTTTAGGACAATCAATGAGCTTTCTTCCCAATATTAAAAAATATTGTAATCACAATAATATCCGTTATTTTCCTGGCTGGGCTGAATCAATATTTAATGATGAAATGACTAAAGATCAATTAATTGAAACTAAAAATAATTTTTTTAATATAGTTTTTACTGGAAATATTGGTGAGTCTCAAGATTTTCCAGCAATTTTAGATGCTGCAGAAAGGTTAAAGAAAGATAAGAAAATTAGGTGGTTAATTGTAGGAGATGGTCGAATGTTTGATTGGCTAAAGACTGAGGTGAAAAAACGTAGCCTTACTGATTGCGTCATACTGAAAGGGAGGTATCCAATAGAAAAAATGCCTTTTTTCTTTAATCAGGCCAGTGCTTTGTTAGTAAGCCTTAAAGATGAGCCAATTTTTTCTTATACAATTCCTGGAAAATTACAGGCATATTTGAAAGCTGGTAAACCTATTTTGGCAATGTTAAATGGAGAGGCTGCTGAGCTTATAAGAATGAATAAGTGTGGAATTACTTGCAAAGCTAGTGATAGTTCTGCGCTTGCATCTGCAGCACTGAGACTTAAAAATTTATCAGATGAAGATAAAGATAAGATGGGAAAACAAAGTTTGGTGTTGTCAAAAACAAAATTTGATCGTACAATCCAAATAAATCAATTAGAAAATTGGTTGCAGCAATTGGCTGACCAAAAGCCTTTGGTGCCATGACAGCTGGAGGGGTATTTGTCACAGGCGCAACTGGATTTATTGGAAAGCATTTGGTTGCTCATTTAAAAAATAATATTGGGATAGATGCTATAACTGTTCTCTCACGTAACCAACATCCAGAATTTAAAACTATATTGTGTGACCTTCAAATAAACTCTGTACCTAATGATGCCTTATTTGGCATTGATACTATCTATCATTTGGCAGGGTATGCTCATGATTTGCGAGATGACTCTTCATTAAATCATCTTTATCAAAAAATTAATGTTGATGCAACAGTTCAATTCGCTGAATTGGCTGTTGTCTCTGGGGTTAAGAACTTTGTATTTATAAGTAGTGTCAAGGCAGGAGGCACAGAAGTTACAGGCCGATGTATGACAGAGGAGGATCAATTTGAGCCTGAAGGAATCTATGGGAGAACAAAACGTGAAGCTGAATTAAAACTTCTAAATATTAGTAATCATTCAGATATGCGTGTTTCGATTATAAGGTCATCTTTAGTTTATGGTAGAGGGGTTAAAGGTAATTTAAGTTTAATGCAAGAAGGAATAAGGAAAGGGTGGTTTCCACCATTACCTGAGGTTAATAATCGTCGTTCGATGATTCATGTAGATAATTTAGTTAATGCTTTAATATTTGTATCAGAAGATGAAAGAACTAATGGAGAGATCTTCATTGCAAGTGATAATCATCCATATTCCTCAAGGGAGATTTATGAAGCTAGCTGCTTAATTATGGGGAAGCCTATTCCTAAATGGTATTTACCTAAAATATTTTTTGATATATTATCAATTTTTAGTAATAGATTGCGTTACAAGTTTGCTAAATTGTTTGATAATGAGCACTATTCTTCGAAGAAATTAATCTTACTTGGTTATAGAGCTAAGCGCTCATTAACGGATTAACATAGTAATTCAGATAACAAGATAATACTTCATCTGGTATAACTGCAGAGTCAAAAAATAAAACAACGAGACTCTTGAAAATGATAAATAAATGTGTTTTCCCTGCTGCAGGTTATGGAACTCGTTTTTTGCCTGTCACAAAATCAATTCCCAAAGAAATGCTGCCAATACTCACCAAACCATTACTTCAATACGGTGTTGAAGAGGCTATGTCCGCAGGTATAGCCAATATGGCAATTGTTACTGGAAGAGGTAAAAGGGCAATTGAAGATTACTTTGATAATTCATTTGAACTTGAATCAAAATTATTAGGTACTGATAAAGAGCAATTACTAAATGAAATTAATATGTTAATTAAAAGATCCACATTTACTTATGTTCGTCAAAAGCAAATGCATGGATTAGGCGATGCTATTCTCACAAGTAGACCTCTTGTCGGGAATGAGTCTTTTGCAGTAGTTCTTGCAGATGATTTATGTGATTGTGAAGAAGAGGGTGTAATTTCACAAATGATTGAAATATACAATAAATACCAATGTTCAATAGTAGCTATAGAAGAAGTTCCAATGAATGAAACTAGTAAGTATGGAATTATCTCAGGTAGTAGAATTGATGATTCAAGAAATATATATCAAGTTTTAGATATGGTAGAAAAGCCGGAAACTCATCATGCGCCTAGTAACTTAGCAATCATTGGACGCTATATTTTAACACCTGATATTTTCAATATTCTTGAGAGTACTAAACCCGATAAAAATGGAGAGTTGCAAATTACTGATGCACTAAAATTTCAAGCAAAACAAGGTAAGGTTTTGGCATATAAATTTAAAGGAAGGCGTTTTGATTGTGGGAGTGTTGAGGGCTATATTGAAGCTACCAATCATTTTGCTAAAAAACTTATTGTTTGAGGTGATTTAGATATTTCAACTATTTGATATCTGGTTTTATTTATTTGTGAAAATTATTTTCGAAAATTTTAATCTGGGGAGCTGAAGATTAAGGCTTTAATCTAAAAAGAATAATAGAGATATATGAAGCGTTTTTTTGACATAATTACTAGTATTATTATTTTGATATTATTGGCTATTCCAATGATTTTTATTGCTATTGTAATCTTATTGACATCGAAAGGAGGTATTTTATATTGGTCTAATAGAGTTGGAATTAATAGCACCATTTATAAAATGCCTAAATTTAGAACAATGAACATAAATACTCCTGAAGTAGCAACCCATTTACTTGAGTCTGCTGGAATGCATTTAACCCCTGTAGGTAAATTTTTACGAAGACATAGTCTAGATGAATTACCCCAATTTTTTTCTGTCATAAAAGGTGATATGAGTCTTGTAGGGCCAAGGCCTGCTTTATATAACCAAGATATGCTTATAGCTCTTCGTAAGGAGTGCGGTGTGGATAAATTATTACCTGGAATTACTGGATGGGCCCAAGTTAATGGCCGAGATGATTTGATTATTATTGATAAAGTAACTTTAGATAAAGAATACATTGATCTTTGTTCATTTTGGTTTGATATCAGGATCATGTGGCTAACTTTATTAAAGGTATTAAAGCGAGAAGGAGTGGCACATTGATTAGTCAAATATCAACTTTATCAAGAGCAAATAAAAAACTAATAATGATGTTCTTTGACTCAATTTTACTAATATCGATACTTTTAATTTCTTTTTCCATAAGACTTGGTTATTGGTTTTTTCCAGATAAGGATCTTGTTTGGGTAATATTTTTCTCACCTTTATTTGCCATACCTATTTTTTTTCAGTTTGGTTTGTATAATCAAGTAATTCGTTTTATAGGTTTTAAGGCATTATTTTCAATTATCAAGGCCGTATCAATATATGCTCTAATATGGGGATCTGTTTGCTTTTTAGTTGCGCTTGAAGGAATACCTAGATCAGTAATATTAATAAATTGTATTTTGGGAATTTTAATGATTGGAGGCTCCCGAATGATTGCACAGTGGCTTTTCTCACAAAGCATAGAATCTAATAACGTTATTATTTATGGAGCGGGTTCAGCTGGGAGACAGTTAGTAAATGCATTGACACAATCTATGGAATATACTCCTATTGCATTTATTGATGACTCATCCGAATTAAACAAACAGCTGATTAGTGGTATCAAAGTTTTTAGCGTTGAGAAAATTTGTTTATTAATAAACAAATACAATGTAAGTGAAATATTTTTGGCTTTGCCCTCTATTTCTCGTCAAAGTCGAAATGAAATTATTACCTCTCTAGAGGGTTTACCTGTTCTTGTTAAGATTCTTCCTAGCATTTTAGAAATTGCTCAAGGTAAGGTTAAAGTTGATGATTTAAGAGTGATAAATATATATGATTTATTGGGTAGAGACTCTGTGATCCCAAATCAAGAATTACTGGATAGGAATATTAGGGGGAAGGTAGTCATGGTAACTGGGGCTGGAGGATCAATTGGGTCTGAGCTATGTAGGCAGATTATCAAGTTAGGTATTAAAAAATTGATATTATTTGAACATAGTGAACTTGCATTGTATTCTGTTAATAAAGAGTTAAATGAATTAGATAAAAAAATTGAAGTTCTGCCAATTCTAGGATCGGTTCTAAATCAGGATAGGTTAGAATATATTTGTAAGAAATTTAGCGTACAAACAATTTATCATGCAGCTGCTTACAAACACGTTCCAATGGTAGAGCTTAATAATACAGAGGGCGTAAATAATAATATTTTTGGAACATTAAGTTGTGTTCAAGCCGCCATTTCATCTAATGTAGAAACCTTTGTATTAATTTCAACGGATAAGGCTGTAAGACCTACTAATACAATGGGTGCCTCAAAAAGGTGTGCTGAACTAATCTTACAAGCACTTTCAAAAGAGCAAAATTCTACTAAATTGTGCATGGTAAGGTTTGGTAACGTTATTGGTTCAAGTGGCTCAGTTATTCCTCTATTTAATGAGCAAATACAAAAAGGTGGACCTGTAACAGTTACAGACATTGATATTACTAGATATTTTATGACCATACCTGAGTCAGTTGAACTAGTAATTCAAGCAGGAGCAATGGGTAGTGATGGAGATGTCTTTGTGCTCAATATGGGTGAGCCAATTAAAATAAATGAAATCGCGCATAAAATGATTAACTTAAGTGGACTTAAAGTAAAAAATATAAAAAACCCTGATGGAGATATTGAAATTAAATATACAGGTCTTAGGTCTGGAGAGAAGCTTTATGAGGAGTTATTAATTGGAGAAAATGTTTCTGATACTCAGAACTCTATGATAATGAGAGCTCAAGAAGATATGACAAGTTGGGATGAACTTAAACTTAATCTTGAAAATTTGAAGCATGCTAGTGATGAATTTAACGCAACAAAGGTGCGTGAATTATTAATTAAAACTGTGCCAGCTTTTAAACCTCAGTCTGATATAGTCGATTTTCTTCATGACTAGTCAATTTTTCTTTGTAATACTAAAAAAATAAAAGGATTAAAATCTTTTTCTCATTGATTACAGTTGGAAGATTGATGCAATTTAAAAAAATAGGATTAATTACATGAAAGTTTTGGTAACTGGAGCAGCAGGCTTTATTGGCTCAGAGCTCTCAATTAAATTGCTTAATAGAGGCGATACAGTAATAGGTATTGATA
>Ga0075444_10002648_pt1 | contig 10760 bp, 10 predicted proteins | sample CoawatmetaG01DNA_FD_76836 | JGI IMG/M metagenome (GOLD analysis project Ga0075444, IMG submission 76836) | Marine microbial communities from the West Antarctic Peninsula - Coastal water metaG017-DNA | ecosystem: Environmental > Aquatic > Marine > Coastal | place: Atlantic Ocean: West Antarctic... | reverse complement strand
CGCTCGCCGAAAGCTGCTTGCAGTCTTCAGTAGAAGTCCGTCCGAGCGGCCCGCCCTGGCCGGGCACCGCGTCGGGAGGCGCCGTATAGGGCGCCCAAATTCGCCTGTCAATCGCCCTTCCACATCGGCCGCGAGGCGCCCCCTGAGCTGTGGGCGGCACTGGCTCGCGCCGGCTGCCGTCTCGCACGACCGGGAAGCGGACGCGCAGATCTGCATGGAGCAGCGTCCGCGCCAACCTCCTGTGTCTGGATCCCCTCTCGCATTCGGCAAGCGGAGATCCGAGGCACACTCGCCTTTCGCGCACGTGACAGTCCCTAAACCTAGGGGCCGACGAGTGCTTGCCGATGTCGAGGGATCAGCGACTGCTTTCGCACGCCGGCTGATGAACAGGATATGGCGGGTGCCACCGCGGATCCAAGAGCCTCAACACTCTCGGCAGGCACTTCACAGCGCGCCCGCAGCAACTGAGCTGATGTGGGCATGTGCGAAGCGATTACAAGAGGCTCGAGCTTCTTGTTGGCCGCCGTTTCAGGCGCCCCGGTCCGCTCGGTCTCAGATGGGGTTCCATGGCTCTGCTCCGAGAGACCCTGACGCCAATCATTCAGGACCACAGCACGCTTTCCGGTTGCGGGCTTCGACGTTGGCGATCATGAGTGATGCAGGGTAGGTCTTTTCGAGCATCGCTCGAAGCAGGGAGCTTCTCAGCCGCATTGCATCCGCAGTTGGCGTTTCGCCTCATGCGTTTCTGAGCGGTGAAGCCCATGGGATTGAGTCCAGTGAAGCATGTGAGCTGCTGCAGCTCTGGTACGGGTTAGAAGACCGCCGGGACCGCCAGAAGCTACTCAAGTTCGCCCGCGCACTCTCATCGCACGAGAATACCCTGTAATCTACGTGCAGGCTGGCGATGGGCTCACGTCGCCGACGTCGGGCAGCCGGCTATAGGTCTCGGCCGGCGACCCTCTCCTACGCCGCTCGACCTCACCTTGGGCGATGTGTCGCTTGGCGCTGGCAATCAGAAGCTCGCGGCCGGCAACGGCAAGCTCGTCAGCCCGCATGACGCCGACATCACCGATGGTCAGCCACCCTGCAAGCTCGCGGCGAGATCTTCGGGATCTCGCCCCATTGGCGATGATCGTGATGACGTCCGGCCCGACGGTCTCGTCGGCCAAGACCTTCGGCGCCGCCGCGCCCGGCATCCGCTTGGCCATGTTCTCCGCCTTCTTCACCGCCCCGCTCTCGGTCTGCGCCGGCTCCTGCCGGGCCGGGCGCAGCCGCTTCCGATGCACCTCGAAGCGCTACACCACGAACGCCGTCGTCCTCGCCATCGTCGACCCTCACCTGTCCAGACCTGCCGAACGCTCTTCGCCGACCGCGCGAGCCGCTTAAGATCCAGCCCAAGCAGGCGTTTTCGATCCGAGTTCACATTCGTCCACCGGCCGGAAAGAAACATCTCGCCCGCAGATTGAACCGAGCCCGCGCATGGGATTTGTTCCGCATTCGTTCCAGAACGGCGGAGCCACGGGTGCACCTCAACCGGATCGACGGACTGCTGGTTGGGAGCCCGGACGCCGTCCGCGTGCCGCTGATCGGCCAAGCCCTGTGCGCCGGCTTCCCGTCGCCCGCCGATGACTTCCTCGAGGGCGCGCTCGAACTGCCCCGCTGGCTCGTGCCGAACCCGCCCGCCACCTTCCTGTGGCGGATCAGTGGCTCGTCCATGGAGGGCGCCGGCATCTACGACCGCGACCTCGCCTGCGTCGATCGCAGCCTCAAGGCGGGCCACGGCAGCATCGTCGTCGCGGCAATCGACGGCCAGATGAGCTGCAAGCGCCTCGTGATCGACGGCAACGTCGCCCGGCTCGCCTTCTGCAACCCGGACCTGCCCGCCTTCGCGGTCGACGAGCTCGGCGAGGGTGTGATCTGGGGCGTGGTGCGCTTCTCGATCCGCTGGCATGTCGCCCGCGGGCAGCGCGCGTGAGCATGCCGGAGGCCCGGCAGCGCGACCGGATCGACCGCGGCCGCGCCGTGGCGCTGATCGACGGCAACAGCTTCTACTGCTCGTGCGAGCGCGTGTTCGACCCGAGGCTCGCCACTGTCCCGGTGATCGTGCTCTCGAACAACGACGGCTGCGCCATCGCCCGGACCAGCGAGGCCAAGGCACTCGGCATTCGAATGGGCGACCCGTACTTCAAGATCCGCGACCTGTGCCGGGCACGGGGCGTGCGGGTGTTCTCGTCGAACTACACCCTCTACGGCGACATGTCGGGCCGGACCAACACGGTCTACCGGCAATTCAGCCCGCAGGTGGAGATCTACTCCATCGACGAGAGCTTCCTGAACCTGTCGGACGTGGCGCCGGGCTTGCGGGTCGAGCTCGCTCGGGACCTGCGCGCCACGGTTCGGGCCTGGACCGGAATCCCGACCTGCGTCGGCATCGGCCCGACCAAGACGCTGGCCAAGCTCGCCAACCACATCGCCAAGACCGTTCCGGTCCTCGGCGGCGTGTGCGACCTGACCGACCCGGCGGCCTACACGCACTGGCTGTGCCGGATCGATGTCGCCGAGGTCTGGGGCATCGGCCGGGCCTCGCTCGCCAAGCTCCAGGCGATGGGCGTCGAGAGCGTGGCGGACCTGCGCGACCTCGACCCGCGGCCGGTGCGCAAGAGCCTGACCGTGGTGGGCGAGCGGATCATCTACGAGCTGCGCGGCGCGGCCTGCCTGCCGCTGGAGCTGGTGCCGGCGCGGCGCAAGGGCTGCGCGGTGACGCGCTCGTTCTCGAGCCGGATCACCGAGCGGGCGGTGCTGGAGGAGGCGGTGGCGGCGCACGCCACGCGGCTCGGCGAGAAACTGCGGCGCGAGGGGCTGGGCACCGATCACGTCACGGTCTTCTACCACACGAGCGAGCACGACCGGGACGAGCCGATGCGCTCGGTCTCGACGACGGTGCAGCTGCCGGAGCACAGCTCCGACACGCTGGCGCTGATCAAGGCGGCGCGGCACGGGGTGGCGCGCACCTGGCGCGAGCCGGGCGAGCGGCCATGGCGGTACTCGAAGGCTGGGATCGTCACGAACGACCTCGTGCCGCTGTCGCACAGCCCGCGGGCTCTGATCGGCGCGCTGGACCGCGAGCGGTCAGGGCCGCTGATGGCGGCGATCGACGCGTGCAACGCGCGCTGGGGCCGCGGCGCCGTCGTGCCGGCGCGGGCGGGGCTCGTGAACCGGCGCGACTGGAACACGAAGTTCGAGATGCGCACGCCGCGCTACACGACACGGGTCGGCGAACTGCCGGTCGCCCATGCGTGAACGGCTTCCGGAGTGCGTGGGTGACCGCTGAGGTGGATAGGTTGGGTCGGTAGGAGGCCGTCCGTTATTCCGGCGCTCTTTCCCCGAAGCGGACAGGCCGCTTTCGGCCGGACCGCGTCACGCCGAAGCGTCATCGCGCGCAAGATCGGACATTCAGCTTCGCACCCGTTCCCGTCGCTGATTCGTCGAGGGGTGAGTTCTGAAAGCAGACCTAAATGGATTTTCATCCACAACCGCATAACCGCACCACGCGACATGCCATCGTAGATTTGCGCCAACCGAAAAATGGGCCCGGGTACAGCTGCACGCGTATAGATGGTTGGTGGGCGATACGCCCGTGAGCCGCCCAGCTCAGGAAGAGCACAAACAATTCGGCTCATCGAGGCCAATCTGGACGGTGACGGCTCGCTCACGCGACGCGGTCAGCCGCCCAGGTAAAGGGGCTCTGCTCCGGACAGCCCTGCCTCAAGCTGCAGTCGTCTTCTTCGACACCGCGGCGAGAGCTGGGGCGTGTCGAAGGTCGGACGGTGTCTTGAAGTCCCGGGCCGCACCGCGGGATGCCTGGACGCCGCGCGGAAATCCGCTGCGATCCCGGTAGGAGCGTTTGCGGCCCACCGCGCGGCTGTGCCGCGCCGTGCTGGTCTGCGCGTCGATCAGGTCAACCGCCGTGATACCGACCAGCAGCGCCAGGGCAACGGCGACATTGCCGCGCTTCGGGTTGTCCGGCCGCAGCGCCGTCAATACGGTCGCGATGTCGAGGCCATCGCCCGCGACCCGGCTCCAGAGCCCGACGTTCTTGTCGACCGACAGCGAGAGGATGCCGCTGCCGATCTCCCGGGCACCGTAGACGCGCACCAAGGCCTCCTTGCCCTCCATCCCCAGCGCGCGCGTGATCCGCCCGGGCGCCAGGAGTTCTGTGAGACCCAGCCCGAGGCTGAACCAGCCCAGCCCCTTCGCGAGGCTGTCCGGCACGCCGCGCGAACTCGGCCCGGATCGAAGCACCTTCGGATCGCCCTCTGACCGCGTGATGTTCGAGAAGCTCGTAATGTTCGTCATGATCTTCCTCGCGAAGGGTCAGGGTTTGAGAACGACCTTGATGCAGCTGTCCTGCTTGTCCCGGAACGTCCGGTACATCTCGGGTCCTTGATCGAGCGGCACCTCGTGCGTGATGACGAAGGAGGGGTCGATCTGCTCCTCCTCGATCCGCCGCAGGAGATCGCCGGTCCAGCGCTGGACGTGGGTCTGTCCCATGCGGAACGTCAGGCCCTTGTTCATCGCCGCGCCCATCGGGATCTTGTCGACCAAGCCGCCGTAGACGCCCGGGATCGAGATCAAGCCGCCCGGTCGGCACACGTAGATCATCTCGCGCAGCACGTGCGGCCGGTCGCTCTCGGCGAGGAGGATCTGCTTGGCCCGGTCATAGACCGTGTCCGGCAGGGAAGGTGTGACGTGGCTCTCCATGCCGATGCAGTCGATGCACTTCTCGGGACCCTCGCCCCCGGTCAGCTCGTTGAGGCGCTCGACGACGTTCTCCTCGTCGAAGTTGATGGTGATGGCGCCCCCGGCCTCGGCCATCTCCAGCCGCTCCGGCAGGTGGTCGATCGCGATGACCTGCTCGGCGCCCAGCAGAATGGCCGAGCGGATCGTCATCTGGCCGACAGGCCCGCAGCCCCAGATCGCCACGGTGTCGGTGGGCTGGATGTCGGCCTGTACGGCCGCCTGCCAGCCGGTCGGGAAGATGTCCGAGAGGAAGAGAAGCTTCTCGTCAGGAATGCCCTCGGGCACCTTCTGGACCGTCGCGTCGGCGAACGGCACGCGCAGATACTCGGCCTGGCCGCCCGGATAGCCGCCGGTAAGATGCGAGTACCCGAACAGGCCCGCCGTGGTGTGGCCGAAGACCTTGTCGGCGAGGTGCTTCTTGCGGTTGCTCCGCTGACAGACCGAGAAATAGCCGCGCTTGCACTGGTCGCACTCGCCGCAGACGATGGTGAAGGGCACGACGACCCGGTCCCCCTTCTTCACCTTCCCATTGAGCCCGCGCCCGGTCTCGACGACCTCGCCCATGGTCTCGTGGCCCAGGACGTCGCCCGGCAGCATCGCGGGAATGAAGTTGTGAAACAGGTGCAGATCCGAGCCGCAGATCGCGCAACTCGTCACTTTGACGATGACGTCGCGCCCGTCCTCAATCTCCGGATCGCTGACGGTGTCGCAGCGGATGTCCTCCTTGCCGTGCCAGACTAGGGCTCGCATTGCCGTCTTCTCCTATCGGCCGAGGGGCGGGAGCCAGATCCGGCGGTACGACCGTTCCGGACTTGGGCGCTCGCGGGGATGGGGTCCGTGTTGCAACGAGGCGAACCGGGGACCCATCCGCCCCGTTCCTGCGGACAATCCCCTAGGAGACCTCCGGCGTGGGCAGGCGTCCCGGTCCGGGAAAGGATTGCCGGCGCGGCGTCTGAGATCCGCGTCAGGTTGACGGAGGAACCGAGTTCGCCTGCAGGACGCGGGCCGTCATCGTCGCGCCTCGGGGGGGGGCGGCGGCGATCCGTCGAGACGCCACCGTCTGGTCCGGTCGAGAGCTGCCGCAGGCGCGCCGGGCTCTTCCGCCGCGGAGCGGCGCTCGCCGAGTCCCGCGGCGCGAGGACCGCGCCAGCGGCGAAGCGTCCCCCGGCATGTTCTCGGGCGAGGGCATCCGTCACGGCACCGCTCGACGGAGCCATCCAAAGCTCGACACTTCGCTCGCGCGCCGTCAGAGCTGATCGCTGCCGGTGCCTCGAGACGTCGATGGCGGATCGCATCTCCGGACGAAGGCCTGTGTGGCCCGGATCGAGCGCAGGGTGCCTGGATCTGCCCCGCGCTCCAGCGCCTCGCGCTCGAAGGCGCGCAGTTGCTCCAACAAGTGGAGACGGCCCTGGGGAACCGAGCTTGGCAGCCGCTCCTGCATAAGTGCGACCAGTCTGCGCATCATCGGATCGTCGACGGCTCTGGGTAGGCTCTGCATAGAGCACCTCGTTCGGGGCGGCCGACCGGTCCGGCCGGTCACGCGACGCTCGACTTCGCCGGATCGGGCAGGTCTGACTGCCGGCCAGAAGGATCAGATCGTGCCGCCTGCGCCTCCGACCCGGCTCCCGTAAGAGCCGGGTCGGATCGTGCGATGCGCGCTGCGGGGGCGAAGGCCTGTCGAAGCGCTTCCGAGAACGAGGCGCCGGCGGCGGGCCGCCGCCCCCGGCTCCGGCTAGCGTGCGCCCGGCGCTGCGTGCGCGTCGCCGCCCTGGCCGGCGGCCGCGTCGGATTTCGCGGTGCCGCCATCCGCACCGCCCGATGCGGCGGCGCCCGAACCGTTGAAGGACCCGGTGGTCTGTGGGTTCGGATTGCCCGGCGTGTTCGCACGCGCCGTCATGCCGCCCATGAACTCGCCCCGCTCCCAGCGCGACATGCCGACCGTAGCCAGCAGGTTCGTGGTCAGCGTGCCGGTGGGCTCCAGGCCCTGCGCCTGCTGGAAGTGCGTCGCGGCGATCGTCGTGTCGTTGTTCCAGTTGCCGTCGAGGTGGCCGGCCGCGTAACCCCGCTGGTTGAGCACCTGCTGGATCTGCCGCACACCGTCGGCATTCATGGACAGCGGCTCTCCGGGGCTGTCCGTGCGCTCCACGGCGATGCGCTGGTTGTCGACCTGCCGATCGCCACCCGAGCCGGCCGCCTGACTCGGCTGTGGCCGTGCCGCGTTTGCGGCCTGCGGGCCTGTGCCGTGCCCGGCCGAGAAGATGGAATCGGTCAGGCCGAGGGCGGCAACGAGGCCGACCTCGAGCCGTCCCGTCGGCTCGAGCGCATGCGCCTGCTGGTAGCTGCGCGCCGCCTGGACGGTCGCGGGGCCCCAGCGGCCATCCACCTGTCCCGTGTTCCAGCCCTGCTGGTTCAGCGCCTGCTGGATCTGCCGGATGCCGGCCGGGCTGACGTAGAGGGGCGTCCCGCGGCTGTCCGCGCGCTCGACGACGATGCGCTGGTTGTCGGCCTGCTTGGTGCCTTGATCACCGCCCTGGCCGCCCTGCCGGTCGCGGTTGCCGAAGATGATGTCCTGTTCGAGACCGAGACCGTAGACGATCGGGATGGTGAGCGAGCCGGTCGGCTCCATGTTCTGCGCCTGCTGGAAGCTGCGCGCCGCCGCCGCGGTCTGCGGGTTCCAGCGGCCGTCGACATTGCCCGTGCTGTAGCCCTTCTGGGTCAGGGCCTGCTGGATCTGCCGCACGCCCGCCGAGCTGACGTAGATCTGTGTGCCCTGCCCATCCGGCTGATCCTGCGTGACGCGCTGATTGCTGACAGACGATTGTTGAGCCTGCGCGTTACCGCCGGCCAGGGCCACGATCATCGTGCTCGCGAATAAGACCTGCTTCAGTTCCATAAAGACCTCCTGATGTGGACTTATGGCTGAACCGGGTCGGCCTGCACCCGTTTCCTGCGGACGAATCCATAGGAAGTATCCGATGCGGGCGCATTTCTCAGACCGCGCGCGAATTTATCGGAGGATCGGATCGAATCCGCATCGAACCTACGGAGATGTCCGGATCCTTGTGGGCGACGCCGACCGTTACTTCTTCTCCCACGCGCGCCGCGGCTGGCCGCTGGCCTGGAGTGGCGCCATGATCGATCTTGTCCCGGATGCGGACCGTGATGCCTGCGCGCGCGAAGCCGCCGCGGCCATCGAAGCGGTGCTCGACCACCGGTGCCCGGAGCTGAAATGCGCGTTCTGGGGCGCGGTCGAGAAGCGATACCGGCTCGACACCGAGTCCTGCGGGCGGCTGCCGGCCGAACCGAGCGCGTCTCTGGATGCTCGGCCGCCTGCCTGATCCCGACAGGGATTATCCTAAGGATGGATCGCAGGAACGGGAACGGCGACGGCCGGTTCGCGCCGAGAGTGGCGCCTACGGCGCACAGGGCCTCGCGACAGGCTGATCATGGTGTCCGTTCTCGAACGCGCGTCGGGCGTCCTCGTGATGGGGATCGTTCTCCTCGACGTCTTCCTGACCGTTCTCTACGCCCGCATCGGCACCGGCCTGATCGCCGAACGGGTCGCGCATCTCGCCTGGATGGCCTTTCGCCGCGCCGCCGAGGCGACCGGGACGCACCGCGGGGCAGTGCTGTCCTTCTGCGGACCCGTCATCCTCCTCCTCTACGTCCTGTTCTGGGCCGTCGGCCTGACCCTCGGCGCCGGGCTCATCATCCATCCCGGGCTCGGGACCGGCGTGCAGGCGGCCAGCGGCCCGACACCCGCGGACTTTCTCACCGCGCTCTACGCCGGTGGCAGCAGCATGGCGATCGTCGGCGCCAGTGACTTCAAGCCCACGACAGACGCCTATCGGCTCGTCTACTTGGTGAATTCGCTGATCGGCATGTCGGTGACCTCGCTGGTCCTGACCTACGTCATGCAGGTCTACGGCGCCCTGCGGCAGCGCAACGCGCTCGGCCTTCAGCTTCATATCCTCTCGGCGGGCACCTCCGACGCGGGAGAGCTGCTGGCCCGGCTCGGACCGCGCGGGCAGTTCAGCGGCGGCTACAGTCACCTCGTCTCTCTCGGCCAGGGGATGGCCGAGATGAAGGAGACTCATCACTTCTATCCAGTGTTGTTCTACTTTCGCTTCCGACAACCTTACTATTCAGTCTCGGCACAAGCTTACCTCGCGCTCGACACTGCGTCGCTGATCCGCAGCACCATCGCGGGCGAGGACACGGCATGGTTGAAGGAGGCCGCGGCGATCGAGGCACTCTGGCGGGTGGCCCAGATGCTGGTCGTCACCCTCGAGGCGACCTTTCTGTCGATTGATCCGGCAGTCGTGACGGGCGTCGATCCGCTTGAGCGGCAGCGCTGGCGCACCCATTGGGAGGCGGCGGCATCCCGGCTCGCCGAGGCCGGCATCGCGGTCGCCCGAGACGAGGCAGCAGCGCAGGCCTATGTCGACCTGCGCGCGCGCTGGTGGCCGCACATCGCCCGGCTTGCGCCCGCAATGGCGTATCGGAGCGAAGACATCGAAGCGCGCGGATCGGAGAGGTCCTAAGGAACGGGCCGGATGTACGTCCGGCGCCGGGACAGGTGAATAGGGCCCGTCTTCGGAGAGGCCCTTATGGAGACCGTCGTCCCCATGACCGTCACGGATACCGCCGTATCCAGGCGTGTTCGTCCGCCACGGCCGTCGGCTCCGGTAGGAAGCGAACCCAGATCCGCGCTGATCCGCAAGCTCGAGGGGCTTGCCCCGCTCACGGTGCCGGATCGGGCGGCGCTCGCGGGCTTGACTCGGTATGTTCGGCCGATCGCGCGGCACACCGCCCTCGTGGAGCAGGACGGCGTGGCCGATCATGCCCTGATCGTCGCGGCCGGCTTCGCCGGCCGGCTCAAGCGCTGCGCGTCAGGCCGGCGCCAGATCCTCGCCTATCTCATCCCCGGCGATCTCTGCGACCGGGGCGCCATCCACGGCTACCCCCTGGACCACACGATCGAAACCCTGACCCCCTGTCGGATCGCCGAGGTCCCGCGCGCGGTCTACTTCGACCTGCTCGACCGGCATCCCGGTATCGCGCTGGCGCTGCAGAGGGCAAAGCTCACCGAGGAGGCGACTGCCCGCGAGTGGATGGCCAATATCGCCATGCGCTCGGGTCCCGAGCGCATGGCCCACCTTCTGTGCGAACTACTGGAGCGCCTCGGGTCGATCGGCGAGACCGCGGCCGGGCAGTTCGATATGCCGCTGACCCAGAGGGAGCTGGCCGAAACGCTCGGTCTGTCGAGTGTCCACGTGAACCGCGTGCTGCAAGTCCTGCGGCGCGACGGATTGATCACGCTGCGCGAACGTCGGCTGCGGATCCTCGCGCCGCGCCAACTTCGCCAACTCGCAGAGTTCGAGGCGGGGTATCTCTCGCCCTCGTACCGGGCGCGGGGCGCCGGCACTCGCAATGGTGTGCGACCACCGGCCTGACGCAACGCCGATCCCGGCTTCCGCGACGCCACTTCCGTATCCGCCGCCGCTGCGAGGTGCCGAGCGGACCGCATCTACCGGCCGCCGGGCTCGGCCTTGCCGCCCTCCTGCTGGGCGGGGCGCACGCCGGCCGCGGACGCGATGAGGACGGCCTCGGGCAGGGTATGGGCGCCGAGCGTCTCCATGAGCCGCGCCCGATGGATCTCCACCGTGCGCGGGCTCAGGCCCAGCGTCCGGGCGATGGTCTTGTTGGTGCCGCCCGCGAGCAAGCCCTCCAGCACCGCGCGCTCGCGCCCGGACAGAGCCGCGATCCGATCCTGAGACTCGTCGAGCGCGCGCGACCGCTCGGCGACGTCGCGGATCCCGGCCAGAGCCGTCTTCACGGCGAGGAGCAGCACCTCCGTTGTCCAGGGCGCTTCGAGGAAATCGACCGCCCCCGCCTTCATGGCGCGCACGCCGATCCCGACATCGCCCCCGCCCGCCCCGACCGCCACGACGGGGAGG
>Ga0075444_10002645_pt1 | contig 10765 bp, 11 predicted proteins | sample CoawatmetaG01DNA_FD_76836 | JGI IMG/M metagenome (GOLD analysis project Ga0075444, IMG submission 76836) | Marine microbial communities from the West Antarctic Peninsula - Coastal water metaG017-DNA | ecosystem: Environmental > Aquatic > Marine > Coastal | place: Atlantic Ocean: West Antarctic... | reverse complement strand
GTGTTGGTAATGTTACAGAAGATGTTACGCGCTGCTGACGTATACTGAACAGAAGCTGGCGCTGTGGCTGCATCTTGAGTCTGAAGAATTAGTGCAGTAATCGTTACGTTACCTAAAACAACTGTTGTACCAGCATCCAAGATTTCGTCTGCCTGAGTCGCAACAATTTGTGCGCCAGAAGAAGATGTGCCAACTTCATAACCAATGTCACCACTTCCGATAACGGGAGCCGTAGCACAAAAGATTTTGATGTCAGTGATAATTGTATTTGCTGGCTGCGCGAACGTACCAATAGTAGGAGAGTCGCCTGCTGTAGAGTTTACTGTCACTCCAGTAACGAGAGCTACATGTTTTACAAACAAACTGTCAACAGCCGCTGACAATGTTGTTGCGCCAGTTACAGCAAGAGTGCCGCCTATGGAAGCGTTTGTGCCGTAAGTAGAATTAGTTGTGATTGCTCCAGTAGCATCAGCAACACTGATGTCTGAAAAGCCATTTTTAGAACGAACTGCGCCTGTGAATGTAGTAGTACCCATGAGTATCTCCTGTCTGGGTTAGTGTCAAACTGTTCCATGTGAAACATTTTGTCAGGAATAAAAAAAAGGACTGCCCGATAATACACCGGACAGTCCTTAAAAGCTCTAGCTAGAGCCTGGGGAACCGTAGATTCCCAATGGATCAGATACGCCGAACGAATAACGCTCACGCGCTTTGTAGCGCACGTTACCAGTATCGAAGTCGCCGTCCATAGAAGTTTCAAGCGCAGTACGCTCAAACATCTTCATACCATTCGGTATATCGGTGGTCAAGAAGAAGGCGTTGCTGTCAGTCAAATAATGATTTACAGCGTAACCTTCAGGGATAGCACCCATGTTACGAATAGCATTGATGTCGTTGTCAGCCGTGTTAGTCCGCTGAGTTGTTTCAAGCAAACGATCTGCTGTAAACATCAATGCGGGTGGAACGATTAAACGACGAGGACGAGCGGCAATCAGAAGGCCACGTTCATCAGTGAACGCAGCAATCTCGATGATTGCATTCTCTAGAGAGGTCTCATTTAAGTCAGCGCCAGTTGATGGACGGTTGGAGTTAACCCCACCGTTTACCAACGGGTGACTAGCATTAAACAAGCTTACGCCATCACCAGAATCGAAAGTGGTGAAGCCGTTATTAAGCAAGTTAGCCGCTTTGACTTGCTTCGTGTATGCCATTGCGCGAGAAAGCGCCTTGGTGTAACGAGCAGAAAGAGAATCATAAAGATTATCTTCCATAGCCTCCTCGGTTATAGCAAAGCCCATCGAAATAGTTTCGTGGTTGTATCTGGCAGTATAAGACTCTTGTGCAGAGTCATAACTTGTTGCCGCGCCTTCTGCTTTAACAGGGGCAGCAGCAAAGCCAGAAAGCTTTACTTCTTCTTCAAACGAACGATCAGAACTTTCTGTCTCATAAATGAGTGTGTGCTCATCTTCGTATTTTTCATACTCCAAACCAAATAAGGCGTTAAGCCCTGGTAGGAGTTCTTTAAGCATTTGCGCTCTTGAAATTGCCATTACTTAATTCTCCTTATACACCAAGCTTGGTTTCGTAAGCGTGACTTAAAGGCAGATAGGTCACAATACAGTCCGTGAAGGCATCGCCTACAGCACTGGTTGGGCCATCTACGAAGTCAACGACACGAAGTGGTAGTGTGTTAGTCGTAGCAATAGAGCCGCCGTCTAGGGCGTTCTTGCTTCGACCGATGGATGTTGATCCCGCAGTGTTAACTGCTGATATGTTATTACCTAAGCCGGTTTGAGCAATAGCCTCATCACCCTGCATACGGAATAACAACTTAGGATCGTCAACAACGTAAGCCACAATATCAGCAGCAGCAGTTGATGCTGGGAATTGTTGGTTAAACGTCATTTGGTTTGTGGTTGGATCTGTGTAAGCGCAGCCTACAAAAATACCAACTGTGCCAGCAGCAACAGAAGTTGTTACAGCAGCTTTTTCAACAGTTCCGGCAGCAACAAGCTTTACGAAATCACCATAAAAAATGGCGGTATTGTATGCGCTTGCAATCTTGATATGACGAATTTTCCCAGTAAATGAGCCACTCGCACTCAAGGTATCAACCGGCTCTGCACCTGTGGGGGTAGCAGCGATAGCCATAATAGGCCTCCTAGTTAATTAAGGGCCAACCCCTGCTTAGGGTTAACCTTTTCCAAAAGTTGTCCTCGTGCTACGCTCTGGAGAGAGCATTGGCATACGAGGATCGTTTTCTCTTAGATAATTGTTGTCAACCGAACTCATCTGTTGTTCAGCAACACCTTGGAAGTGTCTTGTACGCGCAGCCATCTTTTCTTCTGGCGCTTTGCACAATAACAATCCTCCAACTTCAATGTTACCTTCAAACCGAGAGCCTATATCTGACTGCAACATCAGTTCAGGATGATCGTCTGCCCTTACAGGCTGCCAACCTTCTCTAAACATCTTAGATGTATGAGTGTTATCTGACTCTCCTAGAATACTGGTTCTTACCCATCTAAATACCCATCCATCTTGTGGATCAGGATCTGGAAGAATAGAAGCAGGACTCCACGAATCTGTCGGTCTTGCATCAACTTCTCTAGAGTTGCTTTTTCTTGGTGTGCGCTCATCAGTCATTACGAAGACTCCTTGGCGAGTTGCCTCGCATACTGTTCTGGGGTTAAACCCAATCTCTTGGCGAGAGATAATTGGGTAGCCGTCAACCGTACTTTGCGCGGTTTAGCACCATTACTCCGTGAGGAGGGTGCTACCACCGACGAGGGCTGATTGTGAGTCACGGGCGCGCCACGGCTATATGTGTCGCTATTATCCTCCCAATCATGTTCTGGAAATGCTTGTCTTAAACGAGAATCAATCTGCCTAAAATACTCCTGAGAGTTAGGCTGAATTCCTCTTTTTATTAAACCTGCATGAGCACCATACGCCAGACTGGTCATTTCTTCAAACCCGTCTTGCATAAACCAAGCGTTCTTAGATGCCCACTGCTGAGCCTCTGGATCTACTTGTGGTTGCTGCTGCTGTTGCTGTTGAGCAACATGTTGAACTGACTGCTCAGCAATTTGCTGCTGATACATCTGTTGTTCGTACTGCTCTCTTTGAACTTGTTGCGATGAAAGCTGTTGAGAGTGACGCTCTGCCTCACCAACTTCAGCTTGCGCTCTCATAAGATCTTCTTGAGCGTTAACGACATTATCAGTGTCGCCTTCCTCGTAAGCTTTCTTATAATTGCTTCTTGCTTGCTGCAAAGAGAGTTCTGCTCTTTGTTTTATCTGAGCAACTAATGCACCTTCACCACGATTGATTAAAGATTCATATTCTTTATTCTTCGCTGAAAGCTGTTGAGCAATACGAACAGCTTCTTCGCGCATTCTTTCTGCGGCTTCCCGCTGACGACGCTCTTCATGCTGCTCGTATCGTAGTTTGTTAATTCTTTTCTGAACTTTATCGCTATAGCCGCTTAGTTCGTCATCGTCTTCTGTTTCAGAAGCCTCTTCCGATCTAGGAGCCCTGCGATCTTCTTCGCCTCTATCGTCAATAACCTCAAGCTCAATGTCTGAGTCTTGACTTTCAGAGGACTTTTTGCCGATCTGGGTGCGGACACCAAAGAATTTCTCTTCGGCACTGTGCTGCTGACCTACGTCAGTATCTTCTGCTTCACTCATACCTTAACGATGCCTCTTGGATCTTCGACAACAGCCTCAACGGAGTCATCATTAATTAAACGAAATTCTTTACCATGCACTTTAAATCTAGTGCCTGAGTAAGACCTCATTAGAATCCAATCACCTTTCTGGCAATAAGGGCCATCAGGAAATCGCTTAGGGTCATTGTAAGCACCAGCTCCCATTTCGAGAACCATGCCAACAATAGACCCTACTTCCTCATCACGAATTGTCGTATGTGCCTTTAGTATGCCACCTTCCGTCAATTCATCAGGCTCTGGTAGAGCGATCAACAGCTTAAACCCTTTGGGGGTAGGCAACTGCTTTGCCTTGCGAGAATCATCCTCTTCAGGTGTCTCGTTATTTGCTAATGCTTCAGACATTAGTGTTCCTTCAGCACTGGAAATTAACGTCCAGAGTCGCTTGCACCGCTTTTGCGGCGAATTACGTCGATTCAGCCCTCTGTTTGAGGTCTAAAATCTCACGTTCTGCTAGTGCTAAACCCTCGATAATGCCGCAAATTTTGGCATATTCGCCGTAATCTTTGCAGCCACCACCGCTAACGTGGTCAGCATATTCATTCATTTGAGATCTAATCGCATTTTTTAAGTGATCAAATACGTTGTCATGGATGTTAGTCACCCATTAGCTCCTTAGCGATCTCAACGCCAATCTTCATCCCATCAAGTTGTTCTTTTGAAGCGATACGTCGATCTTCAAGTTCTTGTTGTGTGTTCGTTTCAGAGATACGAGCACCAAGTCTGCCTTGCTCTATCTGCATTTGTTGATCAAGACGCTGCTTATCAAGCTGAGCCTTAGCCATTAGCTTTTGTCCTTCTAACTGAAGCTTAGCTTGATCTGCTTGAACCTTAGATTGGGCAGCCATCTCTTTAATCTGCAACTCTTTCTGCTGCATTTGGACAAGAGGATCTTTAGCTTGCTCTTGAGCCTTCTTCTGCTGAGCTTCTTGCTGGTTTTTACCTTTAAGTTGTTCAGCAGCCATGCCTGCAAGCTGAGATATTCTGAATTCAATATCTTCAGGTAAAGCATCTCCTGGTGGTGGAAGCTCAAACCCAAGTTCTTTTTCAACATCCGCTCTGTATTTAAACGCCAAGTGCTCTTGAACGTGAGCGGAAAGCTCTGCCATAGCCTTTTTAGCGTTAGGGCTTTTACCCATAACTTCCAAGACTTTGGGGTCTTGCGCCATAGCCATGTGCGTTTGTATGTGAGCTTCATGATCTTGATAAGCAAATGCCTTAACAGGCTTGCCATTTATGATGTTCATGTTCTCGCTGACAGGATCTGTAGGCTTCATGTCATCATCCGTAGGCACAATCTTGTCTGCGTCACGGATATTAAGGATTTCTAGCATTTGACGGTGCAATAACGGCAAGTCATACATCTCAGGGGCTTGTTGAGCCAGTTGAAGTGCTGCTTGATACTGCATAATCCGTTGAGCCATCGTTCCTGCGTTAGGATCGCTGACTGGAATGATGTCTACGCGGTCATCAAAATCAGAACCCACTAAAGGCTCTTCATCTTCATCGTATGGGTAAGCTTCTGGCCCAAAATCGCGCACAATACCGCTTAATAGACGCAATTCCACCTTCATAGAGGCATGCATACGGGCTTGAACGGCGCTCATAACCTTCATTGACCGCTCTAGTATCGCTAAAGTGGTTCCAACAGGCGCTTCCGCGTTCATATCCGCTGCTTTTACGTCCGCAGCCGAGGCAAAACGCCTTCCTTCCTCTACAATGTCGCCCATAAGCTGGTATAAGACCGTGCTTGGCTCTTTGTAGGGCAAGAAACTGATATTTTCTTTGATTGATCCGCCAGGAACGTCCACATCACGGAATTCACCAGGCATAATCGGGGTATCATCACCCTTAATTCTTAATCCTCTAGCTTTTAAGCCCCCTGGTAGGTTGGCTAGGGTGCCTGCATCTACCAATTGACGAAGCAATGAGGTTGCTGACTTGGCTAAACCGCCAATCATGTGGATAAGACCGAATCCATAGAAGCCAAGACCAGGCATATACTGGTAGTGAACAAAGTGCTCACGCTTCATTTGATATTCATCGTTCTCATACCAGTTACGACGAATCGACAACACGGTTCTAGAGTTAAGTTCGATAGAAACAACATAGGGTAACTGAATACCCGTAGGCTCACCCTTGGATGTGTCTTCAAATCCAACCAAATCTAGATCAACCATCATCTCTAGAATAGTGTGACGAGAATCTAAGTCGTAATTAGCTGAGTCGCCAGTAAGCTCATTGTACTTTCGCTCGATATCATCGTAGTCAGGTGCTGCGGACGGGATATCTACGTCCGCGTAGAAGCCGTTAATCTGCAACTTACGGATATCATTCGCGCTACGCTTCATGATGTGCGTTGCTCTTTCGCAAGTCACAAGGTCAGAAGCTCCGTAGCTAACAACAAAGTCTTCGGCAGGCACAAACATACTGCAAGGCCGACCCATTGTTGGATCAAAATAAACCTTACGGAACGCTGATCCAGCTAACGGCAGAGAGAACAACATACGTTCTGTCTCTGAGCGGTACTCAGTCATCTTCTCAGTCAACAAGTAGTTAAGATAATCTTGAACTCGATTAGCTTGCTTCTCTTTGTCCGTGCTCATAGCGCCAACGACAGATGTCTTGACTGGGCCTTTAGCAGGGAAAAGCTCTTGTATTGCCTGAGATTGGAATTTTATTACTGACTCGGTCAGTAGGGGGTGGAATACGCCACAAGCGCCATCCCAAGGGGTAGTTCTATTTTCGTGCTTTAATCCTAGAAGATCCAAACCTTCGATATAGGTTCGCTCCCAGTCAGCACGACTTTCTTTATCTGACTTAAAAGCACCGACAAGATCAGAAGCAAGGCTTTGCAACTCTCTGTCTTCAATGTACTCAGCAAGGTTGGCATCATGAGGTATTTCCTCATCCATACCACCGTCTGCATCAAACTCAAAAATCATACCCCCGTCATCCGTTCCAATCGAAACAGATTCTGGATTTACAATTTCAATCTCTAGCGCAGGCTCATCGCCTTCGGCAGGAGAGAATATTGTATCTGGAGTTGCTAACGGACGATCAATTGCCATCTAACCGTTCTTTGTGAATTTTTGAGGTCTAGCCGCGCCAGAACCTCTAGCTACGCCGCCGCCTTCCATACGAGCTACTTTCGCAACACCGCCGTTAGCGTACATCTTAGATCCCATTCGCATTTTGTTTGGCGTTTTGCCACCACTTTGTGCAAGAAATGCTGGAACCATTTCGCCGTCTTTTTCAGCCATAGGCATTGCTTTGCCGCCAGCAGCGTAGCCCTTAGACTTCATCTTGGTCTTACCGCCAGCCATCATGCCTTTGGTTTTCGTCTTACCGCCAGCCGTCATGCCTTTGGTCTTCATCTTGCCGCCGCCCATATAACCTTTAGTCTTCTTCATCAGAATCCTCCGCGTATAAATTATCAAAAACTCTATTAACGTCTAACGTGTAATCTAGGTCAGACTTACTATAATGTACTTGTTGAGAAGGCCTGAAGTCAGGCGCTCCCTCTCCACTTTCAAACCAAGCTGGATGAGTAACCCTAACACGGTTATTAGGTAGCGCCACGATATTACCCGTGTAAGGGCCAGCATTCAACAATTCCATAACATGGCTCTGCTTGTGTTGAGCAGGGTCATCAGCTATCTCGTTGTCAGTGTAATCCACTGTGAACATGTACTTAGCTGGATAAAATTCTCCATCCACTTTAGCAAGCCAAGGACTCGGAGAGGCTCTTTCAAGTACATATACAGAATGTTCCCTAGAACTACAATCCCAAGGTTGTGCCGCATATACAGGCATTGGCTCAGGCCACTCCTGAAACGGCGTGTCAGCAACTAGAGCAGTTATCGGCATCCTAGCCCACATAGCACCGCCATGAACATTAGGCTCGTCAGTGTCATAGGTCTCTGCGCCAGTGAATATTAGTTGAAAGCTAAGGCAGCGTTTAGGCATCGTAGTAACGGCAATAGCCATTGCGTGGATAAACTCACCATGATATTTCTGGTGGTTGTGAGTGTATTCTTTCCTGACCCAGCATTTGAAGTAAGGAATATTACTCTGCAAGAACGCCATTAACTAACATCTCCATAAAAAGTTTCTTCCCACTTCTTGTGCCTTTTGATCGGCTCCTTGAAGTACGGTAAGAACCTAGCCATGTAAACCACGAAATGGTTTATCCAACTCAGTGGACGAGGCAAGGGTCTCATATAATCTAAGAATAACACGACGCGGGTGTTGTCAGTCATATTAACTGCAAAGTGCTCGTAAGTATCATCGAACACAACAACCTCACCTTCCTTCCACTTGTACTCTTCTTTGTTTACAAGCAGAGAACAGCCCTTGCCGTCAGTGGGAACTTTGATCCCAAGGTGCATTCTAAGAACGCCACACCACGGGCCTTCATGAGGCATAAGCATTTTCTTTGGGCCTATGACGGAGAAGTAGGCAGATACAATGTTTTTCTCCGCATCAAGGATCTTCATGGTCTCAGGGAACTCTAAGCAGTTCCGATCAAACCGTATCTTGCCTGCCTTTAGAAAAAACATCTTCCATTTGTCATCGTTAGATATCCTAACTTGATCTGGGCTTATGTCTTGAAACGGGGCGAACTCATGAATTCGAGGGCTTATTTTATCAAACTCAGCTTTGATAACTGGGTAGTTCTCTTCCAGAACATCTGTGACGGGGAACTGGCTGTTGTCAAAGTAAGCCTTGTTCCCTGCAATTGAGAATCTGCGAAAAATAGGCCTCATTATCTTTTCGATAACCCAGCCATTTACTTCAGCCATTAGTAATAGTTTGCCGTCTTAGGGTAAAAGGGTTCGTCTTCTTCGTCTGAATGTAGCCTCAAGAAGCCACCTTGACGGAATCTAAGCAGTGCCTGAGTAGAGGAGTCAACAAGGTCATCGTGCTCACCAGCAGGGAACGAAGCAAACTCTTCAATAACTTCCTCTGCGAACCTTGTACCAGGAGCCCACACAATGCCCGACGCGAACAAATCGGCAACTGCATTCACACGGGCAATTTTATCGTTGCCTCTAGATGGGGTGTATTCCCCAACTGGGATGCCCATTGCCCGTAACTCAAATATCAGCGGTATTCCGGCAGCCTTGGCTTCAACTATACATGCATCCGGCTGCCAGTCGTTATAGAATTCTAGCGCAGTCTTCTTTAGTTCTGGGAACTCAAGGCGCTCCTTATAGGCATCCAGCAGGATGATGTTAGTTTGAAACACGCCAGTATCATCCGGCTTGTGGAATACACCCCAAGTGGTGCAGGCCGAGAAGTCAGAACGCTGTGTTTTAAGAAAAGCGGTGTCCCAAGACTGGATGATGAACTCACAAGGAGGGGGTCTATCGTCATCCCATTGTTTCCACCACTCCCTTTTCACAAGCGCACCGGCCTCTGAAGACGGATCTTGCTGATACTGGGCATTCCATTTCGGTGCCGGTAGTTCGTTCCGTAAAGAAGTTAGTTCCTCTAGAGACCAGAACTCAGGCCATAACGCCTTCCCTGAAGGCATAATGGCTGGGAACTCAATTATCTCCCAGTCATCCGTTCCGGCGCGTTGCATCGAAGACTTCATGATCTGGCCTGTAAGATCCCGCTTGTGCCACCTAGTCATAACTAAGATGATCGCACCACCAGGCTGCAAACGCTGCCGTGGCCCTGATGTGTACCACTCGTAAACCTTATCAAATACTCCAGGGTCTGCGCTCTGTCCCTCTTGTTCCGAGTGAGGATCGTCAATGATTAACAGATCAGCACCTTTACCCGTTACACCACCGCCAACACCGATAGCGAAGTACTCGCCGTTCTTATTGGTGCTCCACCGGCCTGCCGCTTTAGAGTCGCCTCTAAGAGCGACTTCAGGGAATATAGCCTTGTAATCCTCACTGCCCACAAGGTTACGAACCTTTCTACCAAAGCCAACCGCTAAGTCAGAGGTGTGAGAAGCTTGAATAACTTTCTTTTCGGGGAACAGTCCCATAAACCATGCTGGGAGGATATATGACGCAAACTCAGACTTAGTGTGCCGAGGCGGCATATTGATGATTAAACGCTTGAGTTCACCTTTGGCGACACGCTCAAAAGCATTAGCCATGATCTTATGGTGACGGCCCTCTATGAACGCAGGCCATACGCAGTTAACAAAACCCATAAACTCAGAACGAGCACGTTCTTTCTTTTCTGAAGTCTCAAGGTCATCAAGCAGCGAGAGGATCTCTTTCTGCTCTTCTAAAGGAAGTTCCGGTAAAGACCGTAGTAACTCTGGGTCTATTCTCTTTGACATAAATTCCCACAGAGAACGTTCTCTAAGAGAACGTTATAGTTTATAGCTATCTAGCCCGACCCAAAGGAGGGCTTTAGAAGGTTAGTACGTTATCAGATGACGTTCTTAAATAACGTTCTCAAATGACGTTCTTAACAGCTAAAGCTGATTATAAGAGGATGCCGCTGACTTCAAGTGATGTCAACAAAAAGCCAATTTTTTTTAGCAAAATTTTTTAGCGAGTTTTTACGGAACTATTCCTACGACAAAAAGCAGTCGGTGTGGTTCGTGGTCTGCCTATGAAGTCAAAAATATGCCATTTGTTTGAGCATTTCACTATGTATATATGACGGGTACGTTGCATGCTATAGGGGGGGGTGGCCCCCTGGCCCCAGGGCTCCTGACAGCTTGATTAAGTCATGACTAACGACTAGCTTGTAATGCGACTAACGATACCATTGGTATGCGACTAACGCGAATCATCTGGTGCGACTAACGACTAGTGTAAGTCCGACCCCTCTCTATCACTGTTTGCATTAGCTTGGGCCAGCCTTCGCTCGATCTCGGCGGCTACATCATCAGCCGTTCTATCGTCGGTCGTCTGCTCCAGCTTGTCAGTGAACAGTGCAACACTGCGGCCCAACAATTGTGCAGCCGTGAGCATTTGCTGAGTAGGTTCGTCACCAGTTGTCGGGTCGATGCCATCAGATACCCACGCTCTAAGCTTGCCCACTACTAGTTCTCTG
>Ga0075444_10002644_pt1 | contig 10766 bp, 11 predicted proteins | sample CoawatmetaG01DNA_FD_76836 | JGI IMG/M metagenome (GOLD analysis project Ga0075444, IMG submission 76836) | Marine microbial communities from the West Antarctic Peninsula - Coastal water metaG017-DNA | ecosystem: Environmental > Aquatic > Marine > Coastal | place: Atlantic Ocean: West Antarctic... | reverse complement strand
TAATTTATTTATCTGATTATAGATAGTTTATTTATTTAATAATAATTTTGACCAACCAAAGCAAAAAACAATATCCAGTGCCCTTTTCTTAATCCAAGCCAACGTGCTTTGTGAATTAATATCTTCAACTTGAAGAAATGGAAGCGTATTTGATTCACAAACAGAAGATAAATCAACATAATCACAATTAAACTTTGATTCTTTTGCAGTACAAACCCCAACTACCTCAATATCAAAATTAAGTAAATGACGCAATGCTTGTAAGGAAAATTCCACCGTACCAATAAAAACTACACGCATTTAACTCTTCTCAATATCATAAAAACGTTTTTTAAGTAAATTATCTAGAGCAACCGATTTAACTGTGGATACAATTTTTTCACTTGCTCCACCTTCACCATAAGGATTTACCGTATTTTCTAAACTCACCTGAAATTCATGACTATATAGTTTTTGCAATGCTTTAGTAATACTTTTACGTGTTGGTTCACAATTAATGACACTCGAAGCTTGTAACCTTCCACGCTGACGCTCACCAATATTTATTGTCCCTTTCTTAAAGCTAGGCACTTCAAGCAAACCACTCGATGAGTTTCCAACAATACCATCAACATATTTAATACAAGATAAATATCTTATTTGCCCTAAAGAAGTATATGCATGTGCATTAGTGTGCTGAGCAACAAATTCATGTATTAATGTTATTAATTTTCTGCCATCTGTATCCGCATTTGGCAATGTAAAAATAAGCAGAGTATCTTTTAATGCTTCTACCGCAGCCAAAAGTTCTTCCATTTGTTCAACAGCAGTTTTACTTTCAAGCGTGACAGGATGAAAAGTTATTAATAAACTTTTTTTACCTAGCTTTAATCCCAGGCATTCTTCTAATTCATTTTTCTCAAGAAAGTTTATTCGTTTGATATTATCAATTCCAACGCCACCAACTAAAAATACATTTTCAGGTTGTTCTCCGAGCTGAATAACCCTTGACTGATACTCTTTTGCTGCAACAAAATGTAAATGAGACATTTTCGTTAGAGAATGACGAATTGCCTCATCAATCAATCCTTCAGTAGCTTCTCCACCATGTATATGTGCAATAGGGATACGTGCAACCATGGCAGCAGATACTGCTGCAAAAATCTCAAAGCGGTCACCTAATACAACAATTAAATCTGGCTTTAAATCATTAAGCGCATCAGCAAATCCAATTAATCCCAACCCCATTGATTTAGCAATACCTACGGATGTATCTGAGCTTGTTAGCATTTCAATTTTGCGATCTATTTTAAACCCATCTTTTTCTATATTTTTAAACGTTAATCCAAATTCTGGTGACAAATGCATACCTGTTGCAATTATTTGAAGGGTTAATGTTTCCTCTTTATGGATACCTTCCATAACCCAACGTAATAAGCCATATTCAGCACGCGTACCTGTAATAACACAAATTTTTCGCTTCACGACTCAATCAACTCATCTATTAAGTAATCACGTTCGGCAACTTTACCTATTATTAAATCCCAGTTCATAGGAGATATACCTGTGCCAGGTCTTTTTGTAGTAAGGTTTTCCTTAGTAAATTTCTCACCTTTATTTATTATCTGACTTGCAACAATAGACTTCCGAACAATAGTCTGATTTCTTACTTCGCTTGGAGTCAAACGCTTAATTCCATCACCCATCGCAACATCAATATTACGAATGGCCTGAATCATTGATTTTAATTCATCTGGCTCCAAGCTTGCTTTATGATCTGGCCCCGGTAAAGTGCGATCTAAAGTAAAGTGTTTTTCGATAATAGAGGCCCCTAATGCCGTAGCAGCAATAGCAACCTCAATTCCTTTAGTATGATCCGAATAACCAACTTTAACACCAAATGCTTTATGAATATTCTGCATTGCAGAAAGATTCACTTCATTCATAGGAGCGGGATATTCTGTCGTGCAATGTAAGACCGTTATTTTATTGCGAGGTGTACCTGACTGTTCTAACGCATTTATAGCAGACTCGATATCTCCCATTGTTGCCATACCAGTAGAAAAAATAACTTCTTTTGCTTGCTGACCAATATGGCGTAGGTAAGGTAAATTTGTAATTTCACCGGAAGGGATTTTAAAATGATTTTGACCTAAATCTACTAGCAAGTTAACGCTATCAATATCAAAACCAGTAGAAAAAAATTCAATATCACGCTGTGAACAATATTCAATAAGTTCTTTATGCATATCAATACTGAGCTCTAAACGCTTAAGCATTTCATGTTGAGATTCTTGCTTGCCAGTTGTTTTTATTTGGTAATCTGCTTTTTCTGCAGTAGTAGTAGCTAGCCTATCAGCATTAAACGACTGAAATTTTACGATATCAGCTCCCGCATCTGCAGCCACATCAATTAATTTTTTAGCTAAATCCATGTCACCGTTATGATTTACGCCTGCTTCAGCGATAACAAGAGTTTTCATTTAAAACGATCTCCTATACGTGGTGCTTTATACCCACTCCATTCGACTACTTTCACATAACTATCAATTGTTTTCACAATAAAACCTTTCGAATCTACTCCGATAACAGCACCAGGAATGCCTTTAAATTTTGGTGCTTCATGCATATAAATAACTTTATTTATTTTAATTTCTTTTTCACCCAAAAATACTCTTGCTTCTGGTCCAGGTCGACAAATTGCACGTATAAAATTAAAAATATCACGTGAGCTTTGTATCCAATCCAATATTTCATCACCTTCTTTTCTTGCTGTGCAATAAAAACCTAACTCATGAATGTCTTTTTGCAAAACAGTTTTCACAGTATTATTTTGTATCATTTTAATCGCATCATAAAGACTATCTGCGCAAGCAGTGTAAGAACGTTCTAATAATGAAGCATAATTATCTTTGTCGGTAATAACGTAATTATTTTGAATAATTATATTACCCGTATCAATTCCTTCATCAACATAATGCACAGTAATTCCAAATTCTTTTTCATCATTAATCAGCGCCCAATTTAAAATATTTCTGCCCCGATAATATGGCAATTTTCCCGCATGACAATTAATTGTTTTAAGATGAGGCAAGCTTATCAATTTATTCTTAAATATTTGATTAAATGACATTGAAACAAAAAGATCACATTCATATTTTTCCATCCGATAAAAAAACTCATCTGAATTTATTTTTGGATGCGTAATAAACTCAATATTATTTTCTTTTGCCTTGCCTTTCAACACTATGTCTGGTGAGTCTTCTCGTGCACAAATAAAAGCAATCTCAATCGCTTCATCTGCAAGTAATTTATCCAATGCATTATGTGACCATGGCCCATCTGCAAAATAGCCAATTTTTAATCTTTTCATATTAAATTAGAACTACTCGGTATATTTATTAATCGATGTGATAGAGCGTTAGCACAGGATAATTCCATTTTAGGGCAACTTTTAAAATGTTCTAATTCATGCATCGGTATCCATACTGGACGCGTCATAACACCAGAATCATTCGTGTTTTTTAAAATCTGCTCATGAATTTTTTTATCTTCAAACTCTAATAAGAGCGTCTGCAACCAGTAATTACTCTTACAGTTATTTTGCTCTTTAATTAAACTTACCCCGCCCACCTTGTCAAAAGCTCTTTCATAACGAGAAAACAAAGTTCTTTTCTTTTCCAGTAGCGTAGGCAGTTGTTCAAGTTGTGCACATCCTAAAGCGGCATTTATATTTGGTAACCTGTAGTTATAACCAATGTCATCATGACGATATTCCCATGCATGTGGTAATTTAGCTGTAGTTGTTAAATGTTTAGCTTTAGCAGCTAATTCTTTGTTATTGGTTAAAATGATTCCCCCGCCACCAGAAGTAATAATTTTATTACCATTAAAACTAAAAACACCAAATAGTCCAAAGGTTCCAGTGTGTTGTCCATCATAATAACTGCCAAGCGATTCAGCTGCATCCTCTATAATCGTAAGATTAAAGTCATGTGCGATAGCTAAGATTCCTTCAATATCAACCGGATGACCAAACGTATGCATTGGAATAATAGAACGAATCACTTTCCCTGTTGTTTTATTAACGCATTGGTTAGAACGTTGCTCCGTATATTCAGATAAATACTCACGCAGTTTTCTGGTATCAATGCCTAAAGTTGTTGTTTCACTATCAACAAAGTGTGGTGTCCCGCCACAATAAGTCACAGCATTTGCTGTGGCAACAAAAGTTAGTGTTGGCATAAGTACTTCATCACCTTGTTGAACACCTGCTAGCATCAATGCAACATGTAAAGCCGCAGTTCCGTTAACTACGGCTACTGCATCACCAGCTCCAGTAAAATTGGCAATATCAGATTCAAAACGATCAACAAATTTACCGACAGAAGAAACAAAAGTTGAGTCCAAACACTCCTTTAGATAGAGCCACTCATTACCCGAAAAACTGGGCTCATGAAGACCAACAGGCTCAGGACCAACAACACTACGAATAGCATCAACAATTTGTTGTGAGACTGAAGTTTTACTATTTACTAAATTCACAGATTGTAGTTATCTGATTTATAATTTGCTAAATTTTCTGGATTGCTAAGCCATGTGGCGGTTTCAGCTAAACCGCGTTTAAATCCTTCACGCCCTCCATAACTCGGCTGCCAGCCAAATAATTCTTTAGCTTTAGTATTATCAGCCCATAGACGTTCAACTTCAGATTTTTCAGGCCGCAAACGTTCCTCATCAGTAATAATCTCAATTTCAGCATTCATCGCTTCTGCAATTAATTGCGCAGTATCTCCAATTGATATTTCAAAATTACTACCAAAATTTATTACTTCACCTAAACCTTTATCCGACTTAAGTGCAGAGATAAAACCTGCAACGGTATCTGCGACAAAATTAAAATCACGTGTTGGTGAAACTGCACCAAGTTTGATTTCATGTTTACCATTAGCAATTTGGCTAATAATAGTAGGAATGACTGCCCGCGCCGACTGTCGTGGACCATAAGTATTAAAAGGCCGTGCGATAACAACTGGTAAATCAAACGAAGCATAAAATGAATATGCGAGTTGATCAGCCGCTATTTTCGTTGCCGAATAAGGTGATTGACCTTGTAATGGATGCTCTTCAGTTATTGGAACAAAACGGGCTGTACCATAAACTTCACTAGTGGATGTATGAATGACTCGACTAACACCAAGATCTCGTGCAGCTTGCAATACATTCAATGTACCTTTTACATTGGTATCAACATAAGTATCAGGTGAATGATAAGAGAAAGGAATAGCAATCAGTGCAGCCAAATGCAAGACCGCATCACAACCTTTTATTGCTTCTTTTACTCCGTATGGATCACGAATGTCGCCTGCAAACACTTCAAAGCGGCCTTTAACATCTGCAGAACAATTATCAAGCCAGCCCCAAGAATTAAACGAATTATAAAGTACAAATGCTCGAACACTATACCCTTGTCGAATAAGCTCTTCCGTAAGATGCGAACCGATGAAGCCATCAGCACCTGTTACAAGTATTTTCATTTATTTATATCCATAAAATAGTAAAACAGATGAAAGTATGTAATCAAAATCATAATAAACAGAAAACCTTTGAACTAATTATACTTAAGCTTGAAGGAATGGTTATGCTTTACTCATTGCCTATCGTTTTTTTCCACCAATATTCACGGAAATTACGTAATTGATAAGCAATAAATAACACCGTTATAACAGCCAGAATCATACGTAGCCATAGTTGTATTTCCACTTCTATTATAAGCACTGAAATTATAACCATACAAAATAAGGCTATAAGCATAGGTGCGTTATCCCACGGCACATAAAGCCGACGTTTAGCTATGTTATATACAAGTAAGGTGACAAAACCTTCAATAACGACAGTTGAGTAAACAACGCCCTCAAGTCCACCAAAAGTTGCTCCAGCATATACTACGGGGATATATATCATTGCCATAATAAACGTTATTGCAGAAATAAAACTTGGTCCTTTAAGATCATAAAATAAAGGAGCAGAATAAATACGATAGTAGCCTCGAAGCAATTCAGTCATTAATAATATCGGTACTAAAAAAGCAGCACCTTTATAACTAACGGGAAATAAGAGGTTAATCACGTCAACAATAAAAAGACTTAAAAGAATTGCCGCTGCAGCATAAATATAAATCAAGTTTTTTGCAAAACTGATAAGTTTATCCGTCTTGCCTTCTTTAATAGCGCGCATCGCTTGAGGTTGAAATGCTTCATTAGCACCACTGGTTAGCATTCCAATAATCATAGCAAATGAAAGCGCAATATTATAAATAGCAACATCACCAACAGACATAACTTTATTGATAACTAATCGATCCGCATAAACAAGTATAATTCCTGATATGTTATGCGGTAAAAATTGAACTGAATATTTACTTGCATGTTTAAGCATTTTAAAATCTAAACACCATTGCAATTCACGTCCGAATATTATTACGGTGTAAACAAACATGACAAATTCAGCAATAAATGTTGCTAAAATAATACCTAATGCCCCCATACTTTCGTAGAAGATTAGATATATAACAGCTGCAATATAAACTGTAATTCGAAATAAGTGCTGTTTTAAGTATCGACCTCCATCTTCTCTAACACGTATGGTCGATTGAAAAAGCATAAAAACTGATGACATCGCCACACTTAACAAACTTAACCCAACTAATGGAAAGAAAGGCACTTCGCCAAGTAAAGACGAATAAAAATTAGCAGTACTAAAAAATAAGGCAAGAAAAAACGTACTGAGAATTAATATGGTAACAAGAATCGTTCCCCATAAACGCTCTAATTTTTTAGGGTCATTAATATAATCGTAGTAAAAACGTAATGCCGAAGACTGTAAAGAAAAAGTAAAAAAAATACTTGCGATCGCAGTAATGGAAACTACAACTGCAATACTACCAAACTCTTCCATTGACATGGAATGCGTGAGGAATGGTAGCATTAAAAAATTTACACCTTTTGATATTATTTCAGCACTAACGTAATATCCAAGATTGATATAGTTTTTCATTCCAATAAATCAACTAATACTATTACCAGGTCGTACGTCCACCATCGACTGGAACAATTGCACCATTTAAATAGCTAGATGCATCACTTAGCATCCATAACAATGTTCCTTGATATTCATCAGCATTTGCCATTCGATTCATTGGTATCCGCAAAGCAACTTCTTTTAAAAAGGATTCGTCTTGACCATTTTCCACGCCACCCAGACATATCGTATTACAGCGAACTCCTTTTTCAGCCCAATAAGTTGCTAAGTATCTTGTCAGTCCAATCAAACCTGTTTTAACAACAGAATATGTAACCGGTTTAACAGGCTGCAGGTTTTCCGCCACACCTTGTTTAACATAAAGTCTTTGGTCTGGAGCTATTAAACCTAAGTCAGACGATATGTTAACAATCGACCCGCCATCAGCATTTTTTGCGATATAACTGCCATAATGTTTCGCGCAAAGAAACGCCCCTGTTAATCCTACTGCAATGTCATCATTCCAAATATTTAGAGGAAAGTTCTCCAATCTAGAAAAATTAACTTTTTTACTATCTTCTACTTTTGGATTATTTGCTGCATTATTAACCAGACCATCAATCTTACCAAACCTCTCAATTAGCTTTTCAGCATTATTCTTAATCCTTTTTTCATCAGTAATATCTATCGAAAAACCAACTGAATCTACCTTGTACTTTGCATTTAGTTCATTAGCAAAATCATCAACTGCTTGCTGCGACAAATCTAGCAATATTGGCGTTCCACCGTAACATGCAACTGCTTCAGCATGCTTTCTACCCAATAAACCTGTTGCACCAGTAATAACAATAATTTTATTGTCTAATTTAAATAATTCTTCTAACATTAAAACACTCCTACAGTTTGACCACCATCAATTACCAAAGTAGCCCCTGTAATAAAATTTGCCCTATCTGAACATAAAAATACAGCAGAGTCGGCAATTTCTTGTGGTGTTGCAAAGCGATTCATTGGTACTGTTGATTTGATAATTTCATCTACGCGTTTTTTATCTTGCTGAATTTTTTCATCCCAAGACCCGCCTTCAAAATAAACATTACCTGGTGCGATTACATTTACTCTCACACTTAGAGCTAACTTTCTTGCCATATTTTTTGCTAAAGCAATAATTGCTGTTTTTGCTGTTGAATAATCAGTAGGTGCGCCAAAGGCCTCAACCCCTGCAATAGATGATACAAATAGTAACACCCCTTGTGATTCTTTTAGCATTGGCAAAAAAACTCTTGCTGTTTGCAAAGCTGATTCAAAATTACTATTCCAAGTGTTTTGCCATTGTGCATCACTTGGTAAGGCATCTGAAACACTCCTACCATCACCTACATTCACTATAACAATATCTAAACTATTCCACTTATTCTTAACTTTATTCTTTAGATTATTAAGTGATTCAATATCGGTACAGTCACATTTACAAGCAATAACATTTTCTAAGCCATAAGTATTTTTTAATTTTTTTTCATTTTCATATAAAGCGCTAGAGCCTCGAGAAACTAAACAGGTTTTTGCACCTTCTTTCAAAAAACTTTCAGCAATAGCCAAGCCTATGCCTTTTGATGAACCCGTTATTAAAACTCTTTTACTACCGAGGTTAAGATTCATTATTGTCTTTTAAATTGATAAGGTGTTGGCGCATCAGAATTTAAATGTGCAACCTCTTTTCCATACTCTCTGATTTGACTCTCAATATCTACCCCAACATTATTTGACCATTGACTTAATAATTTTTTAGACACTTCACCCATTTTTCCAGAACCAATTTTTATGCCGTTCAAAGAAACTGTTGGCAACAAACAGAAAGGAGTTGCCGTCATAAATGCTTCATCAGCTTCATATACATCGTAAGGCTCTATATTCTTTTCTATACAAGGAATATTTAATTCCTTTGCCAATTCAAAGATATAATCTCTACTAATACCTCGTAAAATATTTCTACCTTCTGGAGTAATAATTTTACCCTTTTTAACAATAAAAAAATTATCTCCTGTACCTTCAGTAATAAATCCATCAGGGTCTAATAATAACGCCCAATTATTTTCACCTTTAATTTGTGACACCTCTATATTTGCCATTTGGTAAAATAGGCGACTACGATTTTTTATCTTTGGCTCCATTAGTGAGGCGGGAATTGCCCTTTGAGAGGGGATGACAGCATTAATTCCAGAATCATATAATGGCGCCATCGCTGCTACCGTCCATTTAAGTGGAAAATCAGCAATAACAACTGTTGGCTTTAACTCACCATTAAAAACTGGCGCATATATCCCTAAAGGTCCGCGACTAACATTTATCATTAAACGATGCTCATCATGTTTATCAAAAGCTGGTTTATTTTTTGCGATTGTATCTAAACAAGCTTGCTCCATTTCTTCAATAGTCATATTGATAGGTATATGTAATAATTTAATACTCATATAAAGCCTTTCTAAATGCTCTCTTAATTTAAATTGTTTTTGATTAAATGATCTCGTCATTTCAAAAACCATATCCCCAAACATCAAGGCAGAGTCAAAAATTGATATTTTTGCATCTTGTTCACTGACAAATTTTCCATTCATATAAACTAGTCTTGCTTCCTTCATCTTATTCCTTATTTAATAAAACCATATCTAAGTATTCTTTTGATTTTTTTCTTTAATAATTTCCAGTTTAACCGCTTTTTCTAATACATAAGTTTCACGAACAGTTTAATCCTACGGACCATTCAAATCTTAATACATTTGTTCAAACTCTCCAACTAAAATACCTTCTTTAATTACGTAATCTTGATATTTATTATATTTACACCTTAAATAAAAATCCTTGCATTAATAATTGGCACATTTTCAAATCATCTAAGTTGTCTATCTCAAACATTTTCCAAAACTCCATTTTAGAATGTCCAATTTTTCCGCCAAGACGATTGTTATATTTTTTAATTATTTCTGGTTTAAATAAATAAAAAGAACCATTTTCTATAATTTGCTCTTTAATATCTTGCCTTCTTTTTCTATTCTTATAATCGTAATTAACACTATCAATTCCTGTATCTGACTCTTCCCAAAAAAATAAGTCTTCCGCAGCACTTGAAGAAAACATGGAGTCATAGTCTCCTTCAATAAACTTAGAGATAGCGTTATTAATATCTACAGCCTCACGCAAAGGAGATGTTACTTGAGGCGCTAATATAGTATCTAATGGAATATTTTTCTGTTGTAAAAAATCAATTGCATGTAACCATGCAGATTCTGATGTTGCAATATCACCTGAAATATCACAAGGTCTTTTAATTATTTTTGCGCCGTATTGTTTAGCTATATCTAATACACTATCATCATCTGAACTAACCCAGACATCATTCACATTTTTCGCCTTTATGCATTGCTCAATTGTCCATGCAATCAATGGCTTTCCACAAAAATCAATTATATTCTTATTGAGAATACCTTTAGAGCCACCACGAGCAGGAATAATAGCAATAACATTAGCCATTGAAATATTTTTTAATCCAGTCTAATTGCTTTTTAAATATCTCAACACCTTCATCATCACGATACGCTTGCATAATGAAAGGCCCTTGGTAATCAAACCCTTCTAACTTTCCAAAAAACTTTACAAAATCAGCATTACCTTCGCCCAATGCCACTGGTCCACCACCCAACACCCTATCTTTAATGTGAATATCTGTAATTCTATCCCCATAAGCTTCTAATTCTTCATCCGAATCAAAG
>Ga0075444_10002643_pt1 | contig 10771 bp, 9 predicted proteins | sample CoawatmetaG01DNA_FD_76836 | JGI IMG/M metagenome (GOLD analysis project Ga0075444, IMG submission 76836) | Marine microbial communities from the West Antarctic Peninsula - Coastal water metaG017-DNA | ecosystem: Environmental > Aquatic > Marine > Coastal | place: Atlantic Ocean: West Antarctic... | reverse complement strand
TGATTGACTCAAAATTCATAGCTCGTTATAATCTCACGCTATTCCCTGATAGCTCAGTTGGTAGAGCAACGGACTGTTAATCCGTGTGTCCCTGGTTCGAGCCCAGGTCGGGGAGCCAAATAAAAATTAAAGGATTTCCTAAGGGTTGTCCTTTTTTTTTGACTAATAATCTTTGTGTTTCGTGCAAATTTCTTGTACTTAATAGGTTTAGAGGCATAAAGTAGCATCTTTCAAGTGAAGCTCCTATCGTTTGCAAGTAATAATATAGTTAGGTATCCACGAATGTTTTTTTATGAAATAGATATAATGTTTCAAGAGATAAGTCTCTAGGAGTATAAATGAAGATTTTAGTAGTTGGTGGTGCAGGTTATATTGGCTCACATATGGTAAAGTTGTTACATCAAGTAGGCCACGATTTAGTAACGCTAGATAATTTATCTAATGGTTACCGTGATGCAATTTTATTTGGCGAGTTTGTGGAAGGTGATATTGCTAACCGTAAATGCCTTGAGCAGTTGTTTAATAAACATAAATTTGATGGAGTGATGGATTTTGCTTCTTATATTCAGATAGGTGAGTCTTTAGAAAAGCCTGAGATGTATTACCAAAATAATTTTATGAATACAAAAATCCTACTTGATATGATGATTAAGTTCGATGTGAAAAAATTTATTTTTTCTTCTACCGCAGCTGTTTATGGTAATCCCAAATACACACCTATAGATGAAAAACACCTTAAACAACCAATAAATCCATATGGAAAATCAAAATGGATGGTTGAGCAAATGTTGGAAGACTATGACAAAGCTTATGGGTTGAATTCTATTTGTTTAAGGTATTTTAATGCTGCAGGCGCTGATCCAGAAGGCGAGTTGGGTGAGCGCCATGTCCCAGAAACTCACCTTATTCCTTTAATACTTCAAGCAGCATCAGGAAGAAAGAAAAATATAAAAATATATGGCCTAGATTATGACACACATGATGGTAGCTGCGTGCGCGACTTCATTCATGTTACTGATTTATGTGATGCGCATTTGCAAGCATTCAATACCTTATTGAAAACAAATCAAAGTTCTACCCTTAACTTGGGTAATGGAAATGGTTTTTCTGTGAAGGAGGTTATTGACGCAGTTAAGTTTGTGACAGGTGTTGATTTTGAAGTTGTTAATGAGCCAAGACGAGAAGGTGATGCGCCTATTTTAGTTGCAGATGCATCATTGGCAAAAGAACAATTAGATTGGCAGCCAAAATATGATGATCTTGAAACAATTATTTTACATGCCTGGAGGTGGGAGGTAAAATTGAACAAAATATTAGCTGGATAATTTTATTGTTAAAGTAATTTAAGAGGCTTAAGAGTGAATATTTCTTGTAATCATATAGAAGCAAAAGAGCGTAATGTCAAATAAAAATATAAGCGGAGTAGAGGTTTCCATAATAGTGCCTTGTTATAATGAAGAGCTGGTGATTGGTCTTACGCATAAGAGATTAAAAAAAGAATCAGAAAAGTTAGGGGTTAATTATGAAATCGTTTATGTAAATGATGGTAGTTTGGATAAAACGAAAAATATATTAGAAGATATTAGAGATAAGAATAAAGGCAATGTAAAAATAATTAACTTTTCTAGGAATTTTGGACATCAAATTGCAGTTACTGCTGGGATTGATCACGTAATAGGAAAAGCTGTTATTTTGATAGATGGAGATCTTCAAGACCCCCCAGAGCTGATACATGAAATGGTAAGAATATGGAAAGATGGTTATGATATTGTCTATGCTCAGCGTAAGAAAAGAAAAGGTGAGTCTCTCTTTAAATTAATTACCGCTAAACTATTTTACCGTTTACTTGCCTATCTTTCTGATGTGAAAATTCCTGTTGATACAGGCGATTTTCGACTAATGGATCGTAAGGTAGTTGATGTATTAAAAAATATGCCAGAAAGAGATCGATTCATTAGAGGTATGGTTACTTGGGTTGGGTTTAAGCAGTTTTCCTTACTCTATGATCGTGATGAAAGATTGCTAGGTGAGTCAAAATACCCTTTTTGGAAAATGGTAGGATTTGCAACAGATGGTATTTTATCTTTCTCTATTAAGCCTTTAAGAATTGCAACTATTGTTGGATTTATAAGCTCTATTATTGCTTTTATAGCGATTTTTTATGCATTTATTATGCGTTTTATAGGTGATCCCATCACAGGCTGGACGTTAATGTTTATAGCAATCATGTTTTTGGGCGGCGTTCAGCTAATTAGTCTTGGAATTATTGGAGAATATATTGGCAGAATTTATGGGGAATCAAAAAAGCGCCCTTTATATATAATGGAAAAACCTTATGATGAAAACTAATAATATTGATGATCATATTGTCATAATTGGTGGTGGATATACAGGTTTAACTGCGGCATTAGAATTATCTAAAGCAGGAAAAAAAGTTTCAATTATTGAAAAGGAAGCGGAATTAGGTGGCTTAGCTAGAGCTTTTGACGTAGGAAGTGGTATTCAATTAGAGCGTTTCTATCACCATTGGTTTACTAATGATAAACATATAATCGGTCTTGTAGAAGAGTTAGGTTTATTAGACGAAATAATTTGGAAAGAAACTAAAACTGGAATGTATTATTCAAATAATTTTTACAAGTTAAGTTCGCCAACAGACCTTTTAAAATTTAACGCTCTCAGTTTTATAAATAGAATTAGGCTAGGAATACTGACAATAAAAGCTCGCTTTATAAATGATTGGAAACAATTAGAAAAATATACAGCTGAAGAATGGCTTATTTCTGTTGCTGGTAAAGATGTTTATAAAGTAGTATGGGAGCCATTACTTACTGGAAAATTTGGGGAATATAAAGATAAAGTATCGGCAGTATGGATATGGAATAAGTTGAAACTTAGGGGTGGTAGTAGAAATAAGAAAGGTGGTGAATCTCTTGCATACTTTAAAGGTGGTTTTGCTGCGCTGACAACTCAATTACAAATCGCAATAGAGAATAATGATGTTAATATAATATTAAATAAATCTGTTAATACTATTCAGCATTGTGACAATAAAGTTATTGGTGTTAGTTTATCTGATGGCAAAAGTATTTTATGCAATAACGTTATAAGTACAGTAGCTCTGCCAATTGTAGCTAAAATATTTGATAATAGCGGATTTCTTGCTAATAAAGGAAATGGGCTGTATATAAAAAAATTGAATAGTATTAATTATATTGGTAATGTATGTTTAGTACTGGTTCTAAAAAAGTCTTTATCCGATACATATTGGACTAATGTAAATGATGCAGATTTTCCCTTTGTAGCAGTTATTGAGCATACAAATTTTGAACCTGTAAGTACCTACAAGGATAAGCATATAGTGTACCTTTCTAAATACCTTCCTGTTTCAGATAAACTTTATACGATGACTAAAGAAGAATTAATTGAATATAGTATGCCGTATATAACAAAGATGTTCCCAGAATTCTATCAAGATTGGATAATTGACTCACACCTCTGGAAAGAAGCCTATAGCCAGCCGATTGTCACATGTAATTACAGTGAAAAAATACCTGCATATAGAGCAACTATATCAGGTGTTTACGTGTCATGTATGGCACAAATTTATCCGGAGGATAGGGGGACAAATTATGCAGTTATGCAAGGTAAAAAAGTAGCGAGTATATTACTAAATGATAATGTACAAGTATGAAGAAGTATAAGCAGCCTCTATCTATATTAATTACATTTTTTTTTCTATATTTAATAATAAATGAATTAAACTGGGATTTATTCAAGGAATCAATTTTATCTATAAATATCCTTTATATACTGGCTGCCCTATCATTAGTGGGTCTAAGTTTTATTGTTAGAATGTATAGATGGAATTTAATGTTGAATGCTCAAGGAAGACTTATAAGTTTAAGAGAAAGTAGCTGGCCGTTTATAGTCGGGGCAGGATTAAATGCAGTGATGCCATTACGTATTGGAGATGTTGTTCGCGTTGTTGCATTTAAAGATCAGTTGAAATCATCCTCTTCTGAAATTATGGCTGTTATTTTAATTGAAAGGGTATTTGATATGTTTGCCCTGCTAGTGATTTTTCATATAGGACTCTCAAATATTAGCCATACAAAATTATCATCGGCTTATTTTTTATCTGCTAATTTATTGTTATTTGTAACAGTTATATTATTTCTCGCTTTAATTTTATTTCAACATAGGTTCAGAAGTTTTATATTAAGAATAGTAGATACAAAAATAGCAGTTTTGTTAACAAAAAAAATTAAAAAAGAAAATATATTTCTTGGTATAGACAGTTTTTTTAATACTATTGATAAATTACGTGCCACTGGGTTATTAATGAAAGTAATTTCCCTTTCATTTTTAACATGGTTTATTGAAGGTGGTATGTTTTATGTTATAGGGCTTGGCCTTGCGCTGACAATGGGTGATTTTGGGGTTGGAGCATGGTTTTCTTTCGCGTTAGGTTCTTTGTCAACAGTTTTACCAAGTGCTCCTGGTTTTATAGGGACGTTAGACTATTTTGTAATTATAGGGATTACTGCTTATGGAGCTAGTTGGGATGGAGCCGCTAGTTTTGCTGTCATTGCCCATATTATTATGATAGCACCACTAGCCCTAGTAGCAATAATCTATATGTCAATGAATAAAAAAATTAAAAAGGTGCCTGGATCATGAGTACGATAAATAAGAAAAAACTTTATAGTGTTGATGATTGTCAAAACTTAAATATCGATCAAGTTCATGAACTCTACCGAAAATATATTAATTCGAGTCAAGTTGATTTAATTTCATTGTTTGGTTTTGGAAGAGATTTAGTTGAGAAAAGTGAAGGTGCTTACATATATACAAAAAATAACAAGAAAATACTTGATTTTACTGGTGGTATAGGCGTACTAAACCATGGTCATAATAATCAAAAGATATTGGATATAAGAATAAAATTTCAAAACGAACACCGAATGGAAGTACACAAAAATTATTTTTCACCTTATTTAGCAGCGTTAAGCCATAATTTGGCAAATATTATGCCTGGAGATTTAAATATCTCATATTTTCCAAATTCTGGATCAGAGGCGGTTGAGGGCGCCGTAAAAATGGCGTACAAATACCATAATGGTAGCCGAAAAAATATATTGCATGCAGATATCTCCTTTCATGGAAAACTTCTGGGAGCTGCAGGACTAACTGGATCACCAGAACTTTCATTTGAATTTCCAAAAATTCCAAATATTGATCAGTTTGAATATAATAATTTTGAATCTGTTAAAAATAAAGTTGATATTTATAGACATTCCAGTGGTGAATCAGATGTATATGCAATTATTATTGAACCTTTAAATGCATCAAGTTTACAATCTTGTGATGAGATTTTTTTAAGGTCTCTTAGGAAATTATGTGATGATGAGAATATAATATTAATTTTTGACGAGGTTTATACTGGTTGGGCTAAAACAGGTGAATTGTTTTATTTTATGCATTTTGATGATTTAATTCCTGACATAGTTACCATGGCAAAGTCTCTTGGTGGTGGTAAGGCTTCAATAGCTGGATATATTACGCGCGAAGATATTTTCCGTCAGGCTTATGATAATTTAAATGACGCAACTCTGCATAGCACAACATACAATGGTTTTGGTGAAGAAACTGTTACTGCAATAGAGGCTATAAATATTATTATTGAGGAGGATTACGTCTCTAAGTCGAAAAATATTTACAATATTCTAAATACGGGACTTAAAAATCTACAGAAAAAATATCCTAAATTAATATCAGAAGTAAGAGGTTCGGGTGCACTTAATGGAATAATTCTAAACTCAAGGCTGAATTCGATTACTTCGGTAATGAAGTTAATACCTTCAAAGCTTTTCAAGGATGAGAATATATTTAAAAAAATTATTACTGCGGCAGTTATTTCTGATTTATATAGTTCATATAATATTTTAACTTTTTTCGGTTCTAATAGAGAAATTCCTTTAATTATTGCACCTCCAATAATTACTGAAATGAAAGATATTGAATACTTTTTGTCTTCATTAGATGATTGCCTGAACAAAGGCATTTTGATCCTAGTAACAAATTTTATCAAGTCTAAATACTTTAATTAAATTGATATTTTATGCTACATAAAATTATTAATATTTTAGTTGTTTACACATTAGATGGACTTTCTGGCAGTAAAGTAGACATAGAGCGATCTTCTTTATATGTATTCAGTATGTTTAAAGCATTGCCAATTTACTATAAAGTACCCTTCTATTCTCTATTAATAATTCTTCAATATATCCCAATATTGATTTATTTAAAATCTATTTCATTATTACCGGATAGAAAATTAAAAAAATATTTAAATCTTGCATATAAATTTATTCCCGGTGAATCTTTGGTTTTTAAATTTGTTAAAACATTTGCTCTTATTTCATTTTATGATAGGGGTAATGATTTATGATTATCCATCAGGTAAATTCCTTTGATGATTTCCAAGAAAGCACAAAGATAAGGTGTGAATACTTAATAATTGGTTCTGGTGCGGGTGGAAGTGTAGCTGCGTTAGAGTTAACTGCTGCGGGTAAAGATGTTTTATTAATAGAGGAGGGTGGGGATTATGATTTAAAGAACTCTAAAGACCCTTTAAGTGAGAGAATTAGACTTTTATACAGAGGTGGTGGGGTTACACCATTTATAGGAAATCCAATAGTGGGTTTTGCTGAAGGAAAGACTCTTGGTGGGTCGACAGTAATTAATGGTGGTTTAATATGGCGGACTCCAGAAAAAATTCTTGAACAATGGGAAAAAAACTATAACTTAACTGGCTATGATAATTCCTCTCTATCAAGACACTTTGAAAAAATTGAAAATATTTTATCAGTTAGTAAAATGAATCCTCTTGATAAAACCCGTAACCTTGATTCATTGAAATTATGGCATGGTGCGCAATCACTGGGTTGGAAGATAGTGCCAGTTCCACGGGCTTTAAGTAAATGTATATTTAATAATGAATGTCCTTCTGGTTGCACTTCAGGTGCAAAAAAATCAATGAAAGATACTTATTTACCTCTTTCAATAAAAAATGGTTTAAGGGTAATAACAAATGCTAGAGCACTTAAGATAGAAAAAAATAGTCGTAAAAATATAACAACTATTTCATTTTCTAAAAATAAGAATAAGCGTCTAGAAGTTATTTCTGATTATGTAGTTATAAGCGGTGGGGCGATTCAAACTCCTCACCTTATAAATAAAAGTGGATTAAATAAAAAAGCCGGCGATTCATTAGAGTTTCATTTGAATTTAAAAATACTTGCACAATTTGATGATGAAATAAATTCAAATAAGGGAACAATGTTTACTTCACAGATTCAAGAATTTGAAAATGATGGTATTTTGATAATGGGGTCAAATTATCGACTTTCATACTTAGCATCTTCATTTTCTCACTTAGATAATAAAGTAATATCAGAATTAGTTGAAAAATATAATTACTGTGGCTTATATGTCGGCCAGATAAAAGCGGAAAGTAAAGGTAAAATAAATTCTTTGATGTCTGATCCTATAGTAGTTTGGAGTATGTGCGATAGTGATTTAGTTAAATCTAAGTTATTATTACAAAAAATGTGTGAAGTTTTATTTGCCTCTGGAGCAATAAAACTTTTTCTGCCAGTAAAAAATATTCCACCGATAGTCAATTTGGATGAATTAAAAAAATATCTTGATGTTATTAAAAAAAGTGATTTGGAAATGATATCCGTACATGCCATGAGTTCATGTCCAATGGGGGATGAGGTAGATTCTATTGTTGATACATCAGGCAGATTAAATGGCACCAAGAATATAATAGTATGTGATGCAAGTGTTCTGCCGACAAATATTGGTGAAAGCCCCCAGGGTACAATAATGGCTATGTCTTATGAAATATTATCAAGAAACTTAAATTAAGTTAGGGTTTATAAAATGAAGGTATACCTTATTACAGCCGAAGATTCTTTTTATACTATACCCCTGCTAAATGAATTTATAAATGATGGCTGTGAAATTGTTGAAGTGGCTATTGTAGATGGCTTTATAACAAAAAAAAGAATTATATCTAGTTTATATATTTATGGTTTTTACCGATTTCTGAAAATGTCAATCATAACAATATGGTACAAACTCGTTGGAGGTAAAGTAGAAAAACATCTTGTAAATAATGGTTTAAAAGTAATTCATGTGAATCAAGTAAATGAAGAGAGTTTTGTTAAGCATCTAGAGTCATTAAATTTTGATTTATTATTATCTCATAATTGTCCTCAGCTCATAAAGAAGCGCCTGCTTAAAACTGCGGGTTTATATTCAATAAACTTACACATGGGTTTACTGCCGGATTATAGAGGTGTTTTTCCCATATGGAGAGCAATGGTAAATAATGAATTTTTTTTTGGTGTTACTCTTCATTTAATGGATGAAGAATTCGATAATGGAAAAATAATTTTGCAAGAATCATGCTTAATTAGTCCTGAAGATTCGCTTTTTGATCTTTATATAAAGGCTGCTCATCTTGGGGGGAGGGTAATTGCGAAGTCCATAAAGTTAATTGAAGTTGGATTAGTATCTTTTAGTAATAATGATGGCTTAAGAAAGCGATATTATGGCTTCCCAACAGTTAAGGAAATTCTAGCTTTAAAGAAAAATAATAATACTTAAATTTACACTCTGACATCGAATCGATTCTAAATTTATTGTGCTTTTTTGTTTGTTGTGAGTCACCTATTTTTTTGATAAAAAATAAATACCGCTTAGTAATTAAACTGCTTTATGTTGCGCTAGAAGAAAAGTATACTGGTTTAAATATAGGCTCAACATTGAGAAGAGTTTGCTGGGATTTATTTCAATAATGGCTTTGTGTTTGGTTATGCTAATCAAGGTAGAAGCTGTTATTTTAAAAAGAGATAAAACTAACAACTATTTATACTAAAGTATTTCAACTTCATTATATTAATAATAAGGGTTTTAATGAATTCAAATATATTTAAGACAGTTATAGCGTTATTAATGAAATTAGCAATTCCTTTTTCCATATTATTAATAACCTTGATATGGTCACTTCATTTGTTTGTTGAGTTGGGGAGTGATTTTGGTTTTTACTATGCCACTTCATATTTTTTGTCAGATGAATACTTACTTTATAAAGAGGCTTTTACACATAAAGGGCCTCTCTACTTTATTTTCATTAAAAGCATTGGTGGGATAATTGGATGGGGTTATATTCAGTCTTATGTGACGCTCGTAATTACGGCGCTATGTTTTTATTTGCCCATAATATATATTCTTTATAAAAAAGCTTATAAAAATACAAATAAATTTATCATTATTTTTATAAGTATTGCTTTGCTCTATAAGCAAGATACAAACCTAAGCATCTCTCTCTTACAGTCTGGTTTATTAATAATGTCATTTTATTTTCTACTTGAATCATTGCGGAATGTTAATGGAAATTTTTATGTTTTTTCGGTCGTTTTTTTTGCACTTGCAGTACTAGTTCGTATTGACGCAGCTGTTTATTCTCCAGCATTCCTAGTTGCATTAATATTTATGTATCAAAATGATATAAAAGTCATAAGTATTTTGAAAATAGCTGTGACAAGTATTATAGGGTTAGTACTTCCGTTTATCGCTTGCTTATATTATTTAGATTTCTCCTTACAAGATTTTGTAATTCATAATGTTGACTTTAATGCCTATTATAAAAATGATAACTTAATAAAGATGATTTTTCGGCCACTTCATTTTTCACTATTAATGAGTAATGGCCTTATTTTGTTTTTCTTGTATTTGATAGTATATTTAACCACTGATCCTCCATTTTTTTCGCTTAAGAATAACTTTAAAAAATTTAATTTGGATAGAGCACAGTTCTTGTTAGCTATTCTTTTGATAGTTCTAGGTTTTATATTATGGATAATTTCTCACTCAGATACAAATTATCATGTTTTTTTTATAGTCACCCCACTAGTTTTTTTTATATCTTTTTTTGGGGGAGTGAAAGATATATCTACAAAGGTATTTTTATTAGCTTTACCGATACTTTTATATGTTGTTATGTTGACTGTATCAGATGGTTTGAGGGTAATACTTAAAAAGCCACAATGTATAAATAATTATCTTTGTCAAGAGTCTGATGCATATAGTTATATGAAAACTATAGATGGTATGAAAAATAAAGAAAATCCTTCAATAATTGGTGGCATTGGTTGGCTATACTTTTTTTCAGATACTAAACCTAAAGGCCCAATAAATAATTGGTTTTTATATCAAAGGCAAATACCATTCATTACTAAAGCCCAATTAGATGCTCATAATGAATTAATTAACCAACCTTCTGGCTATGAATTTTGGATTTATACAGATTTTTTAAATGGGGATGAAAGATCTAAATATCTTAAACAAATTTTAACTATTTCCAGTCCAGTCTATGATGAAGGGGACTGGACTAGGTACAAGATTAAATGATTACTTATAAAAAAATTGCAGAACTAGCCGCAAGATTTTTTAGTAAACCAAAAGTTTTGAAATTTGGTTTTAACTTATCTCCAATGTATAGAAGAACCTCTGCAAAGGTTATTTATATTTCTGAAGACTTTTTAAAGATACAAATTAAGCTTCCTTTTAGTTACAAAAATGCTAACTATGTAAATACTATTTTTGGTGGGAGTATGTTTTCTGCCGTTGATCCATTTCCAATGACTCAGTTAATGAATCTTATTGGAGATGATTATGTGGTTTGGGATAAGGC
>Ga0075444_10002640_pt1 | contig 10780 bp, 22 predicted proteins | sample CoawatmetaG01DNA_FD_76836 | JGI IMG/M metagenome (GOLD analysis project Ga0075444, IMG submission 76836) | Marine microbial communities from the West Antarctic Peninsula - Coastal water metaG017-DNA | ecosystem: Environmental > Aquatic > Marine > Coastal | place: Atlantic Ocean: West Antarctic... | reverse complement strand
GCACCTGTACAGCGCACTATTAGTGTTCCTGTAATGTTGGATGGTGAACAGGTCACAGCCTTAGAAACTGTTGACGTACCTGAGAGCATCGAAGTGATTGACGGAGTTGCAGTTCTGACTCCGGCGACAACTGAAGAGGTTGCTGTACCTCAATACGAGGAGATAGGCGTGGTTGATTTAGACGGTAATCCTGTCTACAACTAACCCGAACCACAGCAAGCTCATGGTTACGATAACATGGGCTTTGAAGTGGGTACATTAACTAACAAGGAAATATAGATGGATTACTTGATAAACGCATACATTATAGCAAGCTCATTGGTAACAATTGCAAGCATCATCTGCAACTATACCGATACCCCAAAGGACGATGCAATCGTATCCAAGGCATACAAAGTGCTTGAGTCTTTCGCGTTCTTAGGTAACAAGGCTAAGAAATAAAGAGGGGGTTGCAGCAGGAAGCGTATTAATCGACTTCTAGTTTTGCCGCGATACGAATGAGTAGGTCATGATTACCTGTTGCCATCTTATTGACATGATTCAAATCTATAGACATGTCCTCTAGCTGGGTTTCCAGGATTGATACCCGCGTTAAGCCACCATCCACATCATCTTCGACATCGGAAAATCGAGCGTTAGACTCCTGCTCATGAGTAAAATCCATCTCTTCCGCCTCGTTAGAAGCAACCGTACTAACCCAGCCCGACATAAGAAGCACAAACCCCGTAAGTAGTATGGGTGCAAGGTATGTTGGTATGTTAATTGAACCGTTTTGGATAGGGGCTTCGGGCATTACTAAATCCTTTTTATGGGGTAGTTTTCATATCGGTCAATAATATCACGATACGGAATACCCATCAATCCATACCTTTGATTAAAGTTCGATAATGTGCAGTCAACTCCTTTAGCTCATCAATTGTGTACTTTCTGGGGCTATGGTAGCTTTCTATCCAATCAACCTTCTCCACGCCCAGCTTCTTAATCAGATGTATCCGATACTCGCCAATATTGCCTGATTTGTAGCTATTACAATGCTCACACTGAAGATGGCAATTTAATTCCTCAAATCTAAGTTCTGGCGCAGCACCAACCGACCTGTAATGACCTGCATTCTCCTTCTTAGCGGGTTTCTGGCAGGATATACAGTTATCACCCTTGTCCCTAAGTCGAATGAACTGGTTGAATACCTTCTGCGTATTCTTTAGATGCCAGCTTCTATCCTGGGTTATTTCCTTCTTCTTCGCCTTGTGCTCCTTAAACGCCTTCTGAGCCTGTTTAACCCTACCTAGCTCAATTGCACACTTCACGGAGCAACACGGCTGTATGGACGTATAAGAAGGCTCAAATCGCTTATCACAACCAATGTTCTTACATTTCCTCACTCTTCCTTATCTCTGCGTTCAACCAACTCCTCTTGGGCCAGTATTGCCAAGAAAATGATGATCAATAATGGTATCGAAGGGATTAACATGACGTAGACAAGGATGTTCAGCAAGACTATTAAGGAATTTATTACTCTACTCACTGAACCACCCCTTATTTATACAGCCATTAAAGTCATCTAGCGAATCTTTGTGTTCAGGATGATGATTTGGATGCTCACTGAGCTTTAAAAACTTCTCCATCAGCTTCATTGCCTTCACATCTCTTACGCTAAAGTCATAAGAAACGCCCTGATTTAACAGGTGGGCGCTCCATAATCTAGCTGTCTGCTCTAAATCACTCATCAAACGCCTCCTCAGTGTATTTCTCAACTTCCTGCACCCTGTTTGTAAAATAATCTTCATGCAGGAAGTCTAGCTCAGTCATCTTGACCCAATGATCTTCGGTATAACCGTTATGGCGGGAGTAGGACACCCTTGCCCAGATGCCCCCTACCATGCGCCTATACCATTTGAACGAGTTCATGAAGCAATCATGCTTATATCGCAAGTGATTCTGGAGACTTCGCCATGATCCTTATGATGAACGATTGCCGTCATGTCCTGACCTGAGCGATAGCCTTGAGCCTGATGCCAAGCGTCATTTGGTGCTAGATTCCTGAATGATTCCCATAACACGCCAGTAAGCTCCTCTTTGTTTGATGAGTGAATGTGACCCGTATACCAATACCGTTTGACGGCAGCAGCCCAATCTTCGGGGCGGTCAGTTGCCATTATAGCATCCATACCTGTAGCTTTTCGCTTCATTGTATCACCATGTGTCACACCAATTAAAACCTTGCCAAAACGAATGTACTCATGCTTTGAAATGGTGTCCCTGATTATCACGCGCTTTTCGTTCCTGAACCACGCCTTGAGCGCAATGGACAGCATAATACTTGAATGGTCATCGTGATTGCCAATCGCATTAATCACCTCCACCTTCTTATGCTTCTTCAATGCCAGAGAGATACAGTCAATCATTGATAAGATGCCCAACTCCAAAACTCTAGGCCAGCGAGTGTCAACATCTAGCGGGTTGTTACTTCTGGAGGTCGTGTTAGATGAATCATCTGCATGGAAGAAGTCACCAAGATTGATAATCAATGCTGTCTCAGTATTGGGCGCACCCTCTGATAAGTATTGCATCGCACCTAACAGCTCCCTTCGAGCAATATCACAATCGAAGTCTTTGCCTGTTTCCTTAGCCCAAGCATACATACCTATGTGCGGGTCTCCCATTGGGTAAACCGTCATCATATCCTTGTTGCATAACTTAGGTGCTGCGATTGCTTTAACAGGTGTGATGTTCTCAGTGATGGATTCAACTGCGTCACGTAGCTTGTCGAGTTGCTGCTCCTTATCACGTTCTGTCTTGACCCACTGGCGAGATACATTGCCCTCATTGTCATAAAAGGTTGAGATACCTTTGACTGAGAAACCTGGCCCTGCCGGGTGTATAGCACTATGCTCTGGCGAGTAACCCGCTACTGATGCCTTGAGAAGCAGTAAACGAACCGCTCCCGATACAGTCTTGGGATTAACACCTAGCGCATTAGCCGCCTTGGTTGATGTGCCATGCTCCACATAGGCTTGGTAGTATGTCCATTGAGTTTTGGTTGAATATTGCTCTAGTACAGGATCTACGTTTTGAAATCTACTCTTCGTCATCTAAATACTCCTCATCATCTTCAACAGCTTCCATATAAAGCATAGCGGATTTTAATCCTTCTAAATGCCCTACCATCGCATAACCGTCATGAAACAGCCCAGCAGCTTCGTGTCTTATGTCTGCGTTGTCACTAACGATAACAGTTAACATACCAACAACACTTCCGTTTCTTATTTCGTCAGCGATGTCCTCGACGTATTCCAGCAATCTTCTGGATGTTGGGTCTAGTGGTATTGGCTTGTTCATAGGTCAACACCAAAACCAAGTGATACGGTATCGTTTGTGTCGAAGGTTACTGTGAACGTCTTTGAACCACTGCGACCACCTAGTGATAGAGCGTACTCATCATCATAGTAACCTACACCCATTCGGAACCCGTCATCAAACCGTATGGCATGAGATGCTGATATCGCTGTAGCTGCTGCCGCTCTAGTAGCGTCCTTGTAATCATCCATGTAACTGTCCATGTAATCATCTACAAAACTGTAATCAACTACACCGTCAATACCGTCACGACCATCAACACCATTAGAGCCAGCGTCACCGTCACGACCACTCTTTCCAGCCAAACCTCTATCTCCTGTGTTTCCTTGCTCACCGACTGCTCCGTTTATCCCATCAATGCCATCTTTGCCATCGACACCAGCTTTACCACTGCTGCCATCCACGCCGCTATCACCATCACTGCCATTCCTCCCAGAAACACCCGAAGCACCTTTCTCACCTCTAAGTCCTTGCGCGCCCTGTATTCCAGTAATTCCTTGTATACCCGTTTCTCCTGTTGCGCCTGTAGTTCCTCGTTCACCTTTCTCTCCATTTATCCCATTAATGCCGTCTTTACCATCAAGCCCATTAGTGCCATTAGTCCCATTGATACCATCACTGCCACTGGAACCAGCCAGACCATTAGTACCATTGCTGCCTTGAATTCCCTGAATCCCTTGAATCCCTTGAATTCCTTGTTCACCTTTATCTCCTTGTATCCCTTGAGCGCCTGTTGCGCCAACAAACAGGTCACACTGACCCTGCTTGATTTGATTGCCCGATGTGTCAGTCTTTACAACGCATGACTGTTCAGCCCCTGCGCTTGATGACATGAACCCTGCCGCTATCATCACTGCCACTGCTAGTTTTATTGATCTTGGCTTCATTTCAATTCCTCTTTGTTTGTATAATCCGAATTCGTTATAGTTCCCCAAGGAACCGTCAACCACCTACGCGCCTCCATAGTCCCGCCCATCATGTGAACCTCAGACATTCCAACGGCAGATGCTGCGCGTTTCTTTTCTTTAGTAAGTGAAGTTGATTCCTTCTTTGGCCTACCCACTTTTCAACTCCTTTTCCATCTCGTAAATCCTACCCTTTGTGAACGCTGACTCGACAAGTAGCTTGACAATCTTTAAGCTATCTTCGCTAAATCTCTCATCAGCTTCCAAGGCCTCAATTAATTCGTTTATTCCGTCACCGTAATCATTCATATCGTTTAATCCTTATTTAGTTTAAAAGTGAAGAAACTAGAACGGTACGGAAGCCTCGACAAACTCAGGAGCTGATTCACTTTGAGGTTTGCTTGGTGGCATTGTGGCATCTTCTCGCGGAGCTATCAACTCAAAATTACTAACAATGATCTCAGTCTTGTATTGCGTCTGACCATCCTTCTCGTAAGTTGATGTTCTAAGTTTGCCTTCAACAGCCAGGTTCTGACCTTTCTTGCAATACTGGGCAATGATCTCAGCCTGACGACCGAAACAAGCACAACGGAACCATTCTGTGCGGGAATCTGTCTCACCTGTTGACTTGTTCTTCCATCGCTCAGAGTCAGCAAGGGAGAAGTTCACCACTGGATCACCTCCACCTGTAGTTCTTAGCTCTGGATCGTTTCCTAATCTTCCTACTATGTTAATTCTATGCATGTCGTTCTCCTTATGATGCTTCTGATTTAATTAATGCCCATGCTTCCGACGATACTTCATCCTCAGTGTTATGGCCTTCTTGTGTTAACTTGATGTATTCCTCAAACGCGTCCTTACCCTTTTCAGCTAGTTCATCGACAATCTTCTTAAACTTAACCTTTGTGCCTTGCTCAAAAGAGTTGTACAGATTGGTGAATATTGCTGTATCGGTATTACGCTGAATGACATACATCTCTAATGCGTCACTATCCGCTATCGTCTTGTCGAAGTGAGCTTTAAGTGCGTCATCAAAGGTAGGTAATTCAGGATTGGTCACATCAGCTCTCGACTCAAGTTGAGCGATTGCCTCATTGATCGAACCGGAACCCTCAACCCATGATTTGATCTTAGCCCATTCAGCGCCCTTCTTATCAGCCAATACTTCGAGCTGAACCATATTCATCTTAGGAGCTTGTAGCGGTTGAGTCTTCGCTGTGTTGTCTGTCTTAGACTTACCTAGATTACCGTCATTGTCTTCCTGAAAGATGCCAGCAGCAGATGCCAATGCATATCGACGCATGTAAGAGATGGTTGAACCCGCTTCCTGTGCAATGTTCTTGCCTTGGAATGCAAGGTCAAACGTATCCTCAATCCATTCGCCTGACTTGTGCATGATCCTAGTGGTCAACGCGATGTTGTTTTCTATGCGAGATGGGAATTGCACAACCGATAGTCCAACCTCACTAAAGACGGGTCTGACCACGTTCAATACTTCAGCAAGGTCAGCATACTTCGACTTGAAGAATGGGTTGCTGGCATCTTTGCTAGGGTTTTGAATCTTACCTTGTGCTTCTGATAACGCTGTTGCTAATGCACCTATCTCGTTTGATGTTTTAATCATTTCGTTCTCCTTCGGCAGATTGGGATTGTTCAAGCGCATACTGGTCAGCATACCCTTTGATGTATTCTGTTGATTGGTTACGTTTTGCGGTAAGGCCAGCCTTGCAATCTTGCTCACCTTTGTTGAAGTCGTTCATGTCTTACTCCTATTTAGTTGAAGCTATTGTGGCATAAGATTTGTGCTGATGCAAGTGATATGAGACAATAATTCAAATTAATTTAGGAGAGTGAGATGAAGATGTACGGGATAGGAAAGATGCTTGCCGACAGAGAGATTACCGTCACTGCCCTGGCACAAGAAGTAGGCGTTAATCGTCAGAAGATACAGTATTGGCTAGACAACAACGCTGATGTTTATGCTCATGTTGATGAGAAGACGGGTATTGTGCTTAAAATTACGGCAAACCCTGAGACCAAGGTTTTATACGAGAGAACTAAAGAGGAGGCGGAGTAATGCAGATTGAATTCTACGATAAGATATCAGGCGAGGTTGTTTTCTCTGGTCATAATTACTATTACGTAGTGACCGACAATGGTGATGTTTTACAGATTGGCGACATCCACATATTGACACCGTGTGGTGTGGAGTGGCGAGTAATAGAGGAGGTGAAGCCAGTAGAGCCTAAGAAGGTGAAGCCAGTAGAGCCTAAGAAGGTAAAGCCAGTAGAGCCTAAGAAGGTGATGATGCAGATGTGGCGACACATAAATAAACTTTACGATGTGTCTTACCCTGTTGGGTTTGATAAAGATCTCAGTATGCAATCAAAATGGTCAGAAAAAATAGGAGAGCCGTATGAATTTGTATATCCAGAGGAGGTGAAGTAATGAAAAAATACACGCCCCAAGACAAAAACATTGCACTTCTATCTTGGAGCGTGTAGTATTACTTCATTGGCTGGTTTATAGACCGGTTGATTAGTAAACAGACTACGTATCAACCTTGCCAACAGGCGGGATTATACCAAACTCTCTCTTTACTATTCAACTACCAGCCAATCATTAGTGGCGATTTCGTGCGCCCATTGACAATAGCGGAAGTCTTTCTATGTGATACGTCTGACAGCTTGACGAAATAGAATGCCCATGTAAGCAGAAGCACCTGTCGAGAATCTGTTGGTTCCGATGTTTCTAAGGTGTCTAGGGGTTGCTCCCTAGTGGAATGTGATGAGTACCATTATCGAAAGCATAGCGTGTGTGGATGCAGATGGGAAAAAGCTGACCTATGCCTGTAATAAAATTCACCTAGAAACCAATCAACATGAAAATATTTCACTTTACACCACCACACGTAATTGTTAACTTAGTCGGACTAACTAAGGGAATGACGAAATGAGTGATTGTGAAGGTTGTGAGTTAGCCGAAATACAAAGAGTCTTGATGTGCAGTGACATAGATGTCATGTATCGCAAAATAGCTAACCTAGAAGCAGAGATTAGACTGTTAAAGGCTGTAGGAAGGGTGCGGCTATCACGTCACAAGGAACAAATCGAGAAGGCAAGAGAAGCGTTTAAAAAACTAAACAGTGGAGGAACGAAATGAAAGCGCAATTCAAGGAGCAATTAAAGAACATATTCATGGCTACCGATGTACCGGAAGCGGAAGCAATCAAGGCGGCAGTAAAGATTACCGACGATATTGATAGTCACGACCCCGTCTATTATGCAATAGGCACTCATTCATTTGAGCTAACCTATAAAGACTACACGATAACGCATAATAATGGGTCTTGGTTGTTCAGTGACAATACAAAAGCAATGACGATGCACGACAACGATATCATGTCAGGACTAATGACAGTGGACGCTATGAGGAGGCAGGGACTATGAGCGACAAAACGAATGGATTGTTAAAGATAAAGATGGCAAGGCTAAAAATACTAAGTCATTTTCCAAGCCACACGGCAGAACATATGCTGATGACCGGTATTGTGCAGAGAGCTATTGAGGACTTGAACGTAAAAAGGACAAGGATGCCAGCATGGGAATTCCTTTCTGACTGTTGGGCGGCAGAGGTTGTTGATATTCGGTCTGATTGGATGATGGGAATTCTTGTTAAGATTGGTTTAGAGCCAAGCGATGAGGATAAAGCTGACTGGAAGGAGAAGCAGCGCAATGCAGCTACGTAGCTATCAACAGGAGGCGTTGTGCAAGGCTAGGCAGTCAATGCAACAGGGTCATCAAAGACCGCTCCTGATGGCTCCTACAGGCGCTGGTAAGACGGCTATATCTATTGAGTTAATCAAACTCGCGATAGCTAAAGGTAAAAGGGTGCTATTCACTGTTGACAGATTGCAGTTAATCAATCAAACCTCAGAGGCATTTTATAAGGCTGGGCTAGATCATGGCATTATTCAGGGTTTCGGATGGCGGGAGAATACTCGCGCACCTTTGCAGTTAGCCAGTGTTCAGACCCTAATCAGGCGTGACCACCATAAACTGATGGATTTCGATTTAATCATTAACGATGAATGCCATGTCGTTTATAAAGGCATGACGGATCGGATGAATACCAAATGGAAGGATACCAAAGTGCTCGGATTGAGCGCCACACCCTTCACTAAGGGTCTAGGATTGATATACGACGACCTGATTGTGGTAGAAACCACCCAAAACCTGATTGATGAGGGTTTTCTGTGTGATTTTGATGCATGGGGCGCATCTGAGATAGATTTGAAAGGTGTTAGGACGTTAGCCGGTGAGTATAATCAGAAACAACTAGGCGAAAAGGTCAACAAGACAAAGATTATTGGCGATATTGTTAAAACCTGGTTTGACAAAGGTGAGAATCGGCAGACATTATGCTTTGCGGTCAATGTCGCACACTCAAAGGCCATTGTTGCTGAATTTATATCTCGCGGTGTACCAGCCGAACACATGGACGCACATACCGACGATGATGAGCGAGAATTAATTCTGAAACGCTATGAATCTGGCGAGACTAAGATACTTTCAAACTGTGGAATTACTACTAAAGGCTTTGATTCTCCTAATACTTCATGCTTGATTCTCGGCAGACCCACAAAAAGCCTGATGCTACATATTCAAATGTTAGGCAGGGTTTTAAGAATGGGCGAGGATCGAAGTAAAGCGATTATCCTAGATCATGGCGGGAATATTGGCAGATTAGGATTCCCTACTGATGAACTCCCGCAATATCTTTGCAACGGTGAGCTAGAAGTTAAGACGGACAGCAAAGATGGTGAAGAAAAGGAAGAAAAAGAGGTATTGCCCACCAATTGCGAGAAGTGTAACCACCTATCAACCGAATTTGTATGCCCGTCATGCGGTCATGTGCCTATTAAGTCACCAAACATTGAATCAACGGATGAAAAGCTAAAGAAGCTCAAGCGGAAAGGTCAGGATGTGGCAGTATCTGACAAAAATAGATGGCTGGGCGAGTTATTAGGGCATGCTAGGTCTAAAGGTTTTCAGGATGGTTGGGCAAGTCACAAATACAAGGAAAAATTCGGGGTCTGGCCTCATAAAAAGTTAGGTGTTGTCCCTATCAGACCTAGTGAAGAAATATTAGGCTTCATTAAACATCTACAAATCAAGAGTGCGAGAAGGAACAAAGTATGAAGCTAACAGTAAAGGAATTAAAAGAAACAATTAAGGCCGATGATTTAATCCCAATGATGGAAAAATGGCTTGAGGGGTTTGAATTTGAGGGTAAAATGATAAACTTGAAGATAACAGTGGCAGGTAATACCATTGGACATCGCGCATTGTTCTGGATATGGATGCGCCAGTTAGCAAAGAACTTTAGTGAAAGGGGCGAGGATAAATATACAGACAGACAGATGCATGACCTACTCTGCCACAAGTTTTTAGGCTATACGGGCGAGATTACGATAGGAAGTACTGTTATTAAACCCGCTTTAAGGACATTAACTTATCCAAACGAGCTAACAGGTGCAGAGTTTGGGCATTTATTGAGCCAGATCGACGCATGGTCTGCACAAGTGGGCGTATTATTGGTGACACAATCAAACAGCGATTACGCGGAATATAAAGAGGCTAATTCATGAATGATGACTGGTTAGGCGTAGCAAAGAAAAGTAAACGATGCGAGGTATGCAATATGCCGCTCAATAGCAGAGGTAAGCATAATAAAAACTATTTAAGCCCTTGCGTAAAGCAGAGGGTGGGAACAATAACGAAGGATGGAGGCAATACGGATGGTTGGCAACATAGAACGGGAGGTAGATAGCTCATGATAGAATCTATAAGGGCTAATAGTTTCAACATACAGGAGCTAGTCCCAAAGACGGTATATGATGAAAGGGGCCAGAAAGCTTGGCAGTTGATCGACAATCGGTTAATCGAAAACCTGGATTCACTTAGAAAGCAGCTAGGTGTCCCAATGACCTGCAATAATTGGTATACTGGCGGCACTCGCTCTCAATCAGGGCTTAGAATAGTGGGTCAGCCTTACTATAGGCCGTATTCGCAGCATTCATTCGGCAGGGCTGCGGATCTTGTTTGCAGTGTCGACGCAAAGGAAGTCAGGCGAAGATTAAGGGATAAGGTGATAATACTCCCGCATCCTTGCGTTATTGAGGAATTTGACAGCAAAGGGAACGAAATAAGCTGGATACATATAGACGTAAGAAATCAAACCAATCATTTATATTTTATGAGGGCGTAACATGGGCATAATATCGACTATTTTAGGGTCTGGCGAGGTTATATCGAAGGGTTTCGGCCTAATTGACTCAATGCATACATCAAAAGAGGAGGAAATTCTAGCCAAGTCTAAGGCCAAGACGGATTTAATGACAGCTTACGCACCGTTCAAGGTGGCGCAGCGTTATCTAGCGTTGATATTCTCATTCACGTTTGTTGGGTCGTTCATCTTGGTGCTGGGCTTAACGTTGGCGGGTAAAGGCGATATAG
>Ga0075444_10002638_pt1 | contig 10788 bp, 7 predicted proteins | sample CoawatmetaG01DNA_FD_76836 | JGI IMG/M metagenome (GOLD analysis project Ga0075444, IMG submission 76836) | Marine microbial communities from the West Antarctic Peninsula - Coastal water metaG017-DNA | ecosystem: Environmental > Aquatic > Marine > Coastal | place: Atlantic Ocean: West Antarctic... | reverse complement strand
GCGCCTAAGAGAACGAAAATGATACACCAAACTACCGGCGCAATTGCCCAGGCTGGCATGGTTAAATGGCAAATTGCCAGGGCAATTTTTGCCGGGTTAGAGTGATAGACAATTATTTTTTCTTGAGCCGACATTGGCCATCTCCGCTAACCGTCAAGTGAGAACACGGTCAGATATTGACCTATTTAGGGCCTCCAGTTCTGCCAACACCTCGGCCGCACTCTGGTAGCGCTTTACAAGTTCTGGTTCTGTGCAGGTTGCGATTATTTGCTCGAGGCCATCTGAAATTTCAGGCACTATTGCCTTTGCTTGGCTTTTCTGCATGGGCTCTGCTTCTCTTCCGGTGATTACAAAAAACATAGTGGCACCAAGAGCATAAATGTCGCTCTGTGCGCAAGCTTGTCCGCGAAATTGTTCTGGTGGCAAGTAGTTTGTTTTGCCGGCAGTGTTAGTACTGCCACTTAGTTGATTGGCTTCTAGAGCCACATCAAAGTCTATAAGTTTAATTAGACCGCTAGAGTTTACTATGAGATTTTCTGGAGTGAAATCTCTGTGCACTATTGCTGGTGTGCAGCTGTGTAGATAGTCAAGTATGGCGGCCATTTGTCGCGCCATGTTAATAGTCTGGGATTCAGTTAGCTTTCCATCGCGTTCAATTTTTTCTTTCAGACTTAGTCCTTCAATATACTCAAGCACAAGAAAGGCCCTTGACTCTTCGATGAAGTAATCATGCAGCTTAACTATTTGTGGGTGGTCGAGTGTTTTTAGAAGCCTGGCATCACGCTCAAAGCGCTCGATAACTTTCTTTCTTGCTGCTTCTACAAATAGAGGTAAGAGAAATTCTTTCAGTACTACTTTGGCCCCGGGCTCGTTGCTCCTTGAGGCCAAATAGGTAACGGCCTGTCCCCCACTAGCAAACTGTTTTTCAATTACTAAGTCATGCCGGAGCTTCTCGCCGTCTGCCAGAGGAAGTAGTTGCCCTAAATTTGGTGCCGATTCAATGGCGCTAAGCCAAAGGCTTGTGTATGATTCTTCGGCTCTTGGTGCTAAGGTTTCGAGCACAGCCTTGTCAATCTCGATGTTTTTGCCGCAGTAATTGATCATTTCAAGAAATTGCTTTCTCTTCTCATCGCTAGTAAATGCAGCCAGGGGAATTCTGATTGAAGACTTTTCCTTAGGGTCAGATGTCTTCATTTCGATTGCTCCGCCGCGCAATTTGCCAGAATTACCATTTGGTAGAACTATTTTGACTTCTGTCATAGAAGGCCAGAGGATGCTGCGCAGTGTGGTTTGACCTAGAGATGTTTTCCTTAGTAGCACCACACCGTCTTCGCTAACGATTGCAGAATTTGGTTTTTGCTCTTGACTGATGAGAAGAGCAAGCGGCCCTATGGCCATTAAAACTAGAGCGCTTGTGGCCCAGATGTTTTTTAAGTACACAGTGGCCGATTCAGCAAATAATCTTAGAGGTAGGCTGATAAGGCAAATAATTTGCATCGGCAACTCTTGCATCATTTTTATGAATGAGAAGTCGTGTCCGAAATTTAGCAGTTCAATTGCATAGTAGCCACCAGCCGCTAGCCAAACGGCTGTCCAGCAGCGCAGTGCAACTTTGCCGCAAGTATTTAGGTAGACATTGACTTGTGAGTATCTGCCTCGCTCGTTAAAGTTGAGCTGGAGAAATGGATTGTTTGAAAGATTTGTGTTGGTTGACTTGGTAAGTTCATGGTTGTTTTTTGTTCTATTTAGATACAGACCGGGTTCTTGCCAATTAACTAGTCGATCTCTAACAGCGTTTTTAATTTCTGCACTTCTAATTTTTGTGGCGAGCTGTGTCCAGAGAGCTAGGGCTGATTCTCTGCTTAGTCCTGATATTGCTATGCTATTTAATTTAGCTCCGGCCTGGTTTTGTTCTTCGATAGTTAGAAACCGGCCCGTTGGATCTAGGTCAATACAGTCAATATTCGCGTACAGACATGTGTGGCTAAATGGTCCAGGCAAAATCAGGCGATCAGCCTTAAACACCAGGCGATTGCGGTATAAGAACAGAATTTTGTAAAAGGCAAAAATGCCTAGAAAACAAAGCCACGTCATCATGAAGAATGAGGCGAACCAAACTGGCAGGCAGATAAGAAGACCGACCAGGAAACTTCTTTCACTAGGGCCATTCAGTTCAATTTTCTTGCTCTCAATTTTTCTGGCCGTGGCTGATAACCTTTGCTGCTATGCCACTTTAATTCCCCAGGGTGCGATCAATTTAACTCGGGTTTACCCTGGGTAGCCACTCAAGGCAGTCTAAACAGTGCTTTGGCATTAGCATTTACCTGAGCGGCAGTGTCATCTAAACTGCTGCCGCGCAATGTCGCTAATTTATCTGCTGTCCACCAGACGAAGGCCGGTTCGTTGCGCTCGCCGCGTACTTTTTGTGGTGACAAAAAGGGGCAATCGGTTTCTACCAGCATGCGGTCTTGGGGCACCAGGGCTGCTGCTTCCTGAATATTAGTAGCTTTGTTGTAGGTGAGAATGCCAGAGAAAGAGACATAAAAATCGAGTTTAGCAATAGCTTCTAGATGTTCGGGGCCACCGGTGAAGCAGTGAAACACCCCACGCACCTTGCCTTGAGCTTCGCCTAAAAGAGCAAATGTATCTTCCCAGGCGTCGCGGCAGTGCACGATTACTGGTTTGTCTAAGGCAACAGCTATGGCAATTTGTTCGCGAAAGGCCTTGAGTTGTTCCTCTCGACTACTATTGTTGTAGTAAAAGTCTAAACCGCACTCACCCACCGCCACCATCTTCTTATGCTTAAGAGCGGCCAGAACTTTTTCTTTGTGGTCGTCACACCAATGTTTTGCTTCATGGGGATGCTGCCCAGCAGCTCCATAGACATTGGGCCGTCGTTCGATTAACTCTAAAAGCTCATCAATGCCTTCTACTGCCACGGCCGGATTGATTAGGGTGTGCACTCCGCAGGCCAAGGCCCTATCTAGGGTTTGCTCACGCTCACCTTGAAAGTATTCGTTGACCACATGGGCGTGGCTATCGATTATGCCTAGCGGCGATTGGGGGGCAACTGGTCGTTCTTTGGTTTTCTTGGCGGTTGACATCGTTCCTTCGTGCAATAAGTTGAGGGGCCTAATATAATTGTGGTAATTGCGAATTGCCTTTTTGGGGATAAGTAGTACAGTAGCCTTAGGGAGCTATTGACAAGCATTAACCTTTTGAGTTAGCCATGATTTTTAAACAACTTACTAAATTCAAGCAAATTACTAAGCTATTTTCACTGACAGCGGCACTTGCGCTGACTAGTGCCAGCTTTATGCCCTATGCAGCGGCCGATGTGCTCAAAGGTGGCGTGCTGCAAGAAGACCAGTACAAAACTAACACCCCAGGCTTAAATCGCAATGATATTCAGGGTGACCCTTTTAGAGAAGGGGCTAATAGCAGTAGCAGTCCTGTGGACCAGATGTTAGAGCTACCACCAGGGGCAATGGATATTGGCGGCATGCGCGCGCCAGCCCCTCCGAAGAAAACGATGAGTGGCAATGCTCAAGATTCTGGCGGAGATTTCAATGGCCAAAAAATGATGCCTGTACAGGAAGATCCTCCCTACACTCCTCCTCCCCAGCAAAGGCCACCGAATTTACAGGGCGGAGCCCAAGGCGGCCGCAGTAATGACCCCGATGGTGGCTCAGCTGAGATGCAGTTGCTCTGGGATGCCTGGCACAAACGGGTAGCTGAGTCGATCTTCACTAGATTCAATAGCTTGGCCCAAATGGCTTTTAAACATAGCCCTCCCCTGGCTTGCCAGGTTAGCTATATGGTGGCCCGCGATGGACGAGTTGGCAATGTACAGGTCTTGCAGAAAAGCAGTAACCCCATCTTCAATACCATGCTGCTTGGGGTAATCAATTCAATGAATGGCAATCCGGTGTTGGAATATCCACCCAACTCGCGCCGTCAATTTGTTGAGAAGACCGGTACCTTTACCTGGAACTATGGTCAGCAAGGTTTCAAATACACCACTGGTGACCAAGAGCGCATTCAGCAACAGCGCAATCAGCCGGGCAATAGTATGCAGAACAACAATATGCAGCAAATGCAGAACAATAATATGCAGCAGATGCGTCAACCTAATCAGATGATGCAGCAGATGCAAAACAACAATATGCAGCAGATGAGGCAGCCCAATCAAATGCAGCAACCCATGCAGATGATGCAACAGATGCAGCAAATGTTCAGATAGGGCGCCAAACAAGATATAGTTATTCTTGATGGAAGTTCTCAAGCCCTTAATTGAAAAATTAGTTGCGATTGTCGGTGCCGACTATGTGCTCACCGATAAGACTGATATTGGTCTATATGATTCGGATGCTGAAACCCTAGATAAAGCCGCACCCGATATCGTCGTCTTGCCAGCTAGCACAGAGCAAGTGGCGGCGGTAGTCAAACTGGCAGCCGCGCAAAAAATTCCAATCTCTCCTCGTGGGGCTGGCACTGGTCTGTCTGGGGGAAGCACCTGTGTTCGTGGCGGTATCAGCCTGGTGTTAACACGCATGAACCGCGTCTTGCATGTAGATCCCCTTGAGCGCTTGGCTCTGGTTGAAGCCGGTGCCACCAATGTCTCAGTTTCGCAGGCTGCCGCTAAGCATAATTTGTATTTCGCCCCAGATCCCTCCAGTCAGGTGGCCTCGACCATTGGTGGAAACATAGCTGAGAACGCTGGTGGACCCCACACTCTCAAATATGGCATGACTACCCATCATGTGGCCGGTTTGAAGGTTGTGCTTGCCGACGGTAGTATTGTCACCCTCGGTGGTGCTGCTCGCACCAGCAACGAAATTGACCTTTCTGGCTTTTTCATTGGTTCAGAAGGCACTCTTGGCATTGCCTGCGAAGCTCTAGTAAAACTGATACCGCGACCAGAAAAAGTAGAGACCTTACTGGCTTATTTTCAAACTGTTGGTCAAGCTGGCCAGGCAGTATCAGATGTGGTGGCGGCTGGTGTTATTCCTGCGGCAATGGAAATGGTTGATCAGCTCACCATAAATGCTGTAGAAGATTATTTGGGTATGGGCTTAAATCGCGCTGCTGCTGCCCTTCTAATTATTGAATTAGATGGGCCTGGTGCTGCTATTTCGGCTCAGCGCAAAGTTGTCGAAAGTTGTCTGCAGGCTAATGGCGTTATTTCTCTGCGCTGGGCTACTGATGCCAAAGAGCGTGCCACCATATGGAAAGCACGCAAGACTGCTTTTGGTGCACTTGGTCGTATAGCTCCCCATGGTTATGTCTTAGATGGTGTCATACCGCGCTCGAAGCTGGCTGAAGTAATTGCTGGCATTGAAAAAATTGCTCAAAGGTTAAACCTCACAATTGCCAATGTCTATCATGCTGGCGACGGAAACCTTCACCCTTGCATGCTTTATCATCGCGAGAACGAGGATGAAGTGAGGCGGGTAATGCTGGCCGGCAAAGAAATATTGGAACTTTGCGTGGAAATGGGTGGCACATTGTCAGGGGAACATGGCATCGGTATTGAGAAGATGATGGAGATGCCTCTTGTCTTTAATGCTCTTGATTTGGCAATGATGGGCAGATTAAAAGAGGCCTTCGATCCCGATGGCATTCTCAATCCGGGTAAGGTTATTCCCAACCTCAAAACCTGCGGTGAGTCAGGCGCACGGCCGCTCTTGCGCCATAAAATTATGGCAGGATGCTAAATTAACCGTCAGCACTTCAACCGTCAGTGCAAGGTTGATGAAGGCTCGAAAGTGAACAATTAAATTAGGTCTAATAGAACCTACTGTAAATTCAGGCCAGTAGAAATCTAGCCTGGTGCAACTTAGGATAGTCCAGAATTAGACTTGTACCTTGTCAGCTTTTACTTTGCGCCATCGCGCCATTTAATATGTGTGTATGAACAAAATCGAGAACCCGAGCGAGAACATCGAAAAGCCCGCTGGTCGTGGCACAAGCCAATCTTTGCTACCTTATTTTGGCAAAGATTTTCTCGCTTCTGTCGTGGTGTTTATTGTCGCCTTGCCTTTGTGTATGGGTATTGCCATTGCCTCGGGGGTTGACCCAGCCAAGGGCATTCTCACTGGTGTAGTCGGTGGTCTTGTGGTCTCGGCTCTCGGTGGCAGTCAACTTCAGGTGAGCGGGCCTGCTGCTGGTCTAGCTGTGCTTATGCTTGAGCTTATCCGTGAGCATGGCATTGAAAAGATGGGTGTGATCATTTTGCTGGCCGGTTTGATTCAGATATTGGCTGGTCTATGTCGTTTTGCGCCTTGGTTCAGAGCCGTTCCGCCAGCGGTTATTCACGGCATGTTGTCGGGTATTGGTCTGCTCATATTAGCTGCTCAGTTTCATGTCATGGTTGACGATACCCCAAAGGGAAGTGGTATCAACAATCTGCTATCAATTCCTATGGCAATATATAAAGGTCTCAACTGGACCGCCGCCCAAAATGGTGATTCTACTCACCACATAGCTGCCGCTATTGGTGTTTTGACCATTTTGATTTTAGCTCTCTGGCAGCGCTTTGCCGTTGGTCGGATGAAGGTCTTGCCTGGCTCTCTGGTGGCAGTTGTAGTGGCAACTTCTGTGGCCTATTTCTTACATTTGACTGTGCACTATGTCACTATCCCAAGCAACATCTTTGCTGCTATTGACCCACCCAAGCCAGCGGTTTTAGTTTCGATCTTTAACTGGGAAATCTTTTTTGATGCCTTAGCTATAGCTTTCATTGCTGCTGCTGAGACCCTTTTGACCTGCAGCGCCCTCGACAAAATGCACACTGGGCAGCGTACCAACTATGATCGTGAATTGATCGGCCAGGGTATAGGCAACACGATTTGTGGCTTGATTGGTGGCTTGCCTCTCACCGGAGTGATGGTGCGCAGTGGCGTTAACGTCAATGCCGGTGCCCGCACGAGAGCATCCGCCTTTATGCATGGTCTGTGGATTCTCATATTTGTAGCTCTTTTCCCTAAGGTATTAGAGCTGATCCCAACTTCTGCTTTAGCCGCCTTGCTTGTTTTCACTGGCTACAAAATGATCAACTGGAAAATCTTCAAAGAGATCAAGCAGTATGGTCGCTCCGAGGCAGCAATCTATGTCACTACAATTATTTTGATTGTCTGTGTTGACTTGCTTACGGGAGTGATCGCAGGCGTTCTTCTCTCAATTGGCAAGTTGCTTTACATCTTCTCTCGCCTCGATATCAAGATTACTGAGCATGAGGGTCGCAATCGCACCGATGTTTCTCTTAAGGGTGCCGCTACCTTTTTAAGTCTGCCCCGCCTGGCTGAAGCAATTGAGTCGGTCAAGCCAACCACTGAGCTTCATGTTCACTTAGAAGATGTTGAGTATATCGATCACGCCTGTCTCGATACCATGATGGGTTGGGACAAACAGCACCGCGCCCAAGGGGGAACTCTGGTGATGGACTGGGGTACTCTGGGAACTGTCTTCCGCGAGAGACGCGGCGGAAACAGAGAACTAGCCACTCTTGAGTTCAGACCAGTGCACGCTGATGAAGTAGCTTCAGAGCAAAAGTGACTGCTCATGAGCAGGGCGCATATCTTAAGACCCTTGTTACTAGGCCTTTGATATACATTAAATGTGAGTGAAATTAGACTGATAAACGGGTATGATCCGGTTGTATCGCCTGTATTTATAGGAATGGTTTCCCATTTTATCCCCTGTCTGAGGTTTACTGATTGCACGGCAAAGTTGACTTAGGTAAGGCGAAAGGCCTGAAACAGTCTGAGATTAAGAAGCTCAATCGCTTGTTGCAACAGCGTATTCCTAAAGACAAGATTCTCACCATAGAGCTAGCTGATTCTGTGGCCGAACTGTCACATGAGACCGGTTATCCGCTGTCGCTCGTGGTCAATCGGCGCGGACAAGTAGTGAACGTCACTGTTGGTCAGCCCTTTGAAGTGAACATGCCGGAGTTGCGCGGTGTGCGGGTTGGCCCTGGTCGCCTTTGTGGTCATCGCATTATTCATACTCGTCTTGATGACCGCAAACAGTCTGGAGATGACAAAAAACAAGGTGGAGAACAGAAGCCATCTGATGGCAGCGAATTTGTCTCAAAAGAAAATCTTCAGTGTCTGGCCCGCAATCGCCTAGATTTGTTGGCCCAGGTCGGTGTTAACCCAGCTGGTACATTTAGTCGAAGCAAGGGTGAACAGTCTAAAATCGCCGACGTGGTTCACATTGCCCACCTCTTGCCAGGTCGCGATGCTGAGGGCAAACTGTGGAAAGTCATGCCCGGATCAACAGCTAGAAGAGCTCAAGACGATAACTTTGAAGAGTTAATTAGTGCTTTAGAACAAGAATTTCGCACTCAAGCCCCTGGTTTGGCTGTGGCTGAGGGCGAAGAGCGGGCCTATTTAATTGGTTTGGTCAGCGATGGCACCGATGCCTGGCAAGTTGAAGATGACCTCGACGAATTGGCCAGACTGGCTCGAACTGCTGGCGCAACTGTTTGCGGCCGACTAATGCAGACCAGGCAGCAGCCTGATCCTAAATACTTCTTTGGCTCTGGCAAAATGCAAGAAGTGGCTTTGCACATGCAAGAGTTAGGCGCAACTTTGTTAGTGGTCGACCAAGAGTTGACGCCTAGCCAGAAGCGCAACATCGAAGAAGTTGTCGGTGTAAAGGTGATTGACCGCACTGAGCTGATTCTCGATATCTTTGCCCAAAGGGCACAGACAAAAGAGGGTAAGCTGCAAGTTGAACTTGCCCAGATGAAATACCTGTTGCCACGACTAATTGGCAAGGGCGACAATCTTTCTCGTTTAGGCGGCGGAATAGGCACAAGAGGCCCCGGTGAAACTAAGTTAGAAATCGATCGCCGTCGCATCCGCGAGAAAATTACTTTGCTTGAGGCTGATGCCGAGCGCATTGGCAATTATCGAGACGTGCAGCGCAAGCGCCGCATTAACGAACATTTGCCTGTGGTGGCGCTAACTGGTTATACAAACTCGGGCAAATCTACTTTGCTCAATGCCCTGACCAAGTCAGATGTCTTTACTCAAGACAAGCTGTTTGCCACGCTTGACCCGACCACCAGGCGCACAACTTTGCCAGATCATAGCCCCATTCTTATTTCAGACACTGTAGGCTTTATCAAAAAATTGCCAACATCCCTGGTTACTGCTTTTAGAGCAACCTTAGAAGAAGTGGCGGTGGCTGATGTTCTGGTGCATGTGGTGGATGCTTCTCACCCCAATGTGCTTGAGCATATTAGTGCAGTGCACGATGTGTTAAGTGATCTCGGCGCCGTTGATAAGCCAATGATCACTGTTTTGAATAAAGCGGATATAGTGCGTAAAGAGGACCTTGCTTGGCTCATCGCTCAAGTGCCAAATCCGGTTATTGCTTCGGCAAAGATACGTTTTGGCTTGGGCAGTATTCTCAGCAAAATACAAGAAGTGATTTCAGAAGTGTGTCCTGAACGAAAGAAATACAGCGCCTAGAAAGTGCTGCCAATTAGGCGAAAAGGTGGTACTTGAACATGGCCTCTAGCGATAGCAATACCAATAATAGTAGTAATTGTAATTCGTTAGAAGCGAATGAACACTTGCGCAAGGCTTACCTGATGCGCGAGGTGGCTGACACCGACGGTGCACTGGCTCAACTCGATAGAGCTCAAGCTGGTGACAATGCCGATGGCGAAGCTAGCCTGGTACTACTGGCGGTGAAGGCAGCAAAAGCTGTCAGTCAAGGCGATAATGAGGCCCTGCGACTGGCTGTTGATGCCCTCGATCAAAGAAGTCGAGAAATAAAAGCAAAAGCGTCTATTCCCACCATGTTGGTTTTTCGCGCCATGTGCGAGCTGGGTCGTGCTCGGCTTGTTGCTGGTGACATTGAGCTAGCCGGTCAAGCATTTCGTATTGCCTTGGGTCTAGCCCAAGATGAGTATGGCAAGAACAGTCTTGAGATGATTTATCCATCGCTCTGTCTAGCTATTTATCATGCTAGTCAAGGCAGCAATCTTTTGGCTCTGGCTCTGGCGCGTGATGCAGTAAATCAACTGCGAGAGCGGGCCAAACAGGTCAATGATCCATCACTACTTTTAGCTGGCTTGATTGTAATTAATAACTGCTCGTTTAAGGAACGTCGCTTCCAACAAGCTCTCGCCGCAGCTGATGAATTGCTTGATTTAGGTGCTAAGCATTCTCTTTCGTTAGCTGTCTGTGAACGACTGCAAGAAGCCGCTGTGGTTAAAATGATGTCGTTGGCTCAACTTGATCGCTTGCAAGAGGCCAAAGATCAAGGCGAGATCTTGGTTGAAGCAATGGAGACCCAGGGCAAATATTCACATCGGCTGCTCGAACCACTTTGTCAGCTTGCCACTGTCTATGAGCGTATTGGTTCGCGAGATAAAGCTTCGCGCTGTCTTGATCAGGCTTTAGTTGTTGTTAGCCATATTGTTGAAGAAACACCTTTTGCTACTAGCTCGGGCTCTGCTGAGGCTGGTACTGCTAGTACAGATAAGGCTGCTTCGATGCCCTTCAAAGAGTATCAAGTGCTCAATCGGCTCTCTGAGACCTATTTTCTTCAAGGCAAATTTGTCGATGCCCTCAAGCTTTATCCTTCTTCAATGCGGGCACGCTACACAACCTATGTGGCCTCGTCGACTAATATCATCGACATGCTCAGCAAACACCTAGCCGATTTTACAGAAGAGCATCAGCGCAAGCAGAAGTCTTGATAATCGCCAATTTTCTTTTGTTTGTTTTCGCTCGTTTGCCGAGTCAATCCAATGCTATAGAAGAT
>Ga0075444_10002634_pt1 | contig 10796 bp, 10 predicted proteins | sample CoawatmetaG01DNA_FD_76836 | JGI IMG/M metagenome (GOLD analysis project Ga0075444, IMG submission 76836) | Marine microbial communities from the West Antarctic Peninsula - Coastal water metaG017-DNA | ecosystem: Environmental > Aquatic > Marine > Coastal | place: Atlantic Ocean: West Antarctic... | reverse complement strand
TTTGCTATGTTTTAACAATTTTTTTCTGAATTTTACCTTTTATTACAATCAAGCCATTCATTTGCTTTGTCATCTCAAACTGACTATTTATCAACACTCGATGCTTGAATGTCAATTGATCGAACTTGGCGTTAGCCGCAGTAAGACAGCCACGATAAGTCTCCAACTGGCCATCCAACAAGTCAACACGCCAAGTGGTGACACAGCACTTTTAAAATCTCTTTTTCGTTGTCTGTCCATTTCTTTAGACGCATATCCATTGTTCTTTAATAATTCCAACGCCTCAAGCGCGTCCAGCCACGAAGTGGCGTTCGTTGATAAACTTGTTATGTGTCCTTCCTACTTGGGAACCCAACACGAAAACTCAGTACTAATCCTGCCAGTAGTGCGGTTAAACCAATCACAATTTGTATTTCAAAACCCGCTCTCGGGCCGCTTCCTTGCCAAATTGCAGCTGGTAAAAGTGATATGTTGCCAAACACCGTAAAAACCAATGCTTTGCTTTGTTATAGATTTATTCGAAATGTGTCCAGAGTCGTAGAACTTTGATTGCCTTCTCACTTTCTAAAATTTGATAAACTAGTCGATGTTGAATATTAATTCTTCTGCAATAAGCGCCATCCAAATCTCCGGCTAACGTTTCATCAGGTGGTGGGTTTTGGTATGGGTTAATTTCAATTACATCAAGCAAGGCTTTGGTCTTAGCTTCTAAACCTGCTGAAGCTAATTTCTTTGCATCTTTCTTTGCTTGGTTGGTGAAGTAAATTTGCCACATTACCAATCTAGATCCGTATCACAATCGCTAAGATCGGTTTCCATTTCATCACGGATTGATTCTCTCATTCCAGGGACTGATAACAAAAAAAGGCTTTCATTGATAGCAGTCCAGTCATCTTCAGAGAGAAGAACTGCATTACATCTTTTTCCAGTAATAACAATAGGTTGATGAGTTTGATTAGTTTCGTCAATCAACTTGTATAGCTTTGAACGAGCTTCAGTTGCATTGATAGTGGTCATAGCTTTTAGCCTCCTGAAACATAAGCGTACGCTTTTACGTTCGCAGTGTCAATTTAGCCCATAACGCTTCAAGCTGGGGCGGCAGTAAGGCCGTCTAGGCACGAAACGCCCTTGCAGACTTGGCGTGTTATGTGTGTATTGCATTGGATTCTCTACAAATTTTTGCCACAGCAATTCTTAAATTTTTTGCCGTTGCCACAACCTAGTCTAACGTGAAGTAACACTATCTGAATTTGAGCGGTAGCCCCATACCTGTGTGTTGACGCCACCTAACAAAACTACAAAACCCGAGCTGGCTTTAATAAGCCGAGTGGAGTAATTCAAAGAAATACCCGTGTTATTTCATTGATTATTTACATGCTTTTGAATGACAAAAAAAAGCTTAATTAGTATTTAGTTCTACCATTAGCGTATCAGACACATTCGCCAGCTTTACTTCTTCGACACAAAATTTTGAGGCTTGTGCCATCTATACATTTATTTTACTTGGCTTAAATGTGGCAGGCTCTATTACGCTAAATCTCGCTCTACAATAATTAAATTACCAGTAGAAGCTAGATTTGAAAACAACTCTTGAGCCAGTTTGTTTGATTGGGCTTGTTCACATTTAATAACATGTTAAACATAACTAACCTCGCAAAATATAAAAATTAAGTAGTAGAAGTGATGAGGAAGTATTGTATGAATGTTAAGAAAAAATAGTCATTAAAGTTAGCATAATTCGTTCTGATAAATTGGATGGTTGCTGCTTTAGCTTTATTAATAGGTTTCATTCTTAAAAAAAGAACGATTTGTTATTTTTTTACCGATATTGTTACATTCAAACTAATGCTATGGTTTAGTTTATGCATGATAATTTTCATAATCAGGTATTTTCATAATTATTAAAACAATAGAGAGTTAAATATGGGGAAAGTTCTAAAAGCTATTGAGCATGACCTTGGTGGGCTAAATGTAAAGCGCGTATTACCAAATCAAGAAAAGCGTATGGTAGGGCCTTTTATTTTTTTTGATCAAATGGGGCCAAATAAATTTCCAGCCGGACAAGGGATTAATGTTAGACCCCATCCTCATATCGGTTTGTCAACATTAACGTACCTTTTTGAAGGCAGCATATTGCACCGCGATTCCCTTGGAAATAACCTTGAAATTAACCCTGGTGACGTTAATTGGATGACGGCAGGTAAAGGTATTACCCACTCAGAGCGTGAGACATTTGAGGTTAGAGCAAATCCGCACTCAATCAGCGGCCTTCAATGCTGGATTGTATTACCTGAGCCAATGGCTGAGCTTGAGCCTTCTTTTACGCATGTTAAAAAAAATGAGCTACCGCACAGCATTTTTGAAGGCGTAATGATGCGCTTAATTGTTGGCGAAGCTTATGGTTTAAGCTCACCAGTGAAAACATATTCACCCCTGTTTTATATCGATGTGGCTGCGAGTAAAGGCAGTAAAATCAAAAAACCACACCCAACTCAAGAAACAGCGATATTTCCTATCAGTGGTAAAGTGGAAGTGAATGGTATGACCTATAGCGCAGGTGAATTTGTATTGTTAGACCAAGCTGATAGTGAAGTTACTATGATTGAATGCGGCCGATTTATCATGCTCGGCGGAGAGAAATTTGAACAAATACCGCATGTACATTGGAACTTTGTCTCATTTAGTAAGCAAAGAATTGAACAAGCCAAAGACGATTGGAAAAACGGTCGTTTTCCTAGCATTCCAGGGGATGATAAAGAGTTTATTCCACTTTAATTTTTAAGCCGCTGAACATTTAAAATTGAACTCCTTCAGTATCAAAGACAAGAGAGAAATATGTTAGAAATGGCAGTTATCTATTTGGCCGCGGCAATTGTTGCAGTGCCAATAGCAAAACGCTTGGGCCTAGGCTCAGTGCTGGGTTATTTAATCGCAGGGATACTGATAGGCCCTTTTGTATTTGAACTTGTAGGTGACCAAACTGATGTCATGCATTTTGCCGAATTTGGTGTGGTGATGATGTTGTTTTTGGTTGGCTTAGAGCTGCAACCTTCTCGGTTATGGAAATTAAGGCATTCAATAGTCGGTTTAGGCGGCTTGCAAGTATTACTGACAAGTTCGTTATTTTTTATTGTTTGCTATTTTGCACTTAGTTTACGGTGGGAAACAGCACTGGCAATTGGACTAATGCTTGCCTTATCGTCAACCGCGATCGTATTACAAACCTTAACTGAAAAAGGTTGGATAAAACAGGAGGCGGGACAAAGTGCCTTTTCCGTATTGTTGTTTCAAGACATTGCGGTTATTCCCATTTTGGCATTATTACCTCTACTTGCCTTTAATGAAATAACCAGTCTTTCTTTAAGCCATAGTAATTTAATTGAACACTATCCAGTTTATTTACAAGTAGTGATATCTATAGCAACTATTGCTGCAATTATTCTGGCAGGTAAATATATTTCCGCACCATTATTTCGTTATATTGCAGAAACGCGTTTACGCGAGTTATTTACATTGTTCGCTCTTTTTTTAGTCATTGTTATTGCTGTTATCATGCAAAAAATTGGCTTGTCACCTGCGTTAGGTACATTTTTGGCAGGGGTAGTTTTAGCTGAAAGTGAATTCAGACATGAGCTAGAAGTTGATATTGAACCGTTCAAAGGTTTACTGCTGGGGCTATTTTTTATCACCGTTGGTGCATCAATAGATTTTCCATTATTGATAGCACAATTTAGTCATGTAATGATGTTTGTTATAGGGTTAATTATAACAAAAGCTCTGGTTTTATATATTCTTGCTAAATTATTTAAAATTAAAAGCAAACAAAAGCTGTTGTTTACATTCGCGTTAGCCCAAGGTGGGGAATTCGCCTTTGTATTGTTATCGCTTACTAGCTCGCTTCAGATACTAACGGTTGAACAAACCAAAATCACTACCTTAGTGGTCGCTATATCAATGCTTATGGCACCTTTGTTATTAATGGTTTATGAAAAAGTCATTGATCGTGAAAATAATATCCAGCAAGCATTTGATGAACCAGAACAAATAGAGCCAGCTAAAAATGTCATTATTGCCGGCTATGGACGTTTTGGTCAAATAATTGGTCGTTTATTAACCGCGCAAGGCTATCACCTGTCAATTCTTGATCATAGTCCAAGCCAAATTGAACTATTAAGGCGGTTTGGTAATAAAGTTTTTTATGGTGATGCAGCACGGCAAGATTTATTAGCAGCATCGGGAGCAAATGATGCACAATTATTAGTTATTGCCATTGATGACGCAGACAAAGTACTTGAAATAGCAACACTTGCACAAAAACATTACCCTCACTTAAAAATTGCAGCACGTGCAGTTGACCGTCGCCATGCATACCAACTCTTGCATATTGGTATCACCACATTTAAACGAGAAACCTTTGATTCGGCGCTTAACCTAGGTGTTGAAGCGCTCACTCTTCTAGGTAATGACTCTGCGGATGCACGTCGCGCAGGAGAAATATTTGCACAACACGATGAAGAGTCGTTAACCACACTAGCTGAGTTGTGGGGTGATGATCATAGCTACGGTATTGCAGTTAAACAGCGAGTTGAAGATTTAAAACAAGTATTAAGTAAAGATAAAGCTGAGCAAGGTAAGTTAAATACCTGCCGTGAAAGTGTTTGTGAAGAAACTCACAAAGATACTTCATTTAACAATAATTAAGTGGGTAGAACATGCTAAAAATCACATTAGAACAATGGCGAATGTTTCATGCTGTGGTGAAGTTTGGTGGTTTTAATCAAGCATCACAAGGTGTGTATAAAAGCCAATCCAGTATTCACAATGCGGTCGGTAAAATAGAAGAATCATTAGGTGTAAAACTGTTTTTGATTGAAGGGAGAAAAACGGTATTAACGGAAGCCGGTGAGTTAATGCTCAGGCGAGCCGACTACTTACTTGAAGAAGCCAAAAAAATCGAAGATGTTGGGCTTATGTTAAGTAAAGGGATCGAAAGTAAATTAAAAATTGCGGTTGACGAAATTTTTCCTCGTTCGCTGCTTTATCAAGTACTTGAAATCGTTTCGATAGAATTTCCTTTCTTACAAATTGAACTGCTTGAATCAGTATTGAGTGGCTCTAATGAGTTATTGGAACAAGGTAATGTTGAAATAGCGATATCGCCTATTTATTTAGGTAGTGGCTTCAGTGAAAGTTTATGTCATATTCCTTTTATTGCCGTTGCCAGCCCAGAACATCCATTAAACAAACTTGATAGAAAATTAACGTTAGAGGATCTTAAATGTTATCGGCAAATAGTTGTTAGAGACTCTATACAAGGTGAATGTAAGGATAAAGTAAGTGAAGGTTGGCTAGAAGCTAATCAACGGTGGACTGTTAGCCATATGCAAAGCTCTATTGATATGATTTGTAAAGGCCTTGGTTTTGCCTGGTTGCCGAGTAACTTAATTGAAGCACAACTCTACAATGGCTTACTTAAAACGTTACAACTTAAAGAAAATACTAAACGTTCAACACAACTTTATCTTACCTTTAAAGATGGTGACTGCCTTGGCCCTGCCGCTAAAAGCTTTTTAAGTGAAGTTCGATTGCAATGTATGAATGAGATGTATTAATAATACGCTTTTTGAATCTAATGTGACGGTTATAAGTTCTTTTTATTCGAATGATACGTACATATTTTGCTAATTTTATTTCAATAAAAAGAATATTAAACTTACTTCATTAAGATTAATTGAAGAAGTTTACTTATGACATATATCAGAAAATCCGAATCTAGAGGCAAAGCAAACTTTGGTTGGTTGCAAAGCAAACATAGCTTTTCATTTGGCAATTACTATGACAAGAACCATATGGGAATATCCGTACTACGTGTGATAAATGACGATTTGGTGATGCCTGGAAAAGGTTTTGGCGATCATGGTCACCGTGACATGGAAATTATTTCCTATGTGCTTGAAGGTGCATTAAAGCATGAAGACAATACAGGTAATAAATATGTTGTACCTGCTGGGGATGTTCAAAGGATGAGTGCAGGACGTGGCGTTATGCACTCAGAGTTTAATGCTTCTACTCAAGAAAAAGTTAAATTTTTACAGATTTGGATCCAACCTAATGTGCTAGGTATTGAACCAAGCTATGAGCAAAAGGCTATTACACAAAAAGGCCCGTTAACGCCATTAGTGAACCCAAAAGGTGAAAATGGGGCTTTATCAATTAACCAAGACGCTAGCTTGTCACGGTTAATATTAAAGAAAAACAAACGCTTTACTGTAAATACTGAAAACCGTGTTGGTTATTTACATATTATTAAAGGCCAATTGTTAGCTGGTGATCATAAGCTTTCAGCAGGTGACGGATTTTCTGTAGAGCCTGAGCAAGCAGTTGAGTTAGTCGCTGACTCTACCATCGAAGCGTTGTGGTTTGATTTACCCATAAAATAATAAATATAAAGGGGTTAAGTACAATGGAAATATCAGCCATTTTACTCATTACTTTGGTTGTATTACTGGTTGGTATTTCAAAGTCAGCTTTTGCTGGGGCACTTGGTGTTTTCGCCGTGCCATTATTAATGCTGAAGTTTACGGCTATTGAAGCCATAACGCTTATGTTACCGTTGCTAATTATTGCCGATGCAATGAGTGTTAAGAGCTTCTGGAAAAAGTGGGATACCCCCTTATTATTCTCACTGATACCCGGTGCAATACTGGGTATTGTGATTGCAAACTTAACCATGGACCATATTAATCCTGAATATCTGCGCTATATCATTGCGTTAATTTGCATAGTGTTCGCCATGAAGAATATTTGCTTTAAACAACTGCATCTATCCTTTATTAATAATCGTATCGGTGCTTATTTTATGTCTGCTAGTTCAGGAGTTAGCAGCACGTTAGTACACGCCGGTGGTCCTCCCTTAATTATTTACTTTACTGCTATAGGCTTAACGCAAACCAAGTTTGTTGCTACCGCTGCTGCTTTTTTTGCCATTATGAACATAATAAAATTAATTGGCGTCCTATCACTAGGGCTATTAACAATTGATACGGTTTTAATAGCCCTCGCTTTTACCCCGATTGCATTCATTGGTAATTGGCTAGGAGTCAAATTGAATAATAGATTAGATAAAAAGCTATTCTTAAAGCTGATGAATTACTTATTACTACTATTAGGTTTATGGCTTGTTTTTAGTTAAGTTAAGCTCAGCTATGCCGGTACAATATAAATATTAGAACGAGTAAAGTACTTTCTTTCAAATATTGATTGAGAACAATTAAGTCATGAACTGGACTTTAATCTTAGCGGTTCTAATTCCTAACCGTTTACGGTGTTAAAGTTTTGACCTTCGACTAATTAAATACTCTTCTTCACATAGCAAATTTGAGCCTAAGCGAAAACTTCGCTGTGGAGTGATGTATTTCACCTCACAACTGGATATATAGTTAAGTTTTCCCTGTTGCTGAATAATGTAATAAGAGACTTCGTAAGAGACTTAATAGAATCAGCTTACGAGATCTCTATAATAGTATATTAGTTGAATCACTTATTGATTAACGGGTGACCAATCAGGTATTGCTTTTGGTTGTTCAATTGCAAAAGTTGGGTAGGCTATTTTATCTGCAAATTTAACTTTTCCACCTACCACGGTAATCAATGACTTTGTTTTAAGTAATTCGGCTTCATTTACTGTCAAAATATCTCTATCGAGTATTGCAAAATCTGCATACATACCGAGTTTAATTTGACCTTTAACCGATTCTTCACCTGTTAAATAAGCGCTTCCAGCGGTAAATAGCTCTAAAGCTTTAAGGCGATTTAATCTGTTTTCCTTTTCATATAGTTTAGTCCCTCCAACTGTTTTTCCTGAAACGGCCCAATAATAAGTAGGCCAAGGATTAAAGCTCGATACTCTAGTACCATCGGTACCTAATGCGACTGGAATACCCATTTCAATCATACGTTTTATAGGAGGTGTACGTTTTGTTTGAACTTTTCCATATTGCTCCATAAAATCTTCTCCTGCAAAAGCCATTCTGCCTTGGACGGCAATCATTCCATCTAATGCTTTTACACGAGATAAATTTCTATCTGAAATGGTTTCTGCGTGATCCAAAATCCAACGTACTTTATTAAGTGGTTGTGTTTTATTGATTTTTTCAAACACGTTAAGCATACGCTCGATGGACTCGTTGTATGTTGCATGTAATCTAAAAGGCCAATTGTTAAGCAAATGTAGCCTCACAACCGTTTCGAGTTCTTTTTCTGCATCATCATGTAAATCAGGTCGTTGCGCTGTAAAGTTTTCATAATCAGATGCCTTCCAAGCAAGCAATTCACCACCACCTTCAATAACATAGCCATTGTCTAAGTGGAGATGCATATTTTGGTTCTCTGAATAATTATCCATCCACTGCATAAAGTCATTGAGTTCTTCTCCTGGTGTCTGAGGAAAAAGGAAGTTTGATATTCTCATGGGCAACTTTCCTACCGTTGCTAACGCTGTAGATGCATGATAGTTGATAGGGAATTCATGCCCTCCGCCTCCAGCGTCAGCCGCACTTGTCATACCGAAGCTGAGCAGTTTATGATAATAATTAGCACTGGAGTTAACTTGCTCTTCTTGTGACATATGTGGCAGAGCACCGATAGTTTTGTATAGGATCATGGGGTTCGGTGCGGCAACAAGTCGACCTGTTGGCTTGCCACTTTTATCTCTTTCATAAAAACTACCTTTTGGGGCTTGTGAGTTTTTATTAATGTTTAATACTTGCATTGCCTTTTTGTTTAAAACCCCACCAGAGTACAAGTGAAGTACAAAAACAGGAGTATTTGGAGCCGCTTTGGTTAACTCGTCTGACGTTGGCAAACGTTTCTCTTTAAACTGATATGGGCTCCATCCGCCAATCACTCTTACCCAATGTCCATCGGGTGTGACTTTTGCGTTTTTTTCAATTAGTTTTAAGCCTTCAGAAAGTGTACTGATACCTTCCCAACGGGTTTCTAAGTTATAAAATCTTCCCCCCGAACCACATGAGTATGAGAATCGTTTAATCCGGGTATTATTCGTTTTCCTTTAGCGTCAATAATTATTGTATCTTCAGAATGCGTAGCAATTATTGACTTATCATCGTTAGATAGTTTGACAAATAGGCCGTCATCGACGGCAAAACTAGAATAACTTTCACCTTTAAACGTTTTGATTTTTGCGTTGTGTACAATCATATCAATACTTAATGCCTGGAATGACCATAGCAAAAACATTGCGCAAACCAATGCACTATTAATATTTTTCATATGTTAATCCTATTTTTGAAGAGGCTTTGTTGAATGTTTCCAGGTAAATTTATAAGGTAAATGGCTAAATCACTGATATTTTGAGCTGAGAGTGCGCTAGCGTTGGCTTGCATTATTACAGCCAGACCACCTTGACGAGTAAAGCTTCGATAAGCTTTCAGTGCTTAATCCAAATATTCCTTATTTTGTTCTGCAAGGTTTGGTGTTAAAAGTCGAGGTGTTACACCATACTCACCACGACAAGCCATGCAATAATCAGACAGTTCTCTACCTCTAACAGCATTACCCGATATACTACTAAGTGAAGTTATCAGCAAAAATGAGACACTGATATTTAAAGTTCACAGAGTAGCTCCTAAAAAAGGCCACTAATGTGGCCTTCTACATAAATTAATATATGTATCTAGTGCCCTTCTTTGGCATTGAACATTTCAGAAGCGTAGATGATGCCTAAGCCGTACCCACCACCATGCTCTTTAGCAATACCAGTAACATCTACATATGTGTCAGTACGAGCCCAGTCACATTGCAATTCAAGCAAGTATTGCATCCAAGTAACAGGTTTTGCGCCCGCTTGGATCATACGAAGAACGGCCATATCATGTGCTTCTTTTGAGACACCACCGGAGGCATCAGTTACAAAGTACACCTCATAACCATCTTCTAGAGCTGATAATACAGCGCCTACGCCACATACCTCAGTCCAAAGTGCTGCAATAACAACTTTATCTTTTTTAAATGATTTTACTTTATCGGTAATTCGATCATCTTCCCAACTATTCATTGTAGTGCGATCAATAGGTTTTTGATTTGGAAAAACAGCTTGAATTTCTGAAAATAACGGGCCGGCAAATGACTTCTCAGCGACAGTAGTTAATATTGTAGGTACATTGAACACTTTTGCTGATTTTGCTAATCCAGTTACATTGTTTCTTAGTTCAGAGATATTATGAGATGCAACAGCAAAAGCCATTTACGGTTGATGGTCAACCAAAATAAGGGAGTGGTTGTTTGGTGTTAGTAAGCTTTTTGCGGGCTCACCGGCAAAGGAGGGGCCACTGACTATTGCTGTTAAGCCAATACTGGCAATAAGCATCTTTACTGATTTTTTAATATTCATCATAAAATTTACCGTATATTTAAAATGTTTTAATAAGCGGTTAATATGAGGTTTATTTGCTTGGATGAAAATTATTAATAAATGGATATAACGTTCGTTTTAATATAATGAATTAAAGTCCGATAAACGCTACAATTTGACAGCAATAATAGACTATTTTTTTTGTATTAATTGCTTTTTTAGTTACCGGCGGTGACAAACTAAAAAGCTAACCGCTTTGCAAGCCACCTACCTACAACACATTGTTAAGATTAGCTTTATAATTGTTTCCTTGACTCCTTATAACGCCGTTGTAAGCGGTGACTTTGTAGTTGGTTGGTTTTGTGCTGTTCAAGCACAAAAACGAGCAGCGGAAAAGGCGTCCGATTGACAACCTTGTTAGCAG
>Ga0075444_10002632_pt1 | contig 10800 bp, 9 predicted proteins | sample CoawatmetaG01DNA_FD_76836 | JGI IMG/M metagenome (GOLD analysis project Ga0075444, IMG submission 76836) | Marine microbial communities from the West Antarctic Peninsula - Coastal water metaG017-DNA | ecosystem: Environmental > Aquatic > Marine > Coastal | place: Atlantic Ocean: West Antarctic... | reverse complement strand
GGGTAATCACCTGGTGCTCGATATTGTTCAGGCCTAAGTTGAGAGCGTAATCAACTGCTTGGCCCAGACCGAGCTTCGCTGCCACATTGCATTCCCAATTTTCAAAACGACGAGCATCTGGGCGCATTTCGTATTGGTTTCGGCTGCTCCATTCGGCGGCGTGAAGGTCGAGAAACGGCGGTTCTAGCTTTTCTAAAAAGCTTTTGCGAACGTAGAGGAAGCCTGTTCCTCTTGGCCCTCGCAGGTACTTGCGACCGGTGGCTGAGAGAAGATCGCAGCCGATTTCCTCAACATCAATAACTAACTGACCGACTGATTGGCAGGCGTCAAGCAGGTAGGGAATTTTGTGCTCCTGCGCCAGCTTTCCCACCGCGGCGGCTGGATTAATCAAACCGCCGTTGGTCGGCACATGGGTGATGGCTATCAGTTTGACTTTATCGTCAATTTTTTCTTTCAGTCTTGCTAAGTCAAGTTGGCCATGTTCGTCGTTTTCAACTATGTCAATTTCGACTCCTCGAAGTTTTGCCATTTGCAAGAAAGCAATGTAATTGCTGGCATATTCGTTGCAGGCTGTGAGTATGCGATCGCCCGCCTTGAGCGGCAAAGAGTAGAAGGCCATGTCCCAGGCTCTAGTGGCGTTCTCTACTACGGCGATTTCATCTGGTTGGCAATTGATGAGCTGGGCAATTGACCGGTAGACCTTCTCTAGTCTCGCAGCCTCTTGATTAGCGGCCTCGTAGCCGCCAATTTTTGCTTCTAGCTGTAAGTGGTTTATTACAGTAGCTAGCACTGATTCTGGCATCAAGGCTGCACCGGCGTTATTAAAGTGCAGCCTTTCTTTGGTTGCCGGGGTATCCAGGCGAGCTTGTTCAACGTTTATTTTGGCTATCATCAGACAAGTTTAGCGCCTGGAGAGGCTATGCGAGCTTCTCCAGGCTCAATTTTTTTCTTTTTTTTGCCAAGCGAGGGCCAGCGGCGAGAGTTTTTCTCTTGGGTGAAAGTGGCATATAATCGCTGTTATGAGTGCATTGAAACAAGCCAGAGTAAGCCAAGCAGATCGCCAGATAACGCCTGTTTATTATGATAGGGCTAATTGGCGCTCTCTTTTTCTTCGCTTGTGCTATTCGCTACTGGCAATTGCTCTAGCTTCTTCGCTGAGTGCTTGTGGTAACTTTCGCCGACCGAAGGTCGATGAAGAGGTACGAAAAGTGCGAACTGCTAAACAAGTTGTATTAGAAGACAAAGTGCAAGAGTTTGGTAACAAGGTTCATAAATTCAAAATGCTGCCTCCCAAAGCTTTTCTCTATTCTGAGATAGAGACACCCCGCGGTCAGGTGTTTTCATTCTCGACTCCTATTCGCAAAGACAGTCGAGCTGGGGTTTTTAGTGTTAGCTGTGTGGCTAACCAACCCGGTCATAAACGACAGGCGCCAGGCGACGTGGTGAGCTCCGTGCTGGCACCACTGGCTCAGGGCTGTACTGATTTTCACGCTGGCACAAATGAAACTTTCGAAGAGAAAGGACGCACTTTTGAAGGGGTCCAATTTAGCGGTTCTTATGGCGGATATTATCCAATTACTGGCTATGTTTATGTCACCCCTGTGCAGGATGGTTTCTACATTGTGCAGTGGTTAGATGGAGAAGTGAATTTTCCTCTGACAAAAGACGTGATGCTCAATTCGTTTAAGTCTCTTGAAATCGAGTATTAGTTTTGGCGACCCTTGGTGTTGATGAGTTAGGCTGAGTAGTGGCAAGGAGTGAATTGAACTATGCTGATGGCTGACACTCTGGCAATTTTTTTGGTTGTTCTGGGCTTCCTTTTGGCCTTGCCGGGCTTGTGGTTACTCTGTGCTGGGCTATGGCCCACTGCTGTGGCACGAACTACAGATGATTGCCGAGCGGGTTTGCTCTTCCCCTTTTTAGTTGGGATACCGATTTCAGTGCTGGCATTTTTCGCCGCAGCCTTTGCCAGTAATGGTTTGGGGCCGGCTAGCGGTTTTGTCTCCATTGCCATAGTTTGTTTCTATGTTCTATTTGCCAGTGTTGGTATCGCCGGATTAACCACATCAATAGGTAACCGCCTGCCTTCTCCAGCTGATATAGAACGCCCGTGGAAGGCGACAATTAGAGGTAGCATAGTTTTAGAGCTAGCTTTTCTCTTGCCGCTTCTGGGCTGGTTCTTGCTTTTGCCGTCGGCCTTGATTATAGGATCAGGTGCTGCTCTGCGGTCGATTATCAAAGGCATGGGCAAGCCGAAGCCAGCACCTCTCGAGGCCGCTTTGGAGGGTAGTAGAGATATGAGTAAGGAGACCAGGGAAAGTTTAGGTAGCAACCCCGGAGTCGCCTGATGACTGTTTCTCGGCGCCAGCTTCTTAAGATTGCTGCGCTGGCTACGGCTTCTGCTGGCTCATTGCCGCTGAGTGGTTGCGAGAGCATTACCAGTAGTGCCAGTAAGTGGCTCGGCGAAGGTATTCCTGCGAAGGTTGGAGTGGCCAGCGGTGCTGCTGTTGATCCTGATTTTCACTTCTTGTCTCGGGCGACCTATGGCCTCTGGCCTGGTGATCTCGATTATTTGAAGAAATTAGGTCGAGACAAGTGGCTCGATGAGCAGTTGAATTACCGCCAAATCGACGATCGGGCTTGCGATTTGAGAGCGCGGCGCTTTGAGACTCTATGGCTTGATCCCGGCACCTGCTTTGAGTACAAAAAGCCAGTTTTGCGTGACGAACTTGTGCGTCACATGCTGCTTCGGGCTGTCTACAGCAAGCGTCAGTTGTATGAAGTGATGGTTGGTTTTTGGAGCGATCATCTCAATATTGATGTGGGTAAAGGCGATGCAATATACGCAAAAGCCACTGATGATCGCACCGTTGTTAGGGCTCATGCCTTTGGGCGCTTCCAAGATCTAATTGCTGCTTCTGCCAAATCTGCGGCCATGCTTATTTATCTTGACGGCAAGGAGAATCGCAGCGCCGCCCACCCAACAGCCAAGAATATTCCTAACGAAAACTATGCTCGGGAGCTGCTTGAGCTGCATACTATGGGAGTAGACGGCGGCTATACCCAGGGTGATGTCTATGAAGTTGCTCGCTGTCTCACTGGCTGGCGCATCCATACACCCTGGCAGCGGGGCAAAGTCTATTTTGAGCCGAGCGAGCATGATGATGGTGCCAAGCTTGTACTGGGAAAAGCCATTGCCGCTGGAGGTGGTGAGCACGATCTTGATGCTGTGCTAGATATTGTCTGTAAGCATAAGTCTACCGCTCGTCATATTGCTACTAAGTTGCTGCAACACTTTGTCAGTGAAGAACCGCCGGCTGCGATGGTTGATAGGGTTGCTGCCGTTTTTAAGAAGAGCGACGGCGATATTCCCTCGCTGCTTCGAGCAATATTTAGAGATGAGCAATTTGATCAGTTTGCTTCGACGAAAATTAAAAGACCATTTCACTTTATTGCTAGCTCGTTGCGTTCACTTGCTGCTGATACCTACGCTCATTCTTCTTTGACTGAGTATTTGAATCGTATGGGTCATGCACCATTTCAATACCCTACACCCGACGGTTACCCAGATCAGTCGTCTTATTGGTTGTCTACCTTACTTTGGCGCTGGAACTTTGCCCTCAGTGTATGCAGCAACAAAGTGCCTGAGGTGACTGTACAGCTAGCTGAGTTAGCCACTGCTGTTGGTGCTCTTGAGCAAGATAAAAGCAGTGATAAATCGGAAGAGTCCGAGAAGAACGAAAGTTTCCACCGACCTGGTACAGTGAGCAGCCCACAGTTAGACCGGATGTTTGCTCATTTTGTCGGTCGCCTGCCGACAAAATTGGAACGTAAAACCTTCTTTGAATATCTGGCTCAGTCAAAGAAAGATGTTCGCCCTGAACTGGTTGGTTTGATTCTCTCTTCTCCCGCATTTCAGAGGTGTTGATGGCCTCTCCTCAAGACTATTCAAGAAGAGCATTTTTACGCAAACTGGCCTTTGCCGACGAGGCGCACTTAGGCACTGTAAATAAGTCATTGGTTTGTATTTTCTTGCGTGGTGGCGCGGACACTCTCAATATGCTGGTGCCGTATGGCAATGACGACTATTATAAATTGCGGCCCAATATTGCTATCAAGAGCCCCTCTCGGGGCGGACCTGCGGCTGCTCTCAAGCTCGATGATCTCTACGGCTTTCATCCTAAAATGGCAGCGCTTTTACCGATCTATCGAGAGGGACGTTTGGGCATGGTGCAAGCTGTCGGTACCGATAATTTTAGTGGTTCTCATTTTGAGGCTCAAGATCAAGTTGAGCATGGAGAATCGTGCGGTCACAGCCTCGGTGGTGGTTGGCTTGGTCGGCACTTAGCGAGCCGTAGTATCGGTCAGCAAACGCCACTGTCAGCGGTTGCAATTGGTACTGCTTTGCCTGAGTCACTTCGTGGTGCCCCTTCTGCCAGCGTGCTCAATTCTATTGAAGAAATTAAGTTGCAAGCTCCGGATGGTCAGTCGCAAGCTATTGCCAAGGCGCTGGCCCAACTTTACGGCAGTGAAGTGGCGCTCTTGGCTGAGCCTAGCAAGACCACTCTAGACCTACTTGGTCGGGTCGAGAAGCTTCAAGGGAAGACCTATCATCCCGCCAATGGTGCAGTCTATCCTGATAATGCTTTTGGCAAGGGCTTAAAAGAAATCGCTCGTCTGCTAAAAGGCGGAGTTGGTCTGGAGGTGGCCGCCCTTGATTTGAATGGTTGGGATACTCATTTCTTCCAGGGGGCGGAAGCGGGATTGCAGGCTGATAGTATTGAGCAGTTAGCAAATGGCCTGGCGGCCTTTGACAGAGATTTAGGCTCTGCCCGAGGGGCTGTCACCACTCTGGTGATTACCGAGTTTGGTCGGCGCAGCTACGAGAACAGTTCAATGGGCACCGATCATGGGCGAGGATTTACAGTCTTTGCCATCGGTGATCGTATAGCCGGTGGTCAGGTGCATGGCCCTCTGCCCCATTTAACTCGTGGACAGCAAATGGATTTGCTTGGGCCCTCGGGCCTGGCTGTGCAGTTCGACTATCGCTCAGCCCTCTGCGAAATTCTAGTGCGAGCGCTCGATAATCGCCGCATAGAAAACGTTTTTCCGGGCTTCAAAGGGCAAGAGATTGGGTTGGTGAAGCGGGCAATTGTTTAAGCCGAACCACAGTCTTAAGTCGGGTATGATAACCTGAGCTAATGAAAAGGATTGACCGCCAAGGAAGAACTCGATTTCGTGCAATTGCCGCTGCGGCGGCAGTTTTGGCACCTTTCGGGGTTCCATGGGTTGCGGGCCTGCCGGCTATTGCCCTGCCTGGGGCTGGGGCGCTGTCTTTCAAGCATAGAGAGTCGATTCAGGCTTCTGGGCCTTTTAGTGCTCCTGCTCGCGCTGGTCTTGGTCCTAAAACTATTTCTGGTGCCCAGGTGCAGACTCTTCTGAGTTCGCTTCTTTTTCTCAATTTGACCACTGTTAAGCCCGCGATTGTCTCTAAGGAAGATATTGCCCTAACTGACGCCATCGGGCGGCAGGTAAAGGCGGGAGAAAGACCTAAGATTGCTGATTTGCTAGCTCTCTATAATCTTCGCATGAAAGAAAAACACTATCTTGCGGCACTCAGCTGTGTCTCCTTCATTTCCTTTCTTCATTCCTCTAGTGCAGATGCCAAGGCACCTTCACCTGTTAGTGACTCGGATTTGCTGAAAACTAAACTCTTGGCGGGTCGCGAGCTGTTAGAGCGAGCCGAGGATGAAGCAAAAAGTTTTGAAGCTAATTCGCTGCTTCATTTGAAATTGGCTAAGACTTTGCTGCAATCATCTGGTGACAAGAAACTGATAGAACGTGTCGATAACGATATTGAAAAACTTGAGAAGTCTGGCTTGAAACCCCATGGTTATGCTGGTTTTCTTATGCTTGGTAATGTTGTTAATGGTGTCATTCAATATAGCCCTGCTTCTTTTTGTAAAACAATAAAGGTCGGCGACTGCATAGTTTCGGTAGATGGAGTTGCGACTGCTGGTCTTAGTTCGCAACGCGTACGACGCTTGCTTGATGGTGTGGAACCTAATATCGCGAAGTTAAAAGTAGCGCGCGGCAAACATCATTTTGCCACCAGTTTTAAGCGTGGCGAGCCGCTTCCGGCTAATGTCCCCGATGGCTTGACGGCGCAACAATATTTAGAGCTCGCTAGTCAGCTGCGAGAGGTCTGTCGCTTTGAAGATGGTCGATTGGCTCTAGCTAAAGCTCAGAAAGCCGATGCTAGTGGCCCCATCGCTGAACGTGCGTCTAAGATGCTTTCAGCCCGCTTCCCTAAGGTAGAACCGAGTAAGCAAGCCGTAACACTTTATTCGTCTGCTTATTGGCTGCATCAAGATAAAAGTGATGCGGCTGAGAAAGTATTGCAACGTTGCATTGCTTCTTGGCCTGAGTTTGAGCTGCCCTACCGTCAACTTGCATCTGTGTATAGAAGTTCGGGGCGATTGAACGAAGCTAAAACTACCCTAGAGCAATTGCTGAAAATCAATCCGAATTATGCACGCGGCTGGTGTGATTTATCGCAGATAAAGATCGAGCTAAAAGACCGCGATGGTGCCATGATTGATGCTAAACACGCAGTAGAGCTCGATCCCGATGATGCTGTTGTGAATGCCTGGCTGACTGAGCTGAGCAAGAAAGATTCAAAGACGAAGTAAGCGGTCTTTTTTTTGTTCCTTTCGTTTAATTTAAGTGGCCATTTCAATTTATTTGGCGATATCGAACATTACCACCAGTGATGGTATCGCTTGAATGAGAAAACCAGTCATGAATAAGATTGCTCCGGCAAAACCAAATGAGCGATCTGGTAGGTTGTCTGCGTACCATTCAATCATTGGCGAAAGTGTGGTGACAACTAAGACGGTGCCAGCAAATGTCAGGCCTAGTTTGATGCCAAAGTGAGCTACTTTCAGGCTATCTCCACCAAAGCTGGCGCCCACTAAGGCTGTTGCTGCTGCCAAGCCGCCAAGTACCAGGGCTATTATCAGTTGGGCTTTTTTGAGATGAGGTTTCTTGTCACTCTGATAAAACTCTGCCGGTGTGATTTTAAATTTCGGCAGTATCACTGACACTAACAGTGACAATGGCCCCAAAATTAGAGCCAGAGATTTGTAGTCGACCACCCAGAGTGCCAGTGTCAGAGCAAGCGCTCGAAGGGCACCAATGCCAAGCAAGAACCAGAATGTATCGGCCTTGCCTTTGCCGATGCGATCTATGTGCAAGCCGAAAGCTGCTCCTAGCCCGATGCCTGCAATCAAGGCAAATTTTGGCCCGAGAGGGAAAATGAAACCGGCAATCATCAAGAGGCTATAATTGACGAGGCGAGTGATTGTACTAAGCGGACCTTTCTCGCCACCGAATAGGTCGTAGGCTAAGTAGAGGCCGCCGACAAGGTCGCAGGCCATTCCAAGTAGAGTCAGTTCAGCTGAAAAATGCGGTTCCATAATACTCTGCCAAGCTTAGGCAATAAACATACCACTGATGGGTGAGATAGTCCCATTGGAAGTGGCCTTGACAATCGCGGGCACGCCGAGAGTTTTATGCATCATATTTGTTGTATTTTGGCGGTTATGCTTGACGTCTACGGCCTTCAGTCAACCTTTATTTTCAGCTTGTTAGCAATGCTGTTCTAAGCGGTGTTGACGATGAGAGCGCAGTTTACTCGCAGCAGCGAGCGAGACGAAGCACCAAGGTCAATATCAGAATTTCTCATAGTGATCTAATTCAAATTGCGCGGCAAGGATTGCGTTCTTAAATTCAAGGCTGAATCCAGATGCCGGATCTAGTTCTGGTATAACTGGCAACTGGACATAACCCATTGCCTCTGCCATCAGTCCTGCCCTGGTAATACTCCCAGCATTGAGTTTAGAGAGGATACTTTCCTTTATATGGCTGAGTTTTCGACGATCTAAATCCAATTCTGTACAAAGTTCACGCTCTCTCATTTGAATGCGCCTCAACACCGAAATCTCAAGTTCGGTGAATTTGAATTTGGTTTCTTGTTTGGGCTTTTTGTTCATAATTTCCTCAAGCCGAGGATCTATATAAATTCCACCAGCCTCCACTTCTTTCAAAGCAATCGCCAATTCTGTGTACTTGCAGTCGAGTAGACAGATCGCGTTCACTTTAAGACGTTGGTACTCGAGGTAGTGACTAGTTAGTGAAAAAGTCTCGCCGATGATGAAAATGGTGATATTGGGATACCGGCTCCGAATGGCTGCAATATTTGCAGAGATAGAAGATGCCAAATTCTTGCTGTTAACGATCATCAGATCGTATGTTGACTGAAAGAATTGTTCGCTCAGAGCATCCATGTCACTGCAACTGTCTATCAAAAAGTCTTTGCTGAGAACTGACTCAAGTCCAGCCCGCAATAGGTTGTGCGGTTCAATTATAAGCAAGCGAGATTGTGACTGGCTTTCGCTGACGCGTGTAGATTTTGGTAATACTTTAGAGGCATTTAGTCTGTGAAGCTGAAGTTCCGACGCGCCAAATTTTTCGCTCGGTGATTGCTGAATTCGTTGTTCTGTAACCTCAAATACGGGATTAAGATAACAGTATTGCGTGTAATTGATACCTGACGCAACTACTGTGGTTTGCAAGATTCGGCGAATGATTAATGCCTCCGAATCCACAAACACCTCTATCTTGGTCGTTGCATTTGTGAAACGAAATACTAAATAGTTGTCCATAGAAACTTGCTCAGGAGTAGTAAATACTCCACCTAGAAAGCCAGATAAAATTGAACAGTCGTTCGTTGAGAAGCGTCCTCCAAAACCGATTAGAGCCGGAATAAAAAGACCGGTGCAGTTAGAACCTGCACATGCAGAGATGATAAGATTCTCAAAAGACTCGTAAGAAACTAACTTTTCGTCTTTGACGCTGCAGAATTGGCCGCCTTTTGCTTCAAACGTTTCTTCGGACAAGAATGGTCCAAAGTATGAAGCAAGAGTTAGAACTAACGTGTTGTCCGCCCGCAGAGTAGTCTGAGAAAACTCTTTGGATCTTACGAATACAGGTATTGAAGAGCCAGAGCAGCTGGCGCGAAAGATTTCAACCTGGTCTGAATATACGCCACAGGATTTATACTTTAAGACCACATCTTTCCAAACAGTCACGCTAATAGATCACCTTCTTAGGTTGCTTTACAGGTTCGGAATTGTCCTAGGGTGACTCAATCAAATTCTTTATTAACGTAGCCACTTGAATTGGCGAGATAGGCACGACTCTTATCAAGCACTTTACGACTTAAGCCAGCTGCTTCAAGCTTAGAATACACATCCTCTGTGACTGAAAAAGAAGGATGCGTAATCAAGTCCCAGCCTCCGAGAGCCTTAACTGCAGCCTTGAGTGAACGGTCTGTTCCGGGGAATAGGGACATGCTTATCCGAATCAGTCCTTCGTCTGAAAAGAGCTTCCGTTCCTCTCTGACAAAGTCTAATCGCTGTAAGTCTGGAATCAGCCCGCGATTTACGAAAATAAATGCATCAACGTTTTGAAGAAGTCTCTTGAATATTGAACGTTTCTTCATTGGCGCTGCATCTCTTTTTAAGCCGGTCTGAATAGTGCTATGGCCCCAGATTTATTGGGAGATAGCACAATACAACGCTCTTAAGTCCACGAACTAAAACTTCAGTGCAAGTTCTTCTCGATTTATCATACTCTAAAATACACAGCAAGCTGCTGCAAAGTTAATCTGCTTAATCAGGTACTTGAAGAGCGTATCCTTATGCCATTTAACTAAGTCCTTCAGCTAGGCGTGACTGATGCTGCTGTGGCTTCAGAGCGAACTACAATGGTAATAGTTCGGTCTTTCGTTTCGCTTATTTTTGAGTGTCTCTTCAGGGGTGCATTATGAGTCTAGATCATCAGGAACTTGGAAAGCTTGTACCAATTATTGAAGTGCATTTCAAGGGTAAGACTTCTGGAATTAGTGAGTGCGAAATTCACGAATTTTTGCAAAGTTCGGAAGTGGTGGCATTGCCTAGAGATGTGAAGTTAATTGCATTAGCGTCTAGTCTTAACGATTATGAGGTTAATTTGGATTGGCCTACTTTTGAACTGATTTATGATGTGGCTCTTCAACAAATACACGATGCGAGCGGTGTTCGGGCAGTGTGGTTGAACTTTGCGATTGGAGAATGGCTGAAGCTCCCAACAGCATATTCAAGGACAGATCGTTTATTAGCCGCAAAGTTTGCAGCCGATTTGTTAACTGAAGACTGGGCCGCTGACCAAACTGATAGCCACACTGCACATTGCTTTGGCCTGATCAACTTTTACTACCCCGATAGAACCGAAGAGCACCTGCGAACCGCATTGAGTTGGTTTAATACTGCAGTTAACCTGTCCAGCAGTGATCTTAGTGTAATAGATTCGATTGTTGGTATTGGCGACATCAATTTTGAACTAGGGAATTGGTCTGAAGCGCTTAGAGCGTATGAACGGCTCAATAAGCCATTGCTGCGAAACTTGGAAAAGGAGCGCCAAGCTGTAGTTAAAGAGCGTATTTTGGATTGCAAAAGGAGTCTCTAATCTCTTTAGTCCATTGATTCTTTTGCTAGAGAGAAAAGGATTGGCATACTAGATCAGTTTTTTCTGACGTCAATGATGTGCGGTCAATAATATTGAGCCTAGAGCTTGGCGCCCACGACGCTTACGTCGTTAATTTAACTCAGCGTCACTCGATCTAACTAGGAAGCTCGCACGTTTTGATTAGCAGTGAAGTTGCTTGGAGCAGGCTGATTAGCCAGGCTAATCAGTAAG
>Ga0075444_10002631_pt1 | contig 10801 bp, 7 predicted proteins | sample CoawatmetaG01DNA_FD_76836 | JGI IMG/M metagenome (GOLD analysis project Ga0075444, IMG submission 76836) | Marine microbial communities from the West Antarctic Peninsula - Coastal water metaG017-DNA | ecosystem: Environmental > Aquatic > Marine > Coastal | place: Atlantic Ocean: West Antarctic... | reverse complement strand
ATAAATTAACAATGAAAAAAAGTAATATAGGATTATTTATAGGAATTGGATCTAGTATGGGTGTTTCATTTGGTGTTGCTTTTGGTAGTATCTATAATAATATTGGAATTGGTATTGCATTAGGGATAAGTTTTGGAGTAGGTATTGGAATTATTGTATGGTCAGTTTTACAAAAGATAAATAAACAATAAGGTTAGGGGAAAACAACTGCTTACATAAGCTGGCCTATTCTGTTTTTTTATAATCCTTTAGAGGATTAGAACCCCTACCCTTTTATCTAGATTAGTTTATTTTGAGAGAATGAAAATTGAACCGCTTTTTGTACCACTTTTTGAATTCAGAGTGATCAGTTATTTTAATATAAAACATATACAATAGTTATTTGAAAATTAATATTATTTTAGCATTATGATAAATGACAGAAAAAAAGATTTCACAAAATTTATCAAGCATTAAACATCTATAATATTCATATTAAACAATAGATTAACAATGAAAAAAACCTCATAATCTATAGGATTATAAGGCCTTAACTTTTATTGTTGCGTTCTGGAAGGGAATATTTAAAAGATTAGAACTCCTACCCCTTTACAAGATTACAGAAAGAATTAAAACTAATCTTTGCACCATTAATTTATAAATAAAAACTTAAGAAATTAATCTAATTTAAGGATAACTGTCATTAATAAAAATGAATAAATCAAATCAATGAAATTCATCTATACTTTAATTTTATATTGTTGTATTTCTTTAAGTGGACAAGCGCAAAAAGCAAATAAATTCAATTTAAAGCAGTTAACTCATTATATTGAAAACGAAGCTGTAATTAGTGAACATAAATTAGAAACTCATGCATCATTTACTTCTTATTCTTCTAATGAAGATGCTTTGAATTTTAATACTACTAATAATAACTTTTATCAAAGTTTAGACGGAGAGTGGAAATTTAAATGGGTACGATCTACAAAAGATAGATCTACCGTATTTATGAATCCGTCTGAAAATATAGATGCTTGGGACACTATTAAAGTACCATCAAACTGGGAAGTAGAAGGCTACGGAATTCCTATATACGTAAATCATCAATATGAATTTGCAGATTTTAAAGCACCAGTCTCAGATGATATGGAATTTATTAATGATTCATCTGGAAGCTATGTAACAACTGTTCCTAAAACCCCAGGAAAAGTACCTTCAGAATATAATCCTGTTGGATCATATAGACGTGACTTTAACATAAATTCTGATTGGGATGGTAAAAAGATTTTTCTTCATATAGGCGCAATGAAATCAGGTGGATTTGTTTGGCTAAATGGTGAGTATATTGGGTATTCTCAAGGAAGTAAATTACCATCTGAATTTGATATAACTCAATTTGCTAAATTTGGGAAGAATACAATTGCGATTCAAATTTTTAGATGGACAGATGGTTCTTACTTAGAGTGTCAAGATTTTTGGAGAATTAGCGGAATTGAGCGTAGTATATATATATATGCGCAACCTAAATTAAGAATAAAAGATTTCGAGGTGGTTTCAAATTTAGATGGAGCCTATAAAAATGGATTATTAGATTTAGATGTTGTTATTGAAAATCACTTTTCAAAAAATAAAATATCGCAAGTAATCTTTAAATTATATGATTCCAGTGAAAAGATAATCGTTTCAAAATCTTCTGAATTGGCAGTTTTTAAAAATAAAGAAAATAAGGTAAATTTTCAGGCAACAATAGAAAACGCGCAACAATGGAGTGCTGAGCATCCGAATTTATATACATTAGTTATTGAGTTGAAAGACAAAAATGGAAACTATATAGAATCTACCGCTGCGAAAATCGGATTTAGATCTGTAGAGATTAAAAATGGGCTTCTTTTAGTTAATGGTCAAAGAATTACTTTAAAAGGTATAAATGCTCAAGAAGCAGATCCAGAAACAGGTCATGTTATGTCTGAAGAAATGATGGTGAAAGACATTCGGTTATGGAAAGAAAATAATATTAATGCAGTTAGATTGAGTCACTATCCAAGAGGAAGAAGGTTTTATGAATTATGTGATATTTACGGCATATATGTAGTAAATGAGGCTAATATTGAATCTCATGGAATGTATTATGCTGAACGTTCATTAGCAAAAAAAGCGAGCTGGGGAAAGGCACATGTAGATAGAATGGTACGCTTAGTAAAACGAGATAAAAATCATCCATCTGTAATTATTTGGTCAATGGGTAATGAGGCAGGAAATGGCGTTAATTTTTATAAAGGATATAAAGCAATAAAAGCAAACGACAAATCAAAAAGACCTGTACAATACGAAAGAACTTATAAAGATGAAGATGGCAGCTTGTATGAGATGGATTGGAATACAGATATTATTGTCCCACAATATCCGACACCAGCATTATTCCAAGAAGTTGGAAAGTCTAAAACAGATCGACCCTTTATCCCTAGTGAATATGCACACGCAATGGGTAATAGTACTGGTAATTTTCAAGATTATTGGGATATTATTGAGCAATATGACAACCTACAAGGTGGATTTATTTGGGATTGGGTAGATCAATCTATCTGGAAAACAGCTAAAAACGGAGAGAGGTATTATGCCTATGGTGGAGATTATGGAAAAGATATGCCATCAGATGGTACATTTTTGAATAATGGAATTGTTTTTCCAGACCGTACGCCTCAACCAGCATTATATGAAGTTAAAAAAGCGCATGAGTTTATTAATTTTAAAGAAAAAGGATTTAATAGCAAAGATGAAATTCGAATTTTAATAGAAAATTTATATGATTTTACCGACTTAAATATTTTTGATATCACTGCTACTATAAAAGCAGATGGAAAGGTTTTAAAGACAATTCCTTTTGAGACGATTTCTGTTGAAACTCATACAGGAAAATTAATTAGAATTAAGCTAGGAAATATTACTTATCATGCAAATACAGAATATTTTGTTGAAATTTCTGCAAGTACTAAAAACGATTGGGGCCTATTACCTGCAGGGTTCGAAGTAGCTCATGAGCAAATAAGATTAGATGCTAAATACAATAAAGAACCAATAATGGTAGAGAATGGCATCGATTTATCAGTAAAGAAAGAGGGTTTAAATACCATAGTTTCAAATGCAAATTTAGAGTTGGTATTTAACGAAAAAGAAGGACGTTTGACATCTTACAAATTCAAAAATAACCAATTATTGAAAGACGGAAAAGGGCCTAAACCAAATTTCTGGAGAGCAGTTACAGACAATGATATTGGAAACAAAATGCAGCTTAGGAATATTGAATGGAAAAAAGCATCCTTGTTTTCTGAAGTGACAGAAATTGTATCACGCCAACTATCTACGAACCAGGTTGAATTAAAAGTAAGTTACAAATTACCAGGCGTAGAGACTCAATTTACCAGTGTTTATTTGATAAATGGGAATGGAGTCGTTCGAATTGAGAATACATTAGGAAAGACGTCTTATAAAGGAGATTTACCACGAATTGGTATGCGCATGCAATTGCCAAAGCAATATAATGAGATGACTTACTTTGGTAGAGGCCCTTGGGAAAATTATCAAGATAGAAAGCATTCTGCTTTTGTAGATCTATACACGTCTAGGGTTTCAGAGCAGTACGTGCCATATATTCGACCTTCAGAAAATGGTTATAAAACAGAGGTAAGATGGGTATCTTTAATTAATAAGAATGGAAATGGATTAATGGTTGTTTCAGAGGATAAGAAAAACGGATTAGGAATTGGTGCTTTACATATGCTAAACGAAGATTTTGATATAACTCCTGGACTAGATTATGGCGGTTCTAAAGTAGTTGATAAAAAATATCAAATTGATAGAATTCATGAATTAAATTACGCAAAACATACAATAGATATTAAAGAACAAAATTTAGTACAATTAAACATTGACCTTGTTCAACGTGGTGTTGCTGGCGATGATAGTTGGTATTCAAAACCACAAGAAAAATATCTTATATATGGAGATGTTGAGCATCACTATTCATTCTATTTAATTCCAATTGAGAATGGATCAAAAGAATTATTTGTAAAATTAAGTAAGCAGTTTGGAAAGTAATTAGTATAGCTTCCATTACAGTATTTAAAGAGCTATAAATATCGGTATCAAAATTATCACAAATCAAAATGCTTGATTGAAACTAAGCTCTATATTTATTTCAAGTTTAAATATCTTTAGCTTGAATTATAAACTGGTTATTAACTCATTAATAATTAAGTTTATTTTAGCTAAATTCACAACAACAAAAAACTGAAGGCTAATCAAAATCTCATGATTAACTTTACACTAGTTAAAATTAAACTTTAAAAATTACTATTTTGTTATACTTTTTTAGCTAATTTTCTAGATAGTTAAAACTAAAAACTATGAATACACGAAGAAATTTTGTAAAAAAAACTGCTGCTTTAGGAGCTGGAATTGCTTTATCCCCACAATTAACATTTGGCAATATTAATATCAAAAAAGAAAAATTGAATATTGGACTCATTGGTGTTGGACTTAGAGGGACTAATCATTTAAATAATTTATTGTCTAGAGTTGATTGTAACATTACCGCTATTTGTGATATCGATCCAAAAAGAATTTCTATTGCTCAAGATTTAATTATAGGAAAAGGACAAGAAAAAGCAACAGTTTTTGGAAAATACGATTATGATTATAGAAACCTTTTAGCACTTAAAGATCTTGATGCTATTATTATTTCAACACCTTGGCTATGGCATACAAAAATGGCGAAGGATTCTATGAAAGCAGGAAAATATACAGCTTTAGAAGTATCAGCTGCAAATACCATAGAAGAATGTTGGGACTTGGTAAATGTGCATGAAGAGACAGGTTCTCATTTAATGATTTTAGAAAATGTATGTTATCGAAGAGATATTTTAGCGGTATTGAATATGGTAAAACAAAATGTATTTGGAGAATTACTTCACTTTAGATGTGGATATCAACATGACTTGAGGTTTATAAAATTTAATGACGGTAAAACAGCTTATGGAAAGGGAGCTGAATTTGGTGAAAAAGGAATTTCCGAATCTGCTTGGCGTACTCAACATTCTCTTTTAAGAAATGCAGATGTGTATCCTACACATGGAATTGGACCTATTGCAGTTATGTGTGATATCAATAGAGGTAACCGTTTTGTATCTATGACTTCTCAAGCAACCAAAGGAGTTGGGTTGAATAAATACATTGAAGATGTTGGCGGAAAAGACCATCCCAATGCAAAACTTAAATTTAAACAAGGTGATATTATAACCTCAACAATTGATACTGCTAATGGAGAAACTATTATTGTAACGCATGATTGCAACTCCCCCCGTCCTTACTCTCTTGGTTTTAGAGTTCAAGGAAGTAAAGGATTATGGGAAGTAGATGGCAATAGAATTTATATTGAAGGGAAAGCTGAAAAATCACATCAATGGGATGATGCCACTAAATGGCTAGAAGAATATGACCATCCCCTTTGGGAAAAGTTTGGGGCACATGCAGCTGGAGCTGGTCATGGTGGCATGGACTTTTTTATTATTAATGCCTTTATAGAGTCTGTAAAACAAAATATAGCACCACCATTAGATGCCTACGATGCAGCTGCTTGGAGTGCCATTACTCCGCTTTCAGAAATATCGATAGCAAATAATGGAGAACCTCAAGATTTCCCAGATTTTACTAGAGGTGATTGGGTAAAGCGTACTCCTTACAATTGGGATAAAAATACCTATTAAAAATAATTCATGAATACTACTATTTCACTTACTGCTCCGGCAAGAATTTGCTTATTTGGAGATCATCAAGATTATTTAGGCTTACCTGTAATTGCTTGTGCAATTGATAAGTATATCACACTTACTGCTGAACGGAATAATAAAAAGAAATTAAAGTTAAACTTACCAGATATTCAATTTGAAAGAAGTATTGATATTTCCGAAACATTCGAAACTCTAAAGAAAGGAGATCATTTTGCTTCTGCCATTCGAGTAATCAAAAAACACGGTGTTTTAATAGATGTAGGCTATAACATTACCATAAGTGGTAATATTCCTATTAATGCAGGAGTATCTAGTTCTTCTGCAGTAGTAGTAGCTTGGATTCATTTTTTACTAAAGGCATTTAGTGTAGATAATAAAATTACCCACGAATTTATTTCACAATTGGCCTACGAAGCTGAAGTGCTCGAGCATCATTCACCTGGAGGAAAAATGGATCAATATACCATTGGAATTGGTAATGTTGTTTTTATAGAAACAGGTGATTATTTTAATTATGAACTCATTGGTGATACTATAGATGGAATGGTGTTGGGTGAATCTGGAATAGCAAAAAACACCATTGGTTTGTTAGGGAGTTGTAAATCAAATGCTATAAAAGCGTTAAAAATTATCCAGGATAAAGAAGCTAGCTTTGTGCTTGAAAAAGCAACCTTAAAAGATTATGAAAATTATAAAACCTTATTGCCAGATGAATTAAAACCTTTTTTTTATGCTGCAATACAAAATCATATTATTACTAAAAAAGCGCTTACAGTATTAAAAAAAACAACACTTAACTACCCGTTAATTGGTAACTTAATCAATCAACATCATCGTATATTGCGTGATAATTTAAAACTAACTGTTCCAAAAATAGATGCTATGATTGATGCAGCTAACAAAGCAGGTGCATATGGGGCAAAGATTATTGGCTCTGGCGGCGGCGGATGTATCGTAGCCTTGTGCCCTAACCATTTACAAGAAAAAATAAGTGTTGCCATTAAAAAAGCTGGAGCAAAAAATGCCTATCCAGTATGTGTAGCAAAAGGAACACAAATTATATTAGATGCCTAAAAACTTAGTAATATTAGCAGGAGGAGCTTCCTCTAGGATGAAGAAATCTTTCGGTTCCGAAAACCTTTCCAAAGAAGATGTGACTAATGCCAATAAAAGAAATAAAGCTTTACTAAGTTTTGGGAAAAATAACAGACCAATTCTAGACTTCTTACTATTAAATGCCGAAAAAGCAGGCTATAAAAATGTGATTATTATTATTAGTGAAAAGGGAGAAATGTTTAAAGACTATTACGGTAAAAAACTAAAAAACAACTATTTTAATGATCTATCTATATCATATGCCATACAATACGTGCCAAAAGACAGAATAAAACCTTTTGGTACAGCTGATGCTCTTTTTCAGGCCTTAGTCCAATTTCCAGAATTACAAAAAGAAGCATTTACAGTATGCAATAGCGATAATTTATATTCAGTGGAAGCATTGAAAGCATTATTAACTTGTAAAGATCCCAATGCCTTTATTAATTATGATCGTGATGGTTTAATCTTTCCAATGGAAAAAATAGAACGTTTTGCATTAACCATAGTCAATAAAAAGTATTATTTGGAAGCTATTATAGAAAAACCTTCTAAAGACAAGGTTAATAATTATAAAGATATAGAGGGTAAATTCAGGGTTAGTATGAATATATTTAAATTTACGGGTACTGAAATTTATTCTTTTTTAAAAAATTGCCCAATCAATCCTATTAGAAATGAAAAAGAACTCCCTACCGCCATCTGGCATATGATAAATAAAACCAGTTCATATATAAAAGGAATTCCATTTTCGGAGCATGTCCCTGATCTAACATCCAAAAAAGACATTCCTATAATAAAATCATATTTAGAACAAAAATATCCATCCTATTTTTAATTTTAAAAATTGAAACTATACTGGCTTTGCTTTTTATGTTAAAACTTATAATCACTAAGTACAACACATTAGATAATTAATTGTTTCTCTTCATATGCTTTTTTCTTACCAATTGCATAAGGAAGTAGTTTAGATATTGCTACTATAATTAAGGTTTTATTGCTCATCAAATCACAAAAGTTAATTTACTTACAGATATAAAATAAAAAAAGCCGAACATATTATGATCGGCTTTTCTGAATTGAAAAAACTAATAAATTTGATTGATTGTCTTTCATTAGTTGATTTAGAATTGATAAAGTTTAATTAATTACATTAAATTTGTATTAAGGCAAAAGTATAAAAGTTTGTACTCACTGGATGAATTAAAAATACAAGGTTTAAATTATTTAGAATTAACAAGTTCTGATGGTGCTTCTATAGCACAAATATCTTTGAATCAAGGAGGGAGATTGAGTAATCTAGTATTTGAAGATATTCAAGTTTTGGCAGATTTAGAAGCTTCAACTTATGAAGATAATTATGCTTCATCTATTCTATTTCCATTTGTCAACCGAATTAAAGATGGTAAATACACATTTGATAATTCAAAATACCAACTCAGTTGTAACGAAGGTGATAAAAACAATGCTTTACATGGATTAGTTTACAACAAGACTTTTGTTTGTACAAAAAAAGTATTAACGTTAAATGATGCTTCGGTCACTTTGCAATATAAAGACAACGGAAAACATCTAGGATTTCCGTTTAAATTCAATATTGATTTAACATATACACTTAATGAAAAAGGAATTATATTATCAGTTAAAATTGCCAATAAAGATAAAAAAAACTTTCCTTTTAGCATAGGATGGCATCCCTATTTTTATAGTAAGAATCTAGATAATAGCACTTTAAATTTTAGTAGTAACAAAAAATACGTATTTGATAACCAACAAATTATTTCTGGTACAACTGACTTAAATATAGAAATGCCTTTTCAATTAAAAGCTGTAACATTAGACGACTGTTATCAGCTAAAAACAAATGAAATTTATTTCTCAACACCTGAATATAGATTCAATATAGAATCTACTTCAAAAGAAAATTTCCTACAACTCTACACACCTGAAATCCGCAATGTTATTGCAATTGAGCCTATGACAGGTGCTGCAGATAATTTTAATAATGAAATTGGCTTACAAACGCTACAACCAAATGAAACTTACAATATGAAATGGTTAATTGCTATAGATACCAGAAACAGTAAAATACACGCTAACCAACTAATCAAATAACTATGCAATTCTTAACATTTATTGGATTTACAGCTTTAGTAGCTATAATATCCTATTACAAAACAAGGAATACAGAAGATTCTTCATCAGATAGTTACTTCCTTGGTGGTCGTAGCTTAACAGCTGGTGTTATTGCTGGTTCATTATTATTGACCAACTTATCTACAGAACAAATTGTAGGGTTAAATGGTGCAGCATACCAAAGCGGATTGTCTGTAATGGTATGGGAAACTCTCGCTGCAATTGCTATGGTTGTTACCGCAATATTTTTATTACCAAGATATTTAAAAGGAGGATTAACAACAGTACCTGGTTTTTTAGCAAAGCGTTTTGATGTGACTACTAAAACATTAACCTCAGGCTTATTTCTTACAGGTTACGTTGTGGTGTTACTGCCCGTAATTTTATACTCAGGTTCTTTAGCTATAAGTGGTATGTTTGACGTGCCAGAATTATTAGGTGTAACACACACTCAATCCATTTGGATATGTGTTTGGGGTATAGGGGTCATTGGTTCTATATATGCTGTTTATGGAGGCTTAAAAGCTGTTGCATTTTCAGATTCTATTAATGCGATTGGTTTATTAATTGGCGGGGTTATGATTCCAATTTTTGGTTTAATAATGATTGGCGATGGGAGTATGTTAGATGGACTTTCTATAATAACTACAGAAAATCCTGATAAGTTTAAATCAATGGGTGGCAAAAATGATCCTGTACCATTTTACACCATTTTTACCGGTATGATGTTGGTACAATTATTTTATTGGGGTACTAACCAACAAATTATTCAAAGAGCACTTGCTGCTAAAGATTTAAAAGAAGGTCAAAAAGGATTACTATTAGCATCATTTATAAAAATATTAGTTCCATTAATTGTGGTTTTACCAGGATTAATTGCATATCACATTTTTGAAGGTAATTTAGAAAGTGCAGATAGTGCGTATCCAATGTTAGTTAAAAAAGTATTACCTACTGCTTGGGTTGGTTTTTTTGCAGCGGTTTTATTTGGTGCCATTTTAAGTTCTTTTAATAGTGTTTTAAATAGTTCTGTTACTTTATTTGGCCTTGATATTTACAAGCAACATATAAATAAAGACGCTAACGAAAAAACGATTGTAAAATATGGAAAAACGTTTGGTGTAATTTTAGCAATTGTAGCTATGTTTATTGCACCACTAATTGCAAATGCAGGAAGTTTGTTTGATTATTTACAGAAAGTTAATGGCATTTACAGTATACCTATTTTAACTATTATTATCGTTGGCTATACGACTAAGTATGTGCCTGCAATTGCTGCGAAAATTGGATTATTTTCTGGTTGTCTATTATACATTACTTATATGATGATTGATATTTATTCGCCAAAGGTCTTTTCAGGCCTACACTTTTTAGACATTTTAGCTATTCTATTTGTTCTAAATATCTTTATAATGTTAATTATTGGCTACTTCAAACCAAGAGAGAAAGCATACGTTCAAGAATACACAAAACAAGTTGATATTACTCCTTGGAAGTATCTAAAACCAGCAAGTATTACTATCTGTATTATTGTAATAGGAGTGTATATTTATTTTGCTTAATTTTTATAAATAAAAAAGTTAAGGTCTGTTTTATAAATTAGTTTAAAGCGCAGACTTTAATAGTGTTTTCACAAGAAAGAGTTAACCTTATTGTAGAGCATACCGATTACATTGATGAATTCATCAATCTTCTACAAAAATAGAAACCATTATAAATTGGCATTGGCACATTAGATTGCACCCACCATTATTAAGAAGTGCTATTGTGAAGAAATTATTGCAGGTTACTAAATTTTAGATCTT
>Ga0075444_10002625_pt1 | contig 10812 bp, 18 predicted proteins | sample CoawatmetaG01DNA_FD_76836 | JGI IMG/M metagenome (GOLD analysis project Ga0075444, IMG submission 76836) | Marine microbial communities from the West Antarctic Peninsula - Coastal water metaG017-DNA | ecosystem: Environmental > Aquatic > Marine > Coastal | place: Atlantic Ocean: West Antarctic... | reverse complement strand
GGAATGAATTGGACCTGACCATGTTGAGTTGGAATCAGGGTTACGGCGTCTACTAGTGTAACTGAATTGCCGTGGTCTTCGATCATGGATAGGACATCTTCTCCAGATCGCATACGTAATACTTTTAAAGTTTGGTTTGACATAATATACTCCATTAATAATAAAAAGGTAGGAGGCCAGAATTACCTGACCCCCTGGGATAAATCTACTACGATGCAAATAAAATGATTGCGAACGGTAGCAAGAAAGCTGACACAACCATGCACATTTGGCAGGCCTGATCAGTCTTCTCTTGTCTAAGTACGGTGTTCATTCACGTCTCCTTAATTAGTTGTGGATTCCGGCAACAATGTTGATCGGGTTCCTATAGGAATGTTACGCGAACGCTTTTCTTCAGGGATTTCTACTTTCAGGTGTATGACCAGTAAGCCATCAATGAATTCAGCTCCATCGACAACAACGTGTTCTGACAATCTAAAGGTTCGAGTGAACTTCTTGGTCGAAATACCTTTATGTAAGTATTCTTCTCCAGTATCATTCGGCTTGCCCCCGCGGACAACCAGGATGCCTTCTTTTACTTCGACATCTATATCCTTTTCAGAATATCCGGCTAGAGCCAATTGAATAGAGTACTCATTATCACTGTATTTGACCACATTGTGCTTGGGAAATGTATTGTCCCCAGAAACAGACAACTTCTCTATTTCTTGCCATAGATGATCGAATCCAATAAAGTTTGAGTGCGGAAATGAAAATGCTTTAGATACCATTACGGTTCCTCCTATTAAGCAAGGTTGTTGTTAATCTGACCGGCCCATGCCGCATCAGCAGTATTATTTATACGTTTCACACATATAAATGATATGAATAATGTTTATAAACGTTATACTCGATTGGTTATATCGCTATGGATATCGGAACCAACCAGTTGCTATGTATTTATTCTCTTGTAGATCGGGTGCAGCTCTGTGCATGTGGGTGAAGGCAGCGGGCCAGATTAACAATGTTCCCTTGGTTGGCTTATATCTCTTGTGCAGAAACTTAAACTCTGTATGGCCACCTGCCTCTACATCATTCAGATATATCATCCATGCGCATATACGAGACTTGGCAACGGGATGTCCACCTTGCTCCGTGTGCCAACCAGTGAAGCCTTGTCCTGGACCTGACTTCTGTATCTTAGTCGTTGGGTCATATACCACATCAAAGTCCCGTGGATTGCCTGTAACCTCATATGTGAGATTATAGGATGCCCAGGCTCCAGCTAAACTTCTCTTGATCTGATCGTGCAGAGGTGCAAGCTCATCGAAGGATGATACTATTAGATTGTGGTCTTTGCGCATGCTGGTATCGATGAACTCGTATCCAGGTGCTCCTCGCTCACATATCTCGTCTGTAATCCTAACAGCCTCGTCGCACATAGCCGACGATAGGTTGTTAGGAAACACGCTAATGAAATCCGGACCCATTAAAGGGTAGCCGCTCTATCCCATTGCTCTTTGAGACTCATGGCCTCTTGATATGTTTTTACTTGGACTGATCTCTGTAAGTGACCATCTTCATACTCGGTTACAACATAGTCCTGGGACTCGTCTGTTGTTTCACTTAAAAATCGTTGTACTGCTACCGACTTACTCATAATATATTCCTAATGTTATACTTTACGACCAATGTTATACTTTGCTTCTAATGACCACTCATTCTTCTCTTTGAAGGGAAGAATTTTAATCTGAGACAACGGTGCTTTTGGCTCCGAGCTCTTCTCTGCGTCAACCAGGACCACGAGGCCCCAATCACCTAGAAGGTTTGCTACAGTATTTCGACGAGCAATATCTGCTTCATCGAAATTCGCTGGCTTACCATCTAAAGCAAATAACTCTTTAAAATGAACAATATAATATTGACCCTGCTTATGCAGGATATGACATGATTGATATAGAATTTTATCTTTGCGAGATGCTATTCCTATCCGAGTGAGGGTCTCACGAACTTTAAGAAAGTCATCCTCATTCTTCAATGTTACTTCAATCATGTTACTTAGATTCGCTGCCATTACCTAAACCACCCTTGCCCGTTGTTTTTCTTACTATACTACTTAGTTGATCCTCAGATAGTAGATCGAGGACTTGTCGGGCTTTATCATAGCTATAACCATAATATAACATAACTGCATCAAGATCGTTACTAAGTTGTGGCTTGTGCCACTTACTAAAGCGCTTTCGCTTTCTCACGGTATTTAGGTAAAATGAAAATTGGAGCTTCTTGTCAATCCCGCTACGGCGATTCATCTCATTTGCTAAGTATACTGTGTCAACGAAGTAAGAAAGTCCCTTGTTAGTAAGGAACGGAACATAGAGCTTTTCTGCTAGCTCAGGGTTATCGCTACCTTCAATCATATCCTCTTTAGTGAAGTTGATTGCATTGAGGTAGTCGAAGGGATTCATAGCCAGTCTCCATCCATCATAACTTCCGTTAGACATGCTACGGTATTGATTTCATGGTCGGCAACAAAGGCTGCTTTGTACTGGTAATCAGCCAGGGTAACAATCAACTGTGCAACGCCAGCTGGCTTGAGATGTTTGTTGGCAGTATCATATAGCTTACGGAACAAGGTAGCTGTATCAACATCACTATTGTTACCAACCCACTTACGCATCTCGTCAAACTTCTTACCCTTCAGCATTGCAATAAGATCATCAATGCTCACATCATAGTTAGCGAGAACACCAACATCGATCTTACCTACAGCTGAATACCGTTGTAGCTCATTGAGGACTCTACGGAAATCTGGGAAGTACTTTGTAATCACTTCTGCGACAGCCTTCTTATCGTACTCAACCTGCTCACCATCTAATATAGTACATACACGATTGAAGAATTGGCCGGCCATTGCTGCACGGTCTTTCTTATCGATCTTGAAGTCGATAACACTGCATCGAGATTGTAGAGGTTCAATTACACGGTTTCTAAAGTTACAGGTTAGAATAAAACCACAGTTCTTACTGAACTCTTCCATGAAATTACGTAGAGCTGGCTGCGTAGATTGAGGATTGAGGTAATCAGCCTCATCCAAGATAACATACTTACGCTTACCTACGAAAGATATAGTGGACGCAAAGTCTTTAATCTCTGTACGTAGAGTATCAATGTTGCCATTCATAGAACCGTTCACTACGATGTAATCGCATCCAAGCTGTTCTAGCATTGCCTTAGCAACAGTGGTCTTACCTATACCAGGTCCCCCACTCAACATCAGGTTGGGAATGTTATCTTGACCAACAAACGTTTCAAACGTCTGCTTTAGGTTGTCGGGGAGAATAGTATCAGAAATAGTCTTCGGACGATATTTCTCTACCCATAAAAATTCTTCACTCATAATATAATTACCTATCACATTCACATAATAAAGGGGACAGAAGTCCCCAGACAAATAGCTACTGTTTCATTGGATCTGCTTCAGGTCCAAGAACATTAGTGTATTGTACCTCAAATTCCTCTGCAGTAGCAACTTCTTCTGTAAAGTTTTGTTTGTGATAAGCCCGAGCAATCTTACGTAGGACCCGCTTGTCGATAACGTGTTCTTCACTTGCTAGCTTAACAGCTTCCTTAATGTATTCGCGTTCACCGTCCATACGTGTCATTGAGTTGCTGATTTCGTGAATGACGTTCTTTAATTTACTTGTATCCATTATATAATCCTTAATTACTGTTTTGTTGCAAACAACTGTAGCGTGGTTCGATATTCTATCGCCTTCGTACTGACAGGAGTGACCATATGCATCTGTTGTTCGTCGTTCAATACCATTAAATTGTACCTGGGCAATACTTCGTGTACTATGCTAGACTCATCATTAACGTCACCAGCTGTCCACTGAAATATGCCCCCGTACTCGTGCTTCCATATCTTATTGAGGTATATTGTGGCTCCCCAAGCATATATGGGATCAGGATGCCAATTTATCCCACTATGAGGCTCCCATACATGGAACGAAGCACCTAACCCCTTGAACGGAGTAACCTCTACCTCGTTTCTAATATATTTCGTTAGCCTGTGGTTCAGTCCCTTATCGAGCTTAAAGCTAAAACACGATCCTCTCAATCCCTGCCATAAAGAGGGATCCCATTTACCCCTATCGACACCAGGAGCAATACCACTAGATATCTTGCTAGCTAGGTCGTCCTCGATATCAGATAGGAGGTATGGGCATAGGAACGATTCAAACTCTCTCACAGGACCTTGCTCTTAGTTTCCGTACGTTGACGTGCCTTCAGTGGCAATCCAGTAAGACAGCGATTGATCCTGCAGAATGAACTTTGCAATTCGACTAGAGGAGATCGACACATCGTATGTACCAGCAATCAACTTGAGGTTTTCTACCTTGAATACCATCTTAAAGTGGTCGCTAGTCTTACCTACTTCGTAGCTAAACTGGTGAGATGTAGTATTCTTACTATTGGTAGCAAGGACTTTAATATTCTCCCCATCACCCTGTACGATTACTTCTGGTAAACCCATTACCGATGCTGCTTGCAATAGACCCTTCAGTACCTTCTCTCCTAAGAGAAACTTGACAGGTTCATCAGGAAGCTCAATGCCACCGGTAGGCGGAACAGTTACCATAGACTTATCTGCGTAGAAGTAATCGCTACTAGCTGATGCACTATCACTAATCTGTACATAATGACTATCAAACTCGAACTCAGGCTCATCGAATAGACTCACAACGCCCAGCATTTCGCTCAGGTCGTAGATAGCAAAGTCCATAGGAAACTCTTCCTGTACGGCTGCCTCTGCTAGCACTGTCTTGTTCTGCGATACTGTACGAATGACACTACCGGCAGTTACGTTTAGAGTAGGGTTGATAGAAGAGAAGTTCTTCAGTACTTGGAATGTTCTTTGTGAAATTTTCATCGTTTCGCCTTAATCTTATCAGGATCTACTGTAGCAGAAGCTCCAATCTGAGCCATGTCGGAGAGGGAACCACCAAAAAAGTAGCTACCCATGTGTGAGGTCTTCATCCAAGGACACAACCATACCTTAACACCAGCTGCCCGCGAGTACTGGCAGAACATATAATCTTCTGACAGATAACGCTTGGTCTCTGGGTCAATGACTGTATCGAAGTAAGCTGTAATCATTCGGGTACCGTCAAAGTGTTTGGTACGTACGTGATCTGGCATATACTTCAGCTCAGGATATGCTACATCAAACTTCTCAAAAGCTCGCTTCTGAATCATCATAAAGCCAGTGCCGCTCTCAAGAACCTCAACAGGATCAGCAATCTTAATCTCTGTTTGACCTTTAGCTGGGTTGAATACAAAGTCGCCTACAAAACGCTCTAGGTTATTTGCATCCTCATCAGCAAAGCCACGATCGACAGCGTCCTTAATCTTCTCCCAGGCAATTACTTTCTTGGGATAGGGAGCACACATAATATCATACTCTGTATCTTCACCCATAATAGCAAGCATAGCCATGACATCATTGGGATTGAACCCAATATCGCTGTCCAGGAAGATCATGTGGGTACAGTCAGACCGCATGAACTCGTCTGCTAGGTAGTTACGAGCCCTTGTAATTAACGACTCGTTAAACAGGTAGTAGAACTGACACTCTACCTCATATTTCGCTGCTAACTTTGCTAGCTCTGTACATGACTTGGTATAAGTACCAGCGCACATACCTCCGTACATAGGCGTAGCCACCATCAGCTTCCGCTTACGCAACACTTCTAAACTTACTTCAAGTTCCATAATTATACTCCGTATTTCTCATCGTGTTGTTTATTGTTTCCATAATCACCATCGTACTTGCTCAACATCTCTGCATCGAAGCTCAGATATTGTCCGATACGTGTACCTTTCTTGATGCGGGCATCACCACAAGTGACATGAAGCACTGCTGCCATTACACCATCGTAGCCCGAATCATATAGACCCGAAGTCAGAAACACACCATTGCGGTTGAGAGTAGATCTAGTAATAACCCACCCAGCCTCATTGTCCCCAACAACAATCTCATTTGCCATAATCACTTCGTAGTGACCCGGTTGTAGATTATAATACTCTTGATCGTCCGTCTCCATCTTAGATGATCCACGATGAACCTTCTTCTGCTCATCGATAACGAACTCTGCATCAGAGATCTTAAAGACAGAACCGATTCGGAGATCTACTGCATTCGGTTGTATGTCCTTCTCTTCTACATTGCTCAGCTTCGAAGCCGAGCCAATACCCATAATATGTTTCACACATTATCCTCATCGTCAATATATGCAAAGTGGTGAAGCAGTATAATATAATGCATAGTCTTCAACAAATCCTTCTTATTCTTACCATCTTTCTTACCAAATCGCATTAGGTACTTGATAGCTGTATCACGAACAGTTGTTTCCGCATTACCCAACGTGTCCCATACATCGATGGTCTGTATATCTTTCTTACCAACATAATGTTGGTTGTACGTTGACTCAATGTACGTCTGTACCTCGTCCAGGAACTCACCTTCTCCATACTTAAAGTCGATCACAAGTATATCTCCTCACATAATGTATCAATGTAGCGCATGTTACGCTTAGCCTTCTCAACTAACGTATTATCCATGCACTCGAGGTCAAAGTCAACCTCTTTCTCAAACTTACCATCTACGAGTCCAGTGGGAGAGTTATCGAACTCGATATCGTGCATACCGGCCCAACAACCTGCGCTGCTGTCCCAAGTATCAATATGGTAGTTGCTCGTGAGTTCAATTTCATTAGGACCATCTACCATTCCCAAGAAGTGTATTAGCTTACCATTAGCTGACGCCAGCGCTAGTATACCTCTTCTGTCTAACTCATCCATCATCTTCCATCGACTGAGGAATCGTTGCATCTTATTGTCTTTCTCGACACCATAAGCATTCGGTACACCTAGAATAGACACACCAATATAATCCACCAATGGGCTACTAGCTGCCCATGCAAAGGCTGAGATGTAATCCTCGAAATCTCCAATCTCGGACTGAGGAACAAAGAATGTTCCGAAGCCGGCTTCTCTAAACTTAGGAGCTAGATCTTCAGCTGCTCGGATTGTCTCACTACTATGGCAACCAGGATAGTCAGACATAACAATGAAGTCGGCATTAACAGCTATACCCATTTCGATTAGCTGATCTGAAGGATACATTTCCCGACCTGCCTTATACATCTCGAAGGCACTGTTGTCTAAAATGTAGCGTGAATTTCCCTTGTTAGATCCGTACCAGTTAGCATAGGTATCATCTTCCTCTACCAGATGGGCCAATATTAGATGTGAGGATCTACCTTCAACAAGATCTAGATGAGGTGTAGGTACTATGTGACAGAAATCAACCATTGGACTTCTCCTGATTATAGGTACAGATCGCACCATTCTCTCCATCTTCGCTCACTGATACAACGAAGTCTCTTCCTGGGTAGTTGGCTGTAATGTAGTTTGCTAGATCATCGGCAAGCATTTCACAAGACTTGTAGTCAAGCTCAAGCGTCTGCTCTGTGTATAGGGATTCGAGCTCTCGTTTAAATAGAATGAATTCTATATCACGATCGTCGTGAAACACGTCTATGTCTACACGGAAGTGAAACATATGTCGATGGGGGTGCTTAAGGAATTCTACACCTTCAGGTGCAGCGGGATAACAATGGATACCCTCTCGCTGAAAGGATACCCATATTCTTTTATTAACAATCATAATATTACTCATCAAGTACTTCAAATAGAAACAGCATTATACACCATTATGCTGTTATTGTCAACGATTAGCGATTAATGTTGGCCATAACCTCTTTACGTAAGCCACTTTGGGAATCACCAAACTTACCAAGACAGCATGCTGTAACAGTAGAGCTCTGTGTATCTTTGATGCCTCGTTGAGATACACAGGTGTGTCCAGCTTCGATTACTACCATGACATCATCACTCTCAGTGATGAAGGCAATAGCGTGTGCAATCTGCTGATTCAGTCGCTCTTGAACCTGAGGGCGTTGTGCAAAGTATTGAGTAATACGATTGAGCTTAGATAAACCCAGTACCTTCTTACCAGGAATGTAGGCAATGTGAGCCTGTCCAATAATAGGACGTAGGTGATGCTCGCAGTCTGAGAACAGTGTAATATTCTTCTCGAGTACAAACTCCTCTCCATGACAGAACTTATTCTCTACAGTTGTGCACTTTGGAAAGGTTTCGTAACGTAGACCTGAAAAGATTTCATCCACGTACATTTTACCTACACGAATCGGTGTTTCTTCTAAAGAGTCATCAGTTAGATCAAGACCCAGTACTTTCAGCATCTCAGCCGTTAGCTCAGCGATCTTATCGATCTTGTACTGTCGATCTTCTTTTACTAGTGCAGTGATAGGTGTGTTGATTCCTAAAGAATCGAGGTGCTTATTGACCAGACGGCCGAGTTCAGCATTAGACTTGCTCATGTTTTATTCCTTCGAGTTATTTAAAGACAGCAAAAGGAGGAAGGGCTGTCAAACTTGCTGGCGAAAGACCTAAACGGACGAACCACCAGAATACCTGTTCGTATATATTTATCATTGGTTGAGATTATCCAACGCCTCTTTAGGCGCTACAAAAGACCATCTCGGCTTGAGCTCTAGCGGAGACTTCTCATCTAAGAACATAATAGCATTGGTTTTAGCACTAAGTTCACTTGCTTCGATATATGCACTGTTGCGCTCGTGCTCTCTCATATGCACTCTCTCAACATAAACTCGTCCTGATGTAATCTGGTAAACAAAAGCATTAACTTGTTCCCATACAAACATAGAACTCATCTCCATTGATACGCCGTATGGTAGTACTCGAAGTGTTCCAAGTAAACCATCTCCACTCAGCATATCCTCAGGGATATCATCAATACGTGGATCATCAGCACCTAGCACAGTCACATGATCGAAGTAGTATTCGAGAAACTTCTTCACTTCCTTCAGACCACCAAAGGGAATTACCCAACCATGATCATCAATGTCACCACCAAACGTGAATTCACAAGAACGATCATAACCATGTACCTGTGCACAGTGACCTGTAGTTCCATCAGCATTCTTATCGAACCACTGACTATGCCCGCAAGGCAAATTCAAATAAGCCTTGGTTGATTTTATCTTTACACTCATAATTTAATATTTTCCCAAGGAAACTCTACCCACGTTCCGTCTTCAATTGTAGCAGCAGTAAAATCTGTACTGAATACGCTGCCCTTCCTGCTCACTAGAGACACATAACGAATGTTATCTGCAGTACCATATGCTTCTTGGACCTCTGTGAGAGTAGCCCCACTATCATTGATATCATCGATAAAGACAACATTTAATCCTTCCAACACCGCATCTTTTACCTCAAGATTGAGTTCTCTCTGAGAGAAGTCTCTGGTGCTCCAAGATAATGACTCCATCGGAACGCCAAACATATGTGATAGAGAGACTGCTGGGACTAATCCGCCCCGCTTCAGTCCCACGACCATATCTGGCGGAGATATGTCCAAATACCTACCAATAGACAAAATCATTTCATTAGTATCTTCATTACTGTATACAATCATAATATAACCTTCCTAACAATTAGTCGATTTACGTACCTGGAGTATTGCCATACACATGACAATGTACTCTAGATGTATAGTTGTACCCACGTCGAATGGCCTCATTAGCAATAGAGGCTTCATTTTGCTTGAGCCCCTCGACCGTTCCTCCAATACCCATAATCCATACAGGGAAATCACAACCAGCTTCACGGAACATCTTGGTATTAAATACTACCTCATCCCAGCTAGCTTCGGATCCGTTTACTACATATTTCAGCTGACCCACGCTTGATGTTGCTGCATATTCACCCACAACATCAGGCTTGATAGCCTTCTTAGCTAGCTCTCCAGCCGTAGACCACAATTTAGGACTAATACTCCAATACCACTCCCCACCATTCTCAGTATAACTCTTAATGTATTCTTTGAGTGGATCAGTAATATGAGTAGTACCGTTAGTTTCTATTGTGACAAACTTTGGTAGATTACCCCGTGCCTCAAACTCCTGCATGACCTGTATAAGCCCACGTTGTGTAGGCTTGAGGAGAGGCTCTCCACCCGTAAACACCATGTGAGTATCTTGAAAGGTCTCCGGATGCTGAAACTTGCCACTGGGTAGAAGCGCTGTTAACTCGTCTACAGCCTGTTCCACAGAACGCTCGCTAATCAGGTGGCGAAAGCGCTTGGACCAGGTATACGATGAATCACACCCCTTCTCGAACACAGGTAGGTCCATTACGTCAGTGATATCCGTGAGATCAATCTTCTCGTAGGGTAGATCGTAAGTATCGGGGCTGGTAGGGTCATCCTGTCCAAATCCATCGCACTGTAGGTTGCATAGGAAGAACCGCATCCATAGACTGGGTATACCTACATACTTCCCCTCGCCCTGGAAGCTGTAAAAGGTCTCACTATACTTGAGCGATGTCTTATCTTTTAAACTCATCATCTAATCCTATAATCTATTTCTTAACAAATACTAGTCCATTACGATTGAAGAAACGTTTCTTCATTGAACTATTCTCTTTAAGGTCACTTGTAAGCTGTTCATTATACACGAAACCGTACTGTAAGAAAACATCTATCCAGTATTCAGGTAACTGCTCATTGACATGATGCTTACCACCGTCCCCGGGCTTAGCGGCAGTTACAAAGACATACTTGCATTTCTGGAAGTCATTCATGAAGTTTGGAATGTACTTGGCTTCAATGTGCTCTAAGAACTCGACTGACCAACACAAATCAAACTCTCGGTCCGGATT
>Ga0075444_10002624_pt1 | contig 10813 bp, 6 predicted proteins | sample CoawatmetaG01DNA_FD_76836 | JGI IMG/M metagenome (GOLD analysis project Ga0075444, IMG submission 76836) | Marine microbial communities from the West Antarctic Peninsula - Coastal water metaG017-DNA | ecosystem: Environmental > Aquatic > Marine > Coastal | place: Atlantic Ocean: West Antarctic... | reverse complement strand
GATATCCTATACAGGTTAATGACATTTTGAAACGTCGCTTTACGTCTGTGTCGACAAAAACTTTATGAACTCTGCTTCGTCCATGACTGCCACACCTAATTTTTCGGCTTTAGTGAGCTTTGAGCCTGCACCTGGCCCAGCAACGACCTGGTTAGTTTTCGCAGAAACACTTGACGCGACTTTAGCGCCTAAAGCTTGAAGTGCATCCTTTGCTTCAGCTCGGCTCATAACCTGCATACCGCCTGTTAGCACCCAGGTCTGACCTTTCAGGGGCTGTGAACTCTGGTTTGTTAAATCAATATCAAGCCATTTAACGCCCGCGTTGCGCAACGCCCCGATAATTGAAAGGTTGTCGGGGTTGCGAAAGAAATTAACAATATGTCGGGCAACCACCGGTCCAATATCATCTATCTCTAACAACTCCTCCACCGAAGACTGCGCGATTATTTCAATGGCACCAAAGCTATTCGCCAGAGTCTGTGCCGTCGCCTCACCGACCTCACGAATACCTAGCGCGTACAAAAACTTTGCCAGCGTAGTCTGTTTGCTGACATCAATTGCGGCCACTAGATTAGAGGCTGACTTTTGAGCCATACGCTCCAATCCAACCAATCGACTCTCATTAAGCTCATAGAGATCAGCTACCGAAAAAATAATACTCTCATCAACCATCAGTTCAACGAGTTTATCGCCCAATCCATCAATATCCATGGCCTTACGAGAGGCAAAATGTTTGATCGCTTCTTTTATTTGAGCGCCACAAAAAAGACCACCAGAGCAGCGCGCTACGGCCTCACCGTCATTACGTTGAACCGATGACTGACAAACTGGGCAGCGTTCAGGAAATATAATAATCTCGGCATTAAGCGGTCTTTTGTCTAAAACCACCTTGGCAATTTGAGGAATAACATCACCCGCTCTTCGGATAATAACAACATCACCAATCCGCACACCCAATCGCTCTATTTCATCACGATTATGTAGGGTGGCATTACTGACTGTGACACCTCCGACAAAAACGGGTTCCAGGCGCGCAACTGGAGTGATTGCGCCAGTTCGGCCAACCTGGAATTCAACACCTAGCAACTGAGTCATTTCTTCTTGCGCTGGAAATTTTCGGGCGATCGCCCACCTTGGCGCTTTCGCAACAAACCCTAGTCTCTCTTGTAGAGCTAATTCGTTTACTTTATAGACAATACCATCAATATCGTAGGGCAGCTTATTGCGTCGATTCGCCAGCCGTTTGTAATAGTCTGCGCAAGCATCCACGCCGGTGACTGTTTCAACGTACTCATTAAGTTTAAACCCCCATCCACAGAGCGCTTGAAGCATACCTTGATGAGTGGTGGGTTTACTCTCAGCCTGATACTGACCAACGCTATAGGCACACATTTCCAAGGCCCTACCGGCGGTCACCTTTGAGTCTAATTGACGTAAACTGCCTGCCGCGGCGTTGCGCGGATTCACAAAGGTCTTACCTCCCACTGCTCGAGCGGCTTCATTGAGTGCCTCAAAACCTGCCTTAGGGAGATATATTTCGCCGCGCACCTCAAGTATGTCCGGAACATTGTCACCTTGGAGCTTCAGTGGCACGCTCTTAATAGTGCGTACATTGGCCGTTATATCCTCACCGACACTACCATCACCCCGCGTTGCGCCATAAACTAAAATGCCGTCACGATACAAAATACTAACCGCAGCCCCATCTAACTTTGGCTCACAGACATAGTCTATTTCACTCGCATGGTTGAGTCGGTCTTTGACTTTACGCTCAAAATCCTGAAGCTCAATATCACTAAACGCATTATCCAAGGAGAGCATCGGTAGTACATGTTTGATTTGCGAGAAGGATTCAAGTGCCACACCGCCAACTCGCTGAGTTGGTGAATCCTGGGTAATAATATTGGGGTGGAGTTCTTCGATGCCTTGTAATTTCCGCATTTGCCGATCGTACTCACTATCTGGCACTGAGGGATTATCGAGAACATAATAGTGATGATTGTGCTGATTTAACTCGGCAACCAGATTGCTGTATTCCTGAAAGGTAGTCTCGGGGATCAACGCCATTAGGCTAACTCCGTTGGCTATTCATGATCATTTGACTGCTGAAGATTCGCCTTTTTTGCCCGCTGGCGGTAATGATCTATGGTTTGGAGTGTCATCGAACTGCGGGACTCATCCATCACGTTTAGGGGCAATTTTTCAGCCATCTTATTAATCGCTTCGATCATTATCTCAAATGCACCGCTGGGGTCGTCTAGATCGTCTAGCGCCATAAACAAAGTCACACCTGGCGTAGTAATCTTAGACATAGTATTTAAATCAAAGGTGCCAGGATTTACTAAGTTAGCCATGCTGAATAATACTGGCCCCGATCCATCGTCACTAATATGGCGGTGAAAAATTTTCATCGCTCCGTACCGCAACCCTACCTCAACTGATACGGCTAAAAGATCTTCGCCTTTAAGCGTTTCCCCTTTGTTAGCCATTAAGTGCATTACTAGGACGTCCTGGGGAGCATCAGAACTTGTTTGTTTAACGACTTCAGGCTCTACCGCCGGAGGCGCTAAGTCACTAAATTCATCATCACGACTTGCAAATATGGAATGATCTAGATCAAAGCCCTGCTGCTCTGGCTGCTTAGAAAAGTTAAAATCACTAGCTCTAGTGCTAGATTTTTCCGTCACATCTAAATCATCCACTGATCTTGAGCCGACCACTCTAGAGCCACCGGAAGGAAACTGGCTATGATCTAGTGCATCATCAAAATCATCGGTGTCGGTGTCGGTGTCGGTGGACGGTTTAAATTTACGCGACGGCATTTGTAAATTCTCATAACGGTTACGCTTTATACGACGTACTCCGTCAAGAACCACACCAATCAACACTAGAATAGCGACCGAAATAAGTATTTCCCTGGGACCAAAAAAATCCATATCAGACTCTTATGCAACAAATAGCGAGTTGGTCGTTAACATCATTTGTCATAGCTTATAACCATCCTCATAAAGATCAAATAATTAAGCACTGGCGAGTTCAGCCGCTTGGTCAACATCTACCGTGACCAACCTAGAAACTCCAGGTTCATGCATAGTTACACCCATCAGTTGGTTGGCCGCTTCCATCGATATTTTATTATGGGTAATAAAAATAAACTGAACCTGATCCGACATCTCCTTAACCATTGCCGCATAACGTGCCACATTGGCATCATCCAAAGGCGCGTCAACCTCATCGAGCATACAGAACGGCGCAGGGTTTAATTTGAAGATTGCAAACACCATTGCAATGGCCGTGAGCGCCTTTTCGCCGCCTGATAGTAAATGAATTGACGCATTTTTCTTTCCTGGAGGCCTTGCCATTAAGGTGACCCCAGTATTGAGCAGATCATCACCCGTCATTTCTAAATAGGCATGTCCACCGCCGAATAGTTTTGGAAACAAGGCTTGAATATGAGTATTGACCAATTCGAACGTTTCTTTAAATCGAGTCCGAGTAGTTCGATCAATTTTCTGGATCGCAGACTGCAACGTCTGTAGTGCCTCTTCAAGCTCTTGGTTTTGCTTATCCAGATAGTCCTTGCGCTCAGATTCAATTTTGTACTCATCAATTGCCGCTAAGTTAATCGGCCCGAGACGCTGTATACGATTGGCGATTAGCTGTAATTGCTCTTCCCAATCAACAAGTTCAGCTTCCTCTGCCAGTGCTCCTAACAGATCCGCTAATACCCCGTTTTTATCATTTATTTGTTCTTCAATAGTGAGACTGAGAGTACTTATTTCCTGAGCTGACAACCGCTGCGCCTCCAACTCAACTTGTAGATTTTGCAATTCCAGCTCTAGATCACCGCGTCGTTTTTCCTGCTCCCGAGATTCGTACTCTGTCGCTTCGACCTGCTTGCGAGACTCACTCAGTTCATCCTCTACCTTGAGCCGTGCTTCCAACTGCTGTTCTAATTGTTGCTTGTGATCATCGGTGGGGTCTTCTTTAATTTCAAATGCAACACGCAACTCAGCGCGACGCTCCTGAAGTCTCCCAAACTGTGATTCTAGGCGTAGGATTCCACCCTTAATCGACGCAAGTTGCGTACTCAGAGAACTCTCACGCAGTGCCAGTTGCTGGCGATTATCGCGATGTTGGCGAGCCGTTTGGCGCGCATCATCAAGAGCTGTTCGCAACGCATCACGCTGATTAACAAGTCCTGTTCTACGCTCCGTGTCGGCATCCATTTTTTCAATCGACTCTTGCAGAACTACCCTAGCGGTAGCCAAGTTTTCAGTTTCAGTGTAAGACTGCTCTCGAACATCAGTCAATTCTGCGTCTGCCCGTGCCTTGCGTGCTTTAAACTGCTCAATTTGTACTTCAAAACCACTCAGCTTAGAGCGCAGCTCCGCATAGTTGCTCTGCTGTTCTTCAATAGTCTGAGAGATTTTCTGACGCGTTGCCTCAAGGTCTCGCAAGGTTGAACTATTTTCTTCCCGCTGGGTTTCAAGGCCTTCGATAGACTCACTAAGTTCTGCAAGGTGCTGGTCAATCGTATCCAATTCCTGTTTCCGCTGGAGAACGCCAGTAGTTGCGTCTTTATCTCTAGCTACACGCGCCCAGTTGAACCCCAGCCAAATACCATCGGCGGTCACTACAGACTCATGAACAGATAATGTTGACTGCAAAGCAAGAGCCTCAACTAGTGAATCAGCAACAAACACATTGGCTAAAAGAGTCTTGGCGGAATTACCCTCCACCAGATCACTCAATAACTGCCCTTTTGCAGAGCTGAAAGAATATTTACCGCTATCCGGGCTAATGAACAACAATTCACCTTTAGTGAAACTTTGCATCAGCTCAATAGAGCTGGCCATGTCATCAACCGCAATAGCTTGTAAATAACTTCCTAATACAGTTTCTACCGCAAGCTCCCAACCAGCCGTAGCCTTTAATTGATCGGCCAACCTGGGTTGCTTATCAAGACCTACAGTGCTTAGCCACTGTAGCTCGTCACCATCACCCATAGCCGCCTGCTGTAATGCTTGAAGCGAAGCCTGACGACCTTTTAAGGTTTGTTGAGTGACACGCAGGTCGTCGCACGATGTGTTGGCTTGCAACGTAGAATCACGCAATTTCTCAATCGCCAGACGATTCTCTTGCCGTTGGCCATCGGTGAGCATTCGCGACTGTTCAATAGTCTCAAGACTTTTCTTGATCGCTACCAATTCTTCCTCAGCAGGGCTAGCCTGAAAGCTAATGGCTTCAGCCTCTAAGCTTTGCTGTTTTTCTGTCAAGCGCCGCATCAATTTTTCAAGGTGCTGAATACGTGATTGTTGCACTTCAGCTTGCTGTCGTGGGCTGGCAGAATTTTGATTAAATTCATCCCATTGCTGCTGCCACTCTTTCATCGCCAGCTCAGCCTCTTCGAGCGCATCAGCAGAGACAATCTCAAGTTCACCAGCGTGCTTTAGCGCTGGACTCAACTCATCAAACTCTGCCTGCCAACCAGAAACCTTACTTTTGTCAGCCTTAAGATGCTCGTCAGTTTCTCGATAATTGCGCTCTGTTTGCTGGAGTTCTCTATCAATATCTTGGGCGCGCTGCTGCGCATGCTCAATCGCTTGCTCTATACGCGTAACTTCGCCACCAATTTTGTAAAATCGCGCCTGTACTTCGTTAAAAGCATCGCTTTGGTCCGTAAACTGCGTTCGTAATTTCTCGATACTTGTATCGCAATGACTGCGCTGAGTAACAATCTTCTCTTTCTCAATTTCAAAGCCACCAATAACGGCTTTGAGAGCTAAGGCATCTTGGTTATAACCTCGCCACTTAAGTGTCAATAACTCTGCACTTAATTGCCGCTCTTGTTTCTTGAATTCAGAGTATTTTTCAGCAGATTTTGCCTGTCGCTCCAAACGACTTATCTGCCGTCCCAACTCATCGCGTATATCAGTTAACCGTTCTAAATTTTCCATGGTGCGCTGCATACGACTCTCGGTCTCTCTGCGCCGCTCTTTATATTTGGAAATACCGGCAGCCTCTTCGATATAAATACGCAATTCGTCGGGCTTAGACTCGATCAATCGGGATATCATTCCCTGCTCTATAATGGCGTAGCTTCTTGGGCCCAAACCTGTTCCAAGAAAGATGTCGGTGATATCACGGCGACGACACTTACTGCCATTTAAATAATAGCTAGATTGGCCATCTCGAGTCACTTTGCGCTTGATACCAATTTCATTATAGGCGGCATATTCACCCACAATACGTTGCTGGGTATTATCGAAAATCAACTCTACCGAAGCCTGACCTACCGGCTTTCGGCCACCAGAACCGTTAAAGATGACATCTGACATAGAGTCACCGCGGAGGTTTTTCGCAGAGCTCTCGCCCATAACCCAGCGCACAGCATCAATGACATTTGATTTGCCACAACCGTTCGGCCCAACCACTGCACAGAGGTTACTGGGAAATTTCACATTAGTCGGATCGACGAAGGATTTAAATCCTGACAGTTTGATTGATTTAAGCCGCATATTTAGCCATTTCGAGGTTTTAGCCTAGCCGTTGGGCGCTGTTAATGTCAGATTAGCATAGTTCTAAGTTTACACATTATCCGCATGACACAAAACACTAAATCAGTCATTTATAAAGTTAGTTTCGAGAACTGAACACCACATCGAATTATTTTCGCTGTCGATCGATAGATAAACTGACGTTAACACCCTTCTCATTAAGCACAATAGTATCACTTACAGCTTCCCAATCACCCGATTGAGGCGTTGCTGAGCCCGATAAAGATAATCGAGCCACAACCTTTACTCGGCTCGCAGTTGATAGCTCTTGGCCTGCAACAAGGGTATCCATGTCCGTTAATAAGATAGTAGCGGGTAATTGAAATACACTTATCTTTTTTGCAGCTAAAGGCATTGGCGAACCATCTACTCGTAACACTGCAACAAACACTCTCTGATCTGGACTAGCTGGCACCCGCGGATCAATACTGACATAAGCAGAGACACTATGGCTCTGTCCGATAGTATTTGTCGTTAGACTCCCATCAGACGATAAGACGAGGAGGCGTTGCGCACCATCAATACCGGCTTGCAGCCCTTGAAATATCGCGCCAGCGGGGTTCAACTGCTGCTGCGCGCGCCGCCAATACGTAATCGCCAGACTGGGGTCATTATTAGAGAATGCCTCGATCCCTTTTAGCCCAAGTACCGTCTGACTCGTGGCATCTGCGGCAAACGCAGCGTCAACCGCAGTGGTAACCCGGGGTGTAAACCGATTTCCCTCCAACAAAAACAGTGACTCAGCATACTGAGCCAATAAAAAACTATCAGCAGGTTCAACTTTAAGTGCTGCAGCGAAATATTGATTAGCACCGGCAATGTCATCGTTACTAATGGCCCACTGCGCCAACATTGCCCAATAATAAATATTTCTTGGTCGGCTTATCACTCTCTCTTTCAATGCGTCGATCAGCTCAACATCCCATTGCGGCGACCCTAAATTAATACTCTTAGAGCTTTGAGCTTCAATCAAAGCCGCAATTTCTTGATCGTCAATCGCTCCTATTTGCTGGTAAACAGCAATAGTAGCCAACGGAAACGCAACCAGTAAAATAGGTAACAGCCACAATCCGCCGGCATGATCCTTGGGCTTTTGTTGAGACTCTAATGTGGTGTTAGCCAGTAACAACTGCTCAGCCTCAGCCAGTAATCTTTTGAATTGTTGAGCGTTAATATCTCCTAAATCCAACTGCCGCTGAAACTGCTCCTGCTGTTCTTTAAAGAGCCGTACATTGTCTTTTTCAGCTATTTTGGACTGCTCTTTACCTTTGGCGATTGATGAATCTTTGTTGAAAACAAAGGGATAGAGAACGAATAAAAAACCAATGGCCATGAGAGCCAGAATCCAAGACAGCATCGTTATTTATTTCCATCTTTTAGTAATTCAGCAAGACGCTGCTGCTCAGTCTGAGTAGTATCTCGCTGAACCTGCGGAACGGCTTTAGGGCGACGACTCAGTCCAAAAACAATGGCCATCCCAATCAACAAAATCACTACAGGCGCCAGCCACAATAAATACGTATTGTTATTAACTTGCGGGCGGTAAAGGATAAACTCAGAATAACGCGCAGTAAGATACTGTTCTATCTCGGGATTAGTCATCCCAAGCTCCAATAGTCGTTGCACTTCCGCCCGTAAATCCTGAGAAATCGGTGAATTAGAATCAGCAAGATTCTGATTTTGGCATTTTGGGCAGCGCAGCTCCGTAATCATGGTTTGATAGCGGGCGGTGTATGAGGGGTCCGAAAAAACCACCAAATCAGAGGTGGCAATCACTGCCCCTGTCGCTAACAAAAACATGACGAAGGCCAAGCGTTTCATAGCGCTTCAGCCTTTAGCTTTGCATGTAGATCAGCAAATTCGTTCTCCCAAACTCGGTCATCAATGACCCCAACTCGACGATAGCGAATATTGCCTTGAGCATCGATAAGAAAGGTTTCTGGAGCACCATAAACCCCCAAATCTATCCCTAAAGACCCCCTTAAATCGAATATAGAAAAGGCATAGGGATCGCCGCGTAAACTCAACCAATCGAAGGCATCCGCGCGATTATCTTTGTAATTTAAGCCAATGATTTTGACGCCACTCTCAGCAAGCTGATTGAGTTTGGCATGCTCAATTCGACAGGCATAACACCAGGTGGCCCACACATTGACTAAAGCCACTTCGCCAATTAACTGCTGCTCGTCAATAAACCCTTGCTCTGGGTCTAGCGCCTCTAATTTAAATGCCGGGAAAGGCTCACCCACCAGGGCAGAGGGCAATTCGGTCGGATCACCATCCAAACCCAGTAATAGAACAACAGAGAGGACCACAAATAAAGCCACCGGAAGAAATAGCGCAAATCGAATCAAGCTGCGACCCCTCCAGCACTGGCTGCAGAGGTTAATCGATTTTTTCGTCGCCGATAACGCTTGTCATTAGCGGCAATTAAACCACCCAGTGCAACCATTAAGGCGCCGAGCCAAATACAACGCACGAAAGGTTTCACTTGCGCTCGGATTGCCCAGGCATCCCCCCCGAGAGGCTCGCCTAATGAGACATAGAGATCCCGATGCAACTTGCCATCGATCGCGGCTTCCGTCATGGTCTGCTCTGCCGCTTTATAATTGCGCTTCTCAGGCCACAGAGTGGTCACCAATTGATCTCCCTTGGTAACAATGACCTCACCACGAAAAGCGGTAAAGTTGGGGCCATTGGCGGGCTTTACTCCGACAAATTGGAAGCTATATTCACCCAATTCTACGTAATCACCGGGGACCATTCGCACATCGCGCTGCTCATCGTAACTAGCACTCAGACCAACACCCAATACGCACACCGCCAAACCAACATGAGCAACTATCATTCCCCAGTAACTACCCGTTAAACCTTTTAAATTAGAAACTTTACCGCCGACTTTTAGTAGCAAATCTTCCAAGCTCATGCTGATCACCCAAAAAACCAGCATAAGAGTCAGTACCGCACTTAGCGAATAACTGCTCCAGGTTAGCTGTTCCACAGCCAACGCGGGTAATAGCAACCCCAAAACCACACTAATGACGCCTGGAATTAAACCCTTGCGGAGCATACTCATCCCATCAGTCGATCGCCATCGCGAGAAACCGGCAAATCCTAAAAACAGCATTAGCACCGTTGTGATAGGTACAAAGAAAAAACTAAAATATGGGGGACCGACAGAAATCTTACCCATGTCCAGTACATCCGCCAGTAGCGGATAAAGCGTACCGACCAAAATCATAGCTGTAGCACTCACCAGTAAGACATTATTGATCAACAACATGGTCTCTCTGGACCATCCTTGATAGTCCGATGATGAACTCATCTGTGGCCCGCGTAACGCAAACAGAAGCAGTGACCCACCGACCACGACAAACAAAAAGGCCAGAATAAAAATACCACGTTCTGGATCGCTGGCAAAAGCATGCACCGAGGTGAGAATACCCGAGCGGACTAAAAACGTACCTAGCAGACTCAACGAGAAAGTGAAAATAGCTAACAGCAATGTCCAACTGCGAAAAACACCACGCTTCTCACTGGCGGCAATACTGTGCATTAGCGCAGTGCCAACTAACCATGGCATAAAGGATGCATTCTCAACAGGGTCCCAGAACCACCAACCACCCCAACCCAATTCATAGTAAGCCCACCAACTGCCCAAGCAGATACCAATGGTCAAAAACATCCATGCACTATTGATCCACGGTCTCGCCCAACGTGCCCAAGCACTATCGAACTGACCACCAATCAAAGCGGCAATGGCAAAGGCAAAAGGTACCGCAAAACCGACATAACCCATATATAGCATCGGCGGGTGCACAATAAGACCAAAGTCCTGGAGCAGCGGATTTAAGTCACCCCCCTCCAACGGCACCACCGGAAGAATTCTTTCGAAAGGATTGGAGGTCAACAGTAAAAATAATGCGAATCCAACCGCAATAAAACCTAATATCGAAAGAACTCTGGCAGAGAAAACCAAAGGCATTCTTCGACTAAACAAAGCTACCGCCGCAGTCCAGCCAGCCAGTATTAGCGCCCACAATAACAAGGACCCTTCATGGGCTCCCCAAACGGCACTCAGCTTGAAACGGTCAGGCAGCAACGTATTTGAATTATTTGCTACATATGCTACAGAGAAGTCATCATTAAGAAAGGCCATGGCCAAACAGGCAAAAGACAAAGCAATAAACACAAATTGTCCGTATGCCATGGTCTGCCCCAGACGCATCCAGCTCTGGTAACCTTTGAACGAT
>Ga0075444_10002618_pt1 | contig 10828 bp, 11 predicted proteins | sample CoawatmetaG01DNA_FD_76836 | JGI IMG/M metagenome (GOLD analysis project Ga0075444, IMG submission 76836) | Marine microbial communities from the West Antarctic Peninsula - Coastal water metaG017-DNA | ecosystem: Environmental > Aquatic > Marine > Coastal | place: Atlantic Ocean: West Antarctic... | reverse complement strand
CTGCAAGAGTGTGTACAAATACATGATGGCTGTATATCTCAACAACAGCAATGTGTTTTCTATCATTCTTCATAAAAACACCAAATAGATTAATAAGGTTTTATATTTATTAAGCAACTGAAATTCGTAAAAATCTTTTATTCATGAAAATCACCCTGTTAATAAATAAGTCAGTGCATAAAAGTGAAAAGTGCTAAATAATTGCTAACTGATTACAAAATTACTAACTATTTCGGGATGAGGCACTGGAACAATAAACTTTCTAGCCCCGCTTTGATATGCTTGGCTTCGTTTGAATACATCTAAAAAGTTCCAAGATAATAGAAGATAGTAATCTGGCTCTTCTACTTTACTTTCGTCTACAACTTCAATATTAACTCCAGGGAAATACCTACCTATTTTCGCCTTATTGACTTCTACAGAAATTGGAATTAAATTAGAATCAATTCCACAATAATTTAATAAAACCGTGCCTTTTGCTGGAGCGCCATATGCATATACCGTCTTTCCTTCATTGATCAGTTGATTTAAAAGATTATTAAGACTAATTTTTACATCTTCCACTTGTTTAGAAAAGTTTTTATATGGTGTTATTGTGTCATATCCTAATGATTTCTCATATTCTATTTGATTTACAACGTTATCAGAAATTTTCCTATGAGACAAATGCCCAATATAGGCAATCATAGACCCTCCATGTACCTCTTCAAAATCAACATCAAATATTTCAAGATCATGCATATTGAGAAGATAATTTAAATTCTCAATACGGTAATACAATAGGTGCTCATGATAAATAATATCAAACTCATTGCGCTCAATTAAATTCGGCAAATATGTGCCCTGAACAACAAAAACTCCATTCTCACTCAAGAGAAACTTTATCCCTTTGACAATATCGTGCAACTCTTCAACGTGGTAAAAAACATTAGCAGCAGAAACAATATCTGCACACCCCATCTCTTTGTGTATTTCCTGCGCCACATCATAGTTAAAAAAGGTTTTTTTTGTCGGTACACCATCTTCAATAGCTATATTAGCAGCATCATTACATGGCTCTACACCTAAAACATCTAACCCTTTATTTTTGTAAGACTTTAATAAGGTGCCGTCATTACTGCCTATATCAACTACAAATTTGGCATCTTGGATATAGCTACTACAGACTTTATCTGATATCTTCTGGAAATGTTCCGGCATACTTGCATTAGAACCTGATAAATAAGTATGCTCCTTAAACATGATCTCTTTTGGAACTGTATATTGAACTTGAAACGTACTGCAATTACTACAAAAAACGGTAGAAAGCGGGTATTTAATTACACTTTCTAGATCATCCTTCAGGATAAAATCATTACACCAAGGCTGCATACCCAAGTCTAGAGTCTCAATCAAATCTTCACTATCACACACTCTACAATTACTAATTTTCATTCACAAACCCTCCACTTTATTTCTATTTTTTCCCATAAGACCTAAAATATCGCTATATAAAACTGCTTTACTAACAAATAAAGACACTACATACACGGCGCCCCCAACAATTACACCAAGTGCAAGACCTTCAATTGTGTAAAAATTAATATTAGAAAACTTCATAAAAAACAATGCCGTCATCATAATTAAAGCAGATAATACAATTTTCCTCGACTGTATACTAAATAGCTCAATTTTGTATTGCTTTCCAATAAGTCTGTAAGTTAGGAGAAGATATACCAAATAGCTAAAAAATGTTGTCCATGCTGCAACATAAATATCACTAACTATACTAAAAATTATAATATTAGCAACCAAATTTAACAGGCCAGCAACACTATTTGACAAAAGAATACTTTTTGTCTTCATGTCAACAAAAAGAATGCAGCTCAAAATTGAGCCCACTCCATAAAATAAAATGGCAATAGTTATGATTGGCAACAACCCAGCCGCCTCAGATGCCGTTTCTTTGTTTACATACAATGAAAGTAGTGGCTCCCCCAACATTATGAAACCAATCGTAAATGGCAGTAGAAACATAAAAAAAACAAAAATAGCTGAGTTTACCATTGGCGCAATTTTGCTTACCTCCCCCTGATCTTTTAATTTAGACATTATGGGTGGAAGCACAACACCTATGACCTTAGGCACTAGAAAGGGTATTGATCCAACAGAATATGCAATTGCATAAAAAGCTACAGAATCAAGATTCATATAACCAGCTATTACATAACGATCCGAGACACTAATGATTAATTCAAAAATAACTACAATCAACAGTGGCAGTCCATACTTGATATCTTTTATAAAAGTATGTTTTTTATACCAAGTAAATTTAAATCCAATAGATTTAATTGATGGCACTAACATCAAAACAAAAATTACTGCCAGAGCAATTATCTGAGAAATAATTAGGGTGTTGATTGAAATGGTCTCATCGAACCTGTACCAGAAAATAATTATAATTAAGAAAATATATGGGTATAACGTTGTAGATATATTGAATAAATTCACTTTGTGAGTATATCTAAATACATCCGTAGTCTGTGCGTACAAAATATAAAATATTAAGTACAGAACAACAAGGTATTCATCAAAATCAGCCCCATCTCCAAGAAAGTACTTCTCTATTACTGGAAAGAAAAACAAAGTAATAAAGCCTAATAATAAAGCAGAAAGCAAATGAAAGTAAAATTGTGGATAAAAAATAGCACCTCTTTCCTCCTTATTATCAATACTCGGAAGAAACCTCTTTGCTGAAAACCCACTTCCAAATGAGGAGATTCCGGTAAGAATGCCTAGTAACGAGATAACTATAACGTATGAACCATATACTTGCGTTCCAGACGTCTGAACAATAAGTGGAATTAATAGAAATCCAGAAACATAAACTAATACCTGCCCTGCAAGCGTTATTGTGTATTTCTTAAACATTTTGTCAATAAATAGAGTGATCATTACTCATTTTTTTTCAAAGACAATCATCACCAAGCACTATGACTGTCGCCCACTATAATATTTCGACCGGTTACATAACTTGAAGCGTCAGATGCTAATAATACTGATGCACCGACCATTTCATCCTGGTTTTCCACTCTCTTCATAGGCACCCTATAAAGATGAATCCACGTTAAATGCCACCGAACACAAGATTATTTAAGTTGATCGATTACACTTTTTAATATGGAAGCCTGCTTTTTAGCTTCATCTAAATTCCTATAATTTGTTTTAAATTGCATCATTTTAGGCTGCACATCCTCGGCAACAGGACATAAACCCTTTCCCCACTTAAATGAATTTGAGTATTCACATGGACCATGCGAAGGGAGATATCCAGACTTAACAAACTCTAAATTTTTAATGACTGGCTCTTCGTATACAACAGATAGCCCACCATAAAATCCGTCACCACCAGCCTCTTTATATTTGTTGTAAAAATCCCTCCATGAAAGACCAATCACATCTTCCCCTTCGTACAAAACACAAAATGACCAATAAGAACTAACATAACCTTCTGGGACTAACTGTGGTCTGATCCAGCCACATTCAGCTATAGCTTCTAAAAAGTATTCTGCTACTTTTTGCCGACGGGAGACTAAGAAATCCATTCTCTCAACTTGCGCAAAAGCAACAGCTGCCGTGACCTCATTCATTCGATAATTCCAACCAAGCGTGTCGTGTCGTTTGTAATGAGGGTCTTGAAATTCCGAAGGCAACATTTGACGAAGCTCTTGGCCTGCCGACAAAATTTTATAGCCATTGAAAGCGGTCTTTCTAACGATAGTACCAAACTTTTCATTATTAGTTAAAACTATTCCTCCCTCACCAGCGGATAGATGTTTTTTATTTTCAAAACTAAAACTTGACATGTGTCCTATGCTGCCTGCTAACCGCCCTTTATATACTCCCAATACGCACTGGGCCGCGTCCTCAATCACCACAAGATTATGTTTTTCTGCTAGAGCCATAATCGCATCCATATCAGCAGGTAATCCATGCATATGAACAGCGTAAATAGCTTTTGTTTTTGAGGTAATTTTGCGCTCTATATCTTTGGGATCAATATTTAAAGTTTGTGGGTCAATATCGGCAAAAACAGGAATTGCATTTTGATGCAAGATTGTCGTCGCAGTCATAACAACCGTTTGTGCAGGGCAAATAACTTCATCACCTGCACCTACACCAGCTGCAGCCAAACAAGTGTGCAACGTTGAGGTTCCAGAGTTCTCAGTGATCGCATATTTCATACCAAATCGCTGTTTAAACGCAGTTTCTAACTGCAGAGTGAAAGGCTTTCGATTTGCCCGACTACCTGTATCCAAAGCTTGAGAAACATACACAATTTCGTTGCCATTATATTTCCCAAATGGATCAGTTCTTGGGTCAATAATATCTTCCTTATTTGTCTTAAATAGCCAATCAAACATTAAAGTACTCCTTTAGAGATAGCCCCATCAAAATTGATGGTCACACCCGATAAATAGGATATATCTTTTTCAACAATTGAGGCAACAAAATCACCAATTTCAGAGGGTCTACCCACACGTTTCATCGGAAAACTCTTTCCAACTGCAACTGGATCAGAATTTAGCTCATTAAATCTATCAGTATCCATTGGACCTGGAGCTATATTCACACAAGACACTTCGCGCTCCGCGAAACTGGGGGCTAATGATTTCAACAAGCTAGAAAAAGCAATTCGATAGGTGTTTGACAAAACCAGCTTTGCGTCTGGTTCTTTGATGTTATAGGAAGAGATAAGAAATATAAAACCGCCATCGTTAACCTTAAGATTTTGGAGAATCAGTACAAATCCCAAAAATAGTTGATTGTGGTATTTATTCCAATCATCCACGGAAATTTCACTGAACTCTTTTGCTGGTGGCCCACCTGTATTTAAAACTAGAACATCAACACTCTCATATAAGTCACAAAGTTTCATACAACTTTCTAGATCAGAAGAATCGAAATCTTTGCTAGAAAGAGCATTCACATCTAAAAATTCAATTTCATCAAGAGCATCTGCAATAGCCCCACCAATACCTCTTGAGCCAGCTAAAACTAGAGCTTTCTTTTTTACATTATTCATCTTTTAATTCCTAAGGGTTTAATAATTTAAACTGGTTATCTCAAAGATTTTGGCTTGTCGCTATCACTTAACGTTTTTGGAACAAACTTATGTTTAATACCATCGCCGACAGAATGAGCTAACTGCCGGGCGCTATTAATCATTACATCAATATCTGATAGTAATATCGCATATGAACCATCTGGATAGAAAAAATCTGGTTTTTCCTTCACATAAAAGAATATAGAACACGGCGCAAAAGGAATTGCAACATTTATTACATCAAAGTTTTCACAGTGAAGGCCAAATGACACGTCACAACCGGTAGCACTCCTCATACTCGCTATCGCAGATAAGTTAACATCTTCAATATCAGATGAAAGCTGAGTATGTATAAATCCTACTCTTCGATCACAAATATCTGCAATAGATTTAATTTCAGCCATATCTGAAATTCCCGTCGATATATGAACAGGTATATGTGTAGCTATCAAGAACTCGATTAACGAAAGATCTTTTATTCCCCAGCTTAATACTTTCCAAAAATCAGGTGCGAGATTTATATAGGATTTAGCAACTGCTAAATCAGAAATAGCTAAACCAAATAATTTTCCAGAAGATTTAATGATTTCTCCACATGAAATATAGCAATCTTTATGCAAGGACTTCTTCCATGAGGTTGATTCATCATAAAAACTCTCTTCCCTTATTTGCAAAGTGACCGCATCAACTTCAGTAGCAGCTAGTTTAGTGCAATAACTAATTGCCTTCTCTTCTGACCCTAAATGATTAACTCCAACTTCTGCTACAAACTCCATTATCTATGCCCTTTAAATTTGTGTCTATTAAATGAAAAACCTAATCCATTGTTGAAGAAGATGCATCTAACGACTGATTATCCTTCCATTGATCATTTCTGAACCAATTAATATCTTTAAGCACCGGATTTTCTCTAAATAATTGATCTACTTCGGCACGACCTGCATTATTGCCTAGTATTCTGCAGATACTTTGAAGTAACCAATAATCCTCCTCATAATCTAACGTAAGTCGTACTTCTGAATCAGAGCATAAGTTTGACTGCGGAAGAACTTTTGACCGATAACCATCTACCGACTCTAAGTAATGCCACATTAATTCAGAATTCTTACCAGGCGGATAAAGATCGCAAGCCTTTTTAACAAAGGCTGTTTTAAGCGAATAACCAACACAAGCATTTCCAGCCGATGAAAGCTTAGTCGGCTCAACATAATCAAGGTTCTCTTTTAAAAGTAATGAAAAACTGCGTTTCATCATCTCAGGATCAAAAAAAGGATCATCGACATCAACTGTATGAAAAGCAGATACATTATTTTGGACCGCACAATCTAACCATCTTCGAAGTCGGTCATCGTTTTGGCCACGAAAACATTTAACGCCTTCAGCAACTGCCATGTCAGCAATAACGTCATTTTCACTAGTTGACGGTGTGCAAACAATTGGATTTAAACCATTATCACGTGCGCGCCTAATTCCATGCTGCAACACATTACAATCACCAAAAGGTAATAAACATTTTTGATGTAACCTGGAAGAATCAATTCTAGCAGAAACAAAAGAAGTTATTACCATGCTCCCCAACCTCCATCTACAGTTAACTGCGATCCAGTCGTGTATGAAGCGCTATCTGATGCTAAATAATGAATAGCACCAAGAATTTCTTTCTTTTCCATCATTCTTTTCATCGGCGTCATTTCACTGTAATTCTTAATAAATTGCGGGTCAAAATCAGCGCGCACACCACCTGGGATAATTGTATTTACTCTAATGTCAGGAGCTAAATAAGTCGCAAGATATTTCGACATCCCAATAACACCTGCCTTAGATATAGTGTACCCAATGTTTTTTATAAACCCTTCAGGATAAATAAAGTGCTTAGGGGAGCTAACACCATAGGTAGAACTGAAATTAATAATTGACGAATTTTTTGGGCAATTTGCTGCAAATTCTCTGCAGACAGAAAAAAGCGCTAGTAAATTAACTTTCAAATAACTATCAATCACGCTCAACGGCATATCAAAGATATCATAAGACGCTTCTCCTGGAAGAGGGTTAACGGCAAATGGATTGATAAGAACTTGCGCTTTTTTGTGCTCTCTCATTAAATTTTTAACGGCAGCCTCATCTGTAAAATCATGCCCCAATTTTAGATCGAGTCTAACAACATTAGCGCCTTTATCCTCAAAAGATTGGGCTATAATTTTCCCTAAAAATCCTTCAGACCCTGCAACAATTATTGTTTTCCCTGCAACACTATCATTATTCATTTTTAAACCTTTTTTAAATCACATTAAAATATTGAACCGATAAAGCTGAAATATATTTAGTTGAGATCACTCAAATTAAGCCCATTCATCAAATGATGAAATCTCTTATTGAAGGAAGTTTAATCTTTTGGGTTTCAGCTAAGTTTGTTGTTTCTATGTTATTGATGATTTTTGAGAAATCATCATACCGTGAAAAAACCATAATTTCAGAGTAACACTCCATATCTCTCGCATTTTCATGACATCCTACATCCATACTCAACACGGTTTTTTTGCCACAATAAGTAGCCCAAGGCAGAACCGATGACGAATCACCAACGACTAACCAACTATTTAGAATTAATGACTCAGCTGAAAAATCTGTCATATCATTGGAAATGAACTTCACATATCCGCATTTAGACAAAACATGGTCTTTCATTCCATCGCTCAAATCTTTCGAAAAATTAGGATGAACTTTAATAAAAATATTGCTTTCAGGATATCTACTGTTAAGCGCTGAAACAAATGAACACCAACTATTGAGCAATGATTTGTCAACACCATTTAATCCTGTTAGTGAAAAGAAAATAACAATATCTTCAGTACTTTTAATGGAAAATATTTGCTTGTTTAATTCTGAGCTATTTGAGATTGGACTTAATATTCTCTTTACTATTGATTTGTCGTTAAATAAATTCCCATAAAAGCATTCTTCAATGTTTTCAAAAACCAAAAAATGATCGAATTGTAGTTTTTTAGGTTTAATGTCAATATTATCGAACCGAGATAATCCAAAATAAGGACGGCATTTAAGTACCAAGACTGGAATTAGAACATTGCGAATTAAGCTCTCCAACAATTTAAAAGAAGATATCAACCCTGAGAAAAGCAATCCTAGCAGTCTTATATTGTTAACAAGACTTAATGAGCGCGTATATCGCATCTTTGCAAATCCAATTAGAGTTCTATCGTTGCTTGGCGCGGTTGAAAGAATTGCAATTTTATTACATTGATCAAGAAGCATATCTGCCCAATGGAATAGATACATATTTTCAGTATGGATATAATCATGCTGAATTATACATATAGGCTTGTTTTCAAGCATTAACCTCTGGCTCATCCGCGAATATTCAGCCTGCATGATGAATTGTCGAACAATGTTTATCCCAAAAAACCGTTTTTTCTGTTCTGGAGCCACGAAGGTGTTGGAATCAAAATAGACCACTTCACGAAAAGACATTATCTTACATATTTTTAAGAACTTTTGATCCCCTCTGAAACTCTCAGAAACTACCAAAATGATCTCATATGAATCTAAAAGTTTAGCGCACAAATATATACCATTCGAAAAGAAAGTATATTTATGGCCCTGAACGATAATCACTACATCCTTATCAGATTTATTTAAGCTCATATTAAAACCAACTTAATTAAAATAAGAATAACAAACTAGCATCTATTTGAATCCTGCAATTTCACGCCTGGAATGATTGCAGAATACCACAAGAAAACAAATAATCGCGCCAAATATAAGCTGATAAATAACGTTATTTCAAGCGCAAAAAAATATCTGGAGTAAAAAGTAAAACATCATCCAGTAAAATTTCACATTTCATCAAAACCCCCTCATTTCCATTATGAATTAACTACTCTTTGAAGAAATCAATAACAGAGCTAATAATAAAATTCACATTGTCATCCGTCAAAGAATTATGAATTGGTAAATTTAGCGCATGATTGCATAAAAAATCTGCATTTGGACATACTGCTGAATATTCTTTGAAAATATCTATCTTGTGGATAGGGAAATATCTGAAAGTAGAATATATGCCTCTCTCTTTTAAAAATTCTGCTAATTTATTCCGATTCTCTAAATGTATGGTAAAAAAGTAATTAGAATATTTAGTGTTAGACGCTGATTGCTCAATCACTGATAAGTCCCTTGTATTTCGAAATGAATTAATATATAAGGATCTGATTAAATCTCTTCGTTTAAATTTTTCTTGGAGAGTAGGTAACTGTGGGAGTCCGATGGCAGCATTTATATTAGTAAATACTGACCTCCTCCCAGGACGATTTAATTGATATTCCCACCATGGACCGTCAACTGAAGCGCGATCAACTCCACTCTTACTGGAACTGGGGAGGCCCAAGTAGCAATACTCTTTAAAAATTTCCAACATTTTAATATCTTTAAAATAAACTCCACCGCCTTCTCCACAAGTCAACATTTTCATCGCATCAAAAGACCAACAAGTAAAATCAGCCTTAAGTGCCGAACAGTTATCATTTACAAAAGTTCCTAACGAGCCTGCGGCATCTAACAAAATCCTACAATCTGGGCCTACAATATTTCTAACGGCATCGATATCTACCGGAATACCTCCATACTCTAGAAGAAAAACTGCAGAACAATCTCGTGAATAGCTTTCAATTAAAGAGTCAAGACATATATTACCGGAATTGATGTTCACGTCGACCACTTCAGGGATTAATCCCGCTTCTATTATTGCTGAAGGAACAGCTGGAAACGATATTGAAGGAATTAATACCTTAGACCCTTTCGGAAAATCAAACACTTTCAGTCCCGCAAAAATAGCATCAGAGCATGATGCAACAGTATGAAATCGTTTTGTATCTAAATTTAAAAAACACGATAATTCTCTCTCAAATTTAGTTACCAGCTCACCCCTACCAAGCCAATTAGAATCGAATACTTCCGACAATAAGTCTAGTGACACTTTTGTGATATCCGGTTGAAAAATATTTATCATCAGGCGACCTTTGAAGTTCTTTTTAGCATCACTATCGTAATCCGCTTTCAGCTAACTTAACTAACGCTTCATATGAGTCTGAACCACCATCTACATGTCCTTGCCATATTTCAGGAATAAAGGAAATACTTGGAGTATGAATATTAAGCGCTTCGGATATTTTTTTAAAATCGAGTTCTCCTTGCCCAAATTTGCAACCCCTCACCATCCGTTCCAGCTGAATCTGAAAGATGTATATGCCGAATCCAAGGACCAAGCATCTCAATCCATTCAATTACATTCCTATCCATCCATGAGGCAGCCATCGCTGAATGGGACAAATCAAAGCAGAGGCCAACCTCCCATTTCTCACAAAAAGTCAATGTTTCTTCTGGATCAACAAACAAATTATGATAGCTTTGCCCTCCAAAATGCCATGGAAAAGGAGGCATTGTCTGGATTAATAAATCTACTGATGGCGTCGATATCTTATTCAAACAATTACCTACATTGTCATAAAGCTCATTCCGCAATTCTGGAGAAATGAAGGCTCCAGTCGTTTGACCTCCAACATTAACAACAATAGGTACTTGAGTTTGCCCCAAAATTGTACCTAGGTGGGTCGCCAAATCAACTACTTTATTCATATCGCTAGAGCTTTTCTCTCTTATTGATAAGTCTCTGTTAGCTAAGTCAAGAAGACTGTCACCATCAAATAATTCAGGGGCATGAACTGCCAGCCT
>Ga0075444_10002608_pt1 | contig 10845 bp, 9 predicted proteins | sample CoawatmetaG01DNA_FD_76836 | JGI IMG/M metagenome (GOLD analysis project Ga0075444, IMG submission 76836) | Marine microbial communities from the West Antarctic Peninsula - Coastal water metaG017-DNA | ecosystem: Environmental > Aquatic > Marine > Coastal | place: Atlantic Ocean: West Antarctic... | reverse complement strand
TGTCGGCGGGCATCCCGGTGACGATCGTCGAGATGGCGCAGGAGGCGCTCGATCGCGGCACCGGCGTGATCCGCAAGAATTACGAGGCGACCGCCGCCAAGGGCCGGATGAAGCCCGAACAGGTCGAAGCGGCGATGGGCGCGCTGACCCCGACGCTCGACTTCGACGCGCTGGGCGACTGCGACCTCATCATCGAGGCGGTGTATGAGAATATGGACGTTAAGAAGGAGATCTTCACGCGGCTCGACGGGCTGGCCAAGCCCGGCGCGATCCTGGCCAGCAACACCTCCTACCTCGACATTGACGAAATTGCCGCCGTCACCAAGCGGCCGCAGGATGTCGTCGGCATGCACTTCTTCTCGCCGGCCAACGTCATGAAGCTGCTGGAAGTGGTGCGCGGCGCGAAGACGGCGCCGGACGTGCTGGCGACGGTCATGGACCTTGCCAAGAAGATCAAGAAGGTCGCCGTGGTGGCGGGCGTTACCTATGGTTTCATCGGCAACCGCATGCTGATGCCGCGGCAGGTGGAGGCGAACAAGCTGCTGCTGGAAGGCGCGACGCCGGAACAGATCGACCGTGTCCACGTCGCCTTCGGCATGCCGATGGGGCCGTTCCAGATGGCCGACCTCGCCGGCGTCGACATCGGCTGGCATCGCGACCCGAACCGTATCGAGAACGTCCGCGACGCGCTCGCTGCCGAAGGGCGCTGGGGGCAGAAGAAACAGGCGGGCTTCTACGATTACGACGAGAAGCGGAACCCCACCCCCAGCCCCCGTGTCGCCGAGATCATCCAGGAATGGCGCGACAAGACCGGCACGCCGCAACATGAGGTGACCGACGAGGAGATCGTCGAGCGGACGCTGTACACGATGGTCAACGAAGGCGCGCTGATCCTGGAGGAGGGCAAGGCGCAGCGCGCGAGCGACGTCGATGTGGTGTGGATCTACGGCTACGGCTGGCCGGTCTATCGCGGCGGCCCCATGTTCTGGGCGCAGAGCGAGGGGCTGGGCAAGATCGTGGCGGGGCTGGAGAAGCACGGTTTCACCGCGGCGAAGAGCCTGAATGATGCCGCGGCCAGCGGTGGGCGGTTGAAGTGAGGGCGATCCGAATTCCTCCCCCGCCAGGGGGAGGTGGCATCGCGTCAGCGCTGACGGAGGGGGCGGGCAGCGACGCACCGTCGAGGGGGCACCGTGTCCGCCCCCTCCGACGCGCTGCGTGCGCCACCTCCCCCTGGCGGGGGAGGAATCAATGACCCCGCCCTCCGCCCTCGCCACCGCCGCGGCCGTCCGTGCGGGGGACACGACCGCGCTTGCCGAAACCGAAGCCGCGATCGCGCGGATCGAGGCGGCGAATCCCGACCTCAACGCGGTGGTGGTGAAAGACTATGACCGCGCCCGCGATGCGGCCCGCGCGCTCGATGCACGGATCGCCGAGGGGTTCGACGCGCCGCTGCTCGGCGTGCCGATGACGATCAAGGAAAGCTTCAACGTCGCCGGCCTGCCGACGACGTTCGGCGTCGAGCAGTTCCGCGATTTCGTCGCTGCGGAGGATGCGGTCGCGGTGCGGCGGCTGAAGGCCGCGGGCGCGATCATGCTCGGCAAGACCAACGTGCCGCCGCGGCTCGCGGATATTCAGTCGAACAACCCGATCTACGGCCGCACGCGCAATGCGTTCGATCCGGCTCGCGTGGCGGGTGGGTCGTCGGGCGGATCGGCGGTCGCGCTGGCGAGTGGCATGGTTGCGCTCGAGTTCGGGTCCGACATCGGCGGCTCGATCCGCGTGCCCGCGGCGTTCAATGGCGTCTGGGGGCACAAGCCGACCTATGGCGTGCTGCCGACCGACGGGCATTTCTTTCCCGGCACCGATTTTGCCAAGTCGGTCCTGTCGGTGATCGGGCCCCTGGCGCGCGATGCCGACGATCTGGAGACGGCGCTGCAGATCGTCGCCGACCACCCCCTCGCGCCCGCCAAGCGCCATGGCGAGCAGTGGCGCATCCTGCTGTTGATCGATGCGCCCAAGGCGAAGGTGCAGCGCGCGATCCGGGATGCGATCGACGATCTTGCCGAGCGCTTCCGCGCGCAAGGTGCGACGGTCGATACGGCGAGCGACCTGCTGCCCGACCTCGAGCGGCAGAACGCCGCCTATGAACAGATGCTCAACATCGCGATGTCGGTGCGCGGACCGCAACCGCCGGGGCATGAGCCACCGACACTGGCGGCCTGGCTGCACCTGCATGACGAACAGGCACGCATGCAGCGCCAGTGGCGTCGCCTGTTCGAGACGTATGACGTCGTGATCGCGCCGACCGTCGGCATGACCGCATTCCCACACGACGACACCCCCCTGCCCCATCGGCGGCTGGACATCGACGGCGAGGATACGCCGTTCCTGCACCAGTTCGCCTTCCCCGGCCTCGCCACGCTGCCGATGCTGCCCGCGACCAGCGTGCCGATCGGCCGCGATGGCGACGGCCTGCCGATCGGCGTGCAGGTGATCGCCGATGTGTATCAAGACCGCACCGCGCTTGCCGCCGCCCGCGCGGCGCATGCGCTTGCCTGGAGCCAATGATGACCGATCTCGATCAATTCAGAGCCGATACCCGCGCGTGGCTGGAGGCGAACTGCCCGCCAGACATGCGGGAGCCGATCCGTGGGGATCAGGACGTGTGCTGGGGTGGGCGCCACTATGATCCCAATGCCAATCCGGCACAGGCGCAATGGCTGAAGGTGATGGGCGAACGGGGTTGGACCGTGCCCGACTGGCCGAAGGAACATGGCGGTGGCGGGCTGTCGCCAGCGGAAACCAAGGTGCTGCGCGAGGAAATGCGCGCGATCCGGGCGCGCAATCCGCTGAACAGCTTCGGCATCTCAATGCTCGGGCCGGCGCTGCTGAAATACGGCAGCGAAGAGCAGAAGCTGGACCATCTGCCGAAGATCGCGCGCGGCGACATCCGCTGGTGCCAAGGCTATTCGGAACCCAATGCCGGGTCCGACCTCGCCGGCCTCGCGACCAGCGCCGAGGACGCGGGCGATCATTATATCGTCAACGGGCAAAAGGTGTGGACGAGCTACGCCGACAAGGCCGACTGGATCTTCTGCCTCGTGCGCACCAGCAAGGCGTCGAAGCAGGGCGGCATCAGCTTCGTGCTGTTCGACATGGAGAGCCCGGGCGTCTCGACCAAGCCGATCCTGCTGATCAGCGGCTATTCGCCCTTCTGCGAAACCTTCATGGACAATGTGAAGGTGCCCAAGGCGAACCGCATCCACGAGGAAAACAAGGGCTGGGACGTCGCCAAATATTTGCTCGGCCATGAGCGCGAGATGATCTCCGGCATGGGCTTGGGCGGTCAGGGCGAAAGCCCGCTGGTGGCGGGTGCGATTGCGACGATCGGGCTGGACCATGACGGCCGCCTCGCCGACCCGGTGCTGCGCACGCAGATCGCGCTGTTCGAGGTGCGGGCCAAGGCGTTCGCGGCGATGAGCGAGCGCTTCATCGACGAGTTGAAGGCGGGCCGCGCGCACCCGGCTCAGCCTAGCATGATGAAATATGTCGGCACCGAGCTGAACAAGGATCGCCACGAACTGATGATGGCAGCGGGGGGCTCCGACGCGCTGGAATGGGAGAGCGAGCGGTCGAATACCGGCGCCGCCCCGCGCGCGTGGTTGCGCACCAAGGCCAATTCGATCGAGGGCGGGACCAGCGAAATCCAGCTCAACATCATCGCCAAGCGCATCCTGGAACTGCCGGGGGCGTGAGCAACATGTCCCTCTCCCACCGGGAGAGGGAAGGAGCCGTACGCAGCACGGCGGAAGGGTGAGGGTCGGAAGCAAGCGTAAACGCTCCCCCACCCTCACCCAACCCTCTCCCACAGGGAGATGGCTTTGGAGAGATCGAAATGCCCCTCTACCTCAATGACGAACAGACGATGCTGCGCGATACGGCGAAGGACTTCGTCGCCGAACATGCGCCCGTCAGCCACCTGCGCGCGCTTCGCGACGCGAACGACCCCACCGGCTTTTCGCGCGACCTGTGGAAGCAGTTTGCCGAAATGGGCCTGAACGGCGTGCTGGTGCCCGAGGCGCAGGGCGGCCTGGGCCTGGGCCATGTCGAAGCGGGCGTGGTGCTGGAAGAGATCGGGCGCAACCTGTCCCCCTCCCCCTTCCTCGCCACCGCGGTCGCGGCGGTCGAGGCGCTGAAGGGCAGCGCGCAGGCGGACCGCTGGTTCCCCGGCATCGTCTCGGGCGACACGATCGCCGCGCTGGCGATCGACGAAGGCCCCAAGCATCGCGACCGGATCGCGATGACCGCCGAACGCGCCGGCAACGGCTTTCGACTTAACGGTGCCAAGCAGTTCGTCACGCATGGCCATGTCGCCGACCTGCTGATCGTCGCCGCGCGCACCGCCGGGTCGGCGGCGGACGCGGACGGCGTGACGCTGTTCGCGGTGCCGCGCGATGCCGCGGGTCTCGGGGCGTCGCCGGAGCGACTGGCCGATTCGAGCCTCGCCGCGCGGATGACGTTCGATGGCGTGACGGTCGATGCCGATGCAGTGATCGGCGAGGTCGATGGCGGACGCGGCGGGCTCGACCGGCTGCTGCGGGCCGGCCGGACGGGTGCGTCGGCCGAGATGCTGGGCGTCGCCGGCGGCGCGATGGATATGACCGTCGGTTATCTGAAGGAACGCAAGCAGTTCGGCACGCTGATCGGCAGCTTCCAGGCGCTGCAGCATCGCGCCGCCCACCTCTATAGCGAACTGGAGGTCGCACGCGCCGCGGTGCTGAAGGCACAGCAACTGCTTGACGCCGGATCGGATGAGGCGGACGAGGCGGTGTCGGTCGCCAAGGCGATGACCGGCATGGCGACGACGCTCAGCGTTCAGGAAGGCGTTCAGATGCATGGCGGCATCGGCATGACCGACGAATATGACATCGGCTTCTTTATGAAGCGCGCCCGGGTGCTTACCGAAATGTTCGGCGACACCGGCTTCCACGCCGCCCGGCTGGCGCGCGCGGCAGGCTATTGATGGGCGACGAGGCCGTAGTCGAGCATCGCGAGCGCACGCCCGAAGAGCTGGCGGCGATGCTCGTCACGCTGCTCGACGTCGAGACGCTCGATACCGATCTGTATCGCGGCCCCCGCCAGCCCGGCGGCCGCGGTCGGGTGTTCGGCGGGCAGGTGATCGCGCAGGCGTTGCAGGCGGCGCAGCGATCGGTCGAGGGCAAAGACTCGCATTCGCTCCACGCCTATTTCATGCGACCGGGCGACGAGAATTTCCCGATCGTGTACCAGGTGACGCGCGACTTCGACGGCAAGAGCTTCGCGACGCGCCGGGTGGTGGCGATGCAGCAGGGCCAGCCGATCCTGACGATGACCGCCTCGTTCCAGGCGCCCGAGGACGGCCTGCACCACCAGGACACGATGCCCGAGGTGCCGGCACCCGAAACGCTGAAGTCGGAGCGCGAGCTGCGCCTCGCCGTCGCGGATAAGGTGCCGGAGAAGTTCCGGGATTTCTTCACGCGGCGGCAGAATGCGATCGAGATGCGGCCGCTGTACCCGCGCAGCTGGTTCCTGCCGGAGAAGCGCGCGCCGAACAACGCCGCCTGGTTCCGCACCGCCGCGCGGATCGGCGACGATCCGGCACTGCATCGCGCGGCCCTCGCCTATGCCTCCGATATGGCGTTGATGGCGACGAGCATGATGCCGCACGGCGTCAACTGGCTGATGCCCGAAATGCAGACCGCCAGCCTGGACCATGCTTTGTGGATCCACGAGCCGTTCCGCGCGGACGACTGGCTGCTCTACGTCACCGACAGCCCCTGGGCGGGCCATGCGCGCGGCATGAACCGTGGTAGCATCTTCACGCAGGACGGTCGGCTGGTGGCGAGCGTCGCGCAGGAGGGGTTGATCCGGAAGCGGGCTCCGCGCGGCTGATCGGCGTCAGCGTGACGACGGGCGGCGGCGCGGCTTTCGGCGGCTGGCCCGGCTTGCGGATCACGTAGCGCACGCGTTCGATGCAGCCGACATAGCCCGGGCCGGGCTTGAACGTCGCGCTGCGCAGCATGTTTTCGGCGGCAGTACCGAAATCGGCCGTCGGTTCGGCGGCCTGCGCATGGACGTTGCCGATCGCGCCCCAGGGCGCGACGTCGAACGTCACCATCGCCCAGCCTTCGATGCTGCGCGCATTGTAGTTGGTCGGATAGACGAGCTGCGGTTGCCGGTCCCAGACATGTTCGCGCGGGCAGGTTGTCGCGGCAGGGCGCCAGGCATCTTCTTCGGGCGCAGGCGGCGCGGGCAGCAGGGTCGGCGCCTTGAAATAGCCGAAGGTGCAGGCCTTGTGGGCGCCCTTCTCGAAGCGCGAGCGCGCCACCGCCTCACGCCCCGCCCGGTCGAGCGGCGCCGTGCCGCTGCTGTCGAGCGTGCGGATCGCCTTGGGCTTGCCATCGCCCGACACATCGAAGCCGATCAGCGTCCAGCTGACATAGCCCGGCTGATCGGGCAACGCCTTGAAATCCGGGAAGGCACGCAGCAGCGCCTGCGGGGCAGGATCGCCGCAATCGCCGCCGGCATGGATGCGATCCCAAATGCTGCGCGGCGGCGTGGTCCGCGGGGTCATGAAGGTCGCGATGACATCGTGTAGCGGCGCTCCAGCGACCGAGCTGACATCGGGTGTGAAGGTGACGACGCACCCCTTTCGCGCAGCACCCGCGGCGAAGCGGGTCGCGGCGAGCGCCGGGGCGATATCGTCGCCGTCCTGCAGATAGGCGCTGCCGCGGCGCACAATGGTCAGCGGCCGACCGCTGGCATCGATCCGGAAATCGAACGTCGCGGAGGCGCGGCCGTTGCCGGTCCAATAGAGGACCGTGCGGCGCGGTTCGGCGGCCATCACCGGCGGCTGGCTGCCCCCGTCGCGGCACAGCACCGGGCTCATCGTCCAGTGGAGCAGCCATTGCCCCGACTCCGGCGCGCGCGGGACGGACGACACCGAAATGATCGGCGGGGGAGCGGCCTGCGGGGCGGCGATAGCGGCGGCGAGGATCAGCAGCATGGCCGCATCCTGCGCGCACCGCGTGACGGCATCAAGTCAAACGGCGGTCTTGCCATATTCCTGCCGCGTGACCGGGTGGCTCGACGACAGCCCCCCGTCGACCGCCAGCGCCTGCCCGTTGACGTAGCTGGCGTCGTCGGAGGCGAGAAACAGGGCGACCTTGGCGAGTTCTTCCGGCTGGGCGCCGCGCCGCAGGGGGTTGAGGCGGCCGACGCGGTACATCTTGCCCGCCTCTCGCGCATAATCGAACGTCGGCTTGGTCATGCCGGTTTCGGTAAGGCCGGGGCAGATGGCGTTGACGCGGACGTTGCTGCCCGACAGCTGCTGCGCGGCGACCGCGGCGAGGTTGATGACGCCCGCCTTCGACGCCGAATAGGCGGGCGAGCCCGCGCCCGAGCGGATACCGGCGACGCTGGCGGTCAGCACGATCGCCCCGCCTCCCCGCTCGGCAATGCGCGGCGCGGCGTGCTTGATCGCGAGGAAGGGGCCGATCAGGTTCACGCGCAACACGTCGGTGATCAGCGCGACGTCGGTGTCGAAGATGTTGGCCATGCCGCCCGAAATGCCGGCGTTGGCGAACATGATGTCGAGGCCACCGAAGCGTTCGCAGGCGAGGTCGATCGCGCGGACGACATCGGCTTCGCTGCCGGCATCGATGCGCAGCGCCTCTGCCGTGCCGCCGGCCTGACGGATCGCATCTGCCGTGGCGTCGGCCCCGTCGGTGAGGTCGGCGACGAGTACGCGGCCACCCTCTGCGGCAAAGGCGATGGCGGCGGCACGGCCGATGCCGCTGCCGGCGCCCGTCACGATGATCGATTTGTCGGTGAAGCGGGCCATCAGATCGTCACCCCGCCATCGACGACCATCGCCTGGCCGGTCATGTAGCGGCTGGCGTCGGACGCGAGATAGACGACCGCGCCGGCGATATCGATCGGATCGCCCAGCCGTCGTAAGGGCGTGTGGCGGCTGGAGCGCGTCTCCGCCTCCGGCGTGTCCCATAAGGCGCGAGCGAAGTCGGTCTTGATCAGGCCGGGCGCGATGCAGTTCACGCGGACGTTGTCGGGGCCGTATTCGACCGCATAGTTGCGGGCGAGCTGGAAGTCCGCGGCCTTGGACACGTTATAGGCGCCGATGACGTCCGACCCCTTCAGGCCGCCGATCGACGAGACGATGACGATCGATCCCTCGCGCCGTTCGCGCATCTCGGGTGCGACCATCTGGATCAGCCAGTGGTTCGACAGGATGTTGTTGTCGAGGATCTTGCGGAACTGGTCGTCGGCGATGCCGGCGAGCGGGCCGTAATAGGGGTTGGAGGCGGCGTTGCAGACCAGCACGTCGATCTGGCCCCATGCCGCGCGCGTCCTATCCACCAGTGCCTGCAATGCGGCCTTGTCGGAGATACTGGCGGCGATGGCGATCGCCCGGCCCTCCCCGAACGCGGCGTTGATCTCGGCAGCGACGGCGTCGCAGGCGTCCTGCTTGCGGCTGGAGATGACGACGCGCGCGCCGGCACGGGCGAGTTCGATCGCGCTCGCCTTGCCGATGCCGCGGCTGGAGCCGGTGACGATGGCGACTTTGCCGGTAAGGTCGAACAGCGACATGGAGGCCCTTTCAAAAGTCACTAAAAGTCACACGAAACCATCGTTTTCGCCTCGCACTTCATGCGAGCTATACCGCCCAAGCCGTTGATTAGGCGCCAGCCGCTTGTGCGAAGTGCCAGCTTGCCGCGGCGAGGCGGTGGACCTGCGCCGCCGACCGTTCGGCCTGCGCGCTGGACGCGGTGCCATCGACGATCCGCTTCTTGATGCCCTGAACGATGCCGGTCAGGCGGAACAGGTTGTAGGCGAAATACCAGTTGAGGTCGGGCACGCCGTCGCGCCCCGTGCGCGCGCAATAGCGGTCCACCATCTGCTCGATCGTCGGGATGCCGGTGTGGGGGCCGGTCTGCCCCTTCACGCCCGATCGGCCTTCCGGCTCCGTGACCCAACTCATCAGGAAGTAGCTGAAATCGGCGAGCGGATCGCCGAGCGTCGACAGCTCCCAGTCGAGCACCGCGATGACGCGCGGCTCAGTCGCGTGGAAGATCATGTTGTCGATGCGATAGTCGCCGTGGACGATCGACGTGCGCGTCTGGTCCGGCACGGTGCGTGGCAGGAAGTCGATGAGCTTCTCCACCTCCGGCATGTGTTCGGTTTCGCTGGCGCGATACTGCTTGGTCCAGCGTTCGACCTGGCGGGCGAAGTAATTGCCTGGCTTGCCGTAATCGCCCAGGCCCGCGGCGACGTGATCGGTGTTGTGGAGGTCGGCGAGCGTGTCGACCATCGCGTTGTAAATGCCGGTGCGCTGGTCGGGGGTTAGTCCGGCAACGTGCCGTCCCACAGGTTGCGCCCGTCGGCGAGGGCCATGACGTAGAACATCGCCCCGATGACGCTGTCGTCGGTACACAGGCCATAGGGCTTCGCAACCGGAAAGCCGGTCGGGTACAGGCCGGCAATCAGGCGATATTCGCGATCGACCGCATGGGCGGAGGGGAGCAACGGCCCGAACGGCTTGCGGCGCAGAACATAGGCGCCCGACGGGCTGTCGATGCGATAGGTCGGGTTGGACTGGCCGCCGGCGAATTTGGCGTAGGTGAGCGGGCCGGTGAAGCCGGCGACGTTCGCCTCCATCCAGCGGGTGAGGTTCGCCTCGTCGAGCCGGTCCTTGTCGGCGACGGCGATGGTGCCGGGGGGTGTGGTCATGCGGCTGCCTTTTGGAATGCGCGATGGACTGCCCCGCCTCCTCCGTCACCCCGGACTCGTGCCGGGGTCCACCGGGCCGCAAGGGCACGGCAGGAGGCTCGAACCGCCCCCCTCGCCGCGGAGTCCCCGGACCGAGTCCGGGGTGACGAGGTACTGTGGGTAGTCCTCACGCGAAGGTGATCACGCTGCGGGTGGCGTCACCCTTGCGCAGTTCGTCGAACGCGTCGTTGATCCGCTCCAGCGGCATGCGCTCGGCGATGATCGTGTCGAGGTCGAGGCTCCCGCGCATGTAGAAATCCACCAGGCGCGGGATATCGACGGGGAAGCGGTTGCTGCCCATCAGGCCGCCTTGCAGCTTCTTGCCCGACAGCAGGTCGATCGCCGACAGACCGACCTTCTCCGACGGCGGCAGCATGCCGAGGATCGTCGCGGTGCCGCCGCGGCGCAGGACCTTTACTGCGGTGGCGGCGCTCTGGGGACGGCCGACCGCTTCGATCGCGTGGTGGACGCCGCCACGCGTGATCTCGACCACCTCGTCCGCCGCCGTGTCGGATAGCGCGTCGACGCTGTGCGTCGCACCGAGCTTTTCGGCGAGCGCGCGCTTTTCCGGGACGGGGTCCAGCGCGATGATCTTGCCCGCGCCGGCGATCTTGGCGGCGTTCACCGCGGCGAGGCCGATGCCGCCGCAGCCGACGACGCACACCGTTTCACCGGGCGTGACGTCGGTGGTGTTGAATACCGCCCCGGCCCCCGTCGTCACCGCGCAGCCGATCAGCGCGGCGCGGTCCATCGGCATCTCCGGATCGATCGCGACGCAGGCATGTTCGTGGACCAGCATCATCTCGGCATAGGCCGACAGGTTGAGCATCTGGGCGACCGGCTGGCCGTCGAGGGTGAGGCGCGGCGCGGCGCCCTTGGGCCGGCGGACGCCCGCGTCGACGCACAGGAACATGCGCCCCGTGACGCAAAACTCGCAATGGCCGCAGAAGGCGCTGAGGCAGGTGACGACATGATCGCCGACCTTCACGGTACGCACTTCGCTGCCCACCGCCTCCACCA
>Ga0075444_10002607_pt1 | contig 10847 bp, 9 predicted proteins | sample CoawatmetaG01DNA_FD_76836 | JGI IMG/M metagenome (GOLD analysis project Ga0075444, IMG submission 76836) | Marine microbial communities from the West Antarctic Peninsula - Coastal water metaG017-DNA | ecosystem: Environmental > Aquatic > Marine > Coastal | place: Atlantic Ocean: West Antarctic... | reverse complement strand
TCTACGATAGAAAAGTATCAGCAGGGGGTTCTTGGTGGGAACCTGATACAGAAACACGTGACTTACACGCACATAGAATTGTATTTGATAAGGCGTTTGTAAATACACAGTCCATATTTTCAGAGATGAACATCCATTGGGATGATATATTTCAAATAGTAGAAAAGAAGAGTATGTGTGAATTTGCTTTTAAATCCCTAGGTGTAAAAGATTATGGAACCCTCATTTCTCTCTTTTCTAAAGTAATTGCACAACCCAAAAAGTATAGGGGTATATCTCTGAAAGATGCAGTAGGAACTCTCAGTGAGACGGGTCAGGCATACATTGAACACTTACCACTCATCATGGACGGGGTTACATGGGATGTGATGACAGCATACGAGTTTGTAAAAAATATAGACCATACCATGCTTTCACAAATGTGCACACAGAAGGTCTCAGGTAAGGTGATGTGTGATGCTATGGAAGAAGCACTCATTAACGCTGGTGCCAACTTTATTTTTGGTACAGAACTGACGAATGTTGAATATGGGGAGGATGATTTTGTTGCAACCTTTTCAGATGAAAGAATTATTGATGATGGAATGCTGTTTTTGTGTCTCGATAACAGTCCAGCCCTGAAATTTTTAGGAGACAATTGGGGACCCGATGCCCTCAAGAAGGTTCAGGGAAGTACCTATGGTGCTATTAATGTTCTAATTGATTACGAAGAAACACCAGTTATGAAATCAGACCTTGAAATAGCAATCCAAACCAAGTGGAACTTACAACCCAAGGTTCTATTTGGCACTAACACGATATCATGTGTCATATGCGACCTTAATGAAGAAGTGTTGAGTTCGAATCCAGATATCATCAAACAAGAAGTTATCAAACAACTCGGTTTACCCGAGCCCCTTGATATACGAATTGGTTGGGGTGCAGAATGGGAAGTCGAAGAGGAGAAGTGGTCCTTCTCTCAATCCTCGGGGGTTCTCAGCCTTCATGGTCAACTCCCATTCTTTGGGAAATGCCCCAAGGTTGCGATGTGTGGTATGATGTCTCCACGTGAAACACCTTATTCGAGTATTGAATCTGGGGTTGAAGTATCTAGAGCCCTAAGTCATGAATGTTTTGGTACGAGAGAACCACTCAAACCCATCCTTCTCACACAAGTCCTACTTTTCGTACTTGTGCTGCTTATAGTTTTAGTATCTGTATATCGTAATAGAAATCAATGAAGTTCATAGCAAAAGTGCACGAACCTATGTATGACTTCAATGATAAAAAGTATATCCGTTATATAATTCCTGTAAAAGTCTCGGAAATTATAGAACGAATGCATACAAATAAATCGCATCTCCTCATGAATCAAAATAGAGATAATCCCCTAGATGGTACTATTCTCACAGTGAAGGTGCCGTTCCGTTATAGGAGAGTGATGTGCAACGTCAAAGGACGTCCCATTCAATCTCTAATAAAGGATGATGAAGTTGAAGTTGTGGTGGACTTTAAAGGGGTTTGGAATGTTGGAAATTATTCAGGCTTCTCTTGGACACTCTCGAGTTCCTTATCTATATACGAATCGGTCTCGTATGACATATAAGTTTATGGTATATTCTTTTTAAATGTTATTATTCCCGAATAGTATTTTCAATCATATCTTCAAGTTCACTTTTTTTATCAATAGTATTTTGCTCATCGTCAGTAGGGTCATTGGGAAGGTTAATTGTCTTGAGACCACCCTGCTTGAACCCCTCAAATGTCTGGAGCATCCCTTGCATACGGAACAAATCCTGTGTGGATTTCTCGATTTTCTCACGAAGCTGTTGAATGTTCTCTTCAATGTTTACGGAAGGCATTGTACTTATTTAAAGTTTAAACCCTTTAAATAAGTATAGTAGGATGACAACCCTCACGAGAACTGGATATCTGGTAGACACGGGTCCAATCCAAGAAATTAAAAAAGAATTAACGGTAAGACCTATCGTAAATGGCGACTTTGGATTTCCTCCACCGCCTTTCAAGGTTTTCAGACCAACTAAGAATGGAGTCTGTGTTCCAAGATTCTATGGAACTGATAAGCTTGGAGAGCCTCGGCAAGACAAACGCCCTGAACCAACCCGAATCAAGACCAAGTTTGTGGGACAACTCAGGGATTCTACCCATCAAAATGAAGCACTCGCAGCAGCAATTAAAGCAGGGCATGGTGTACTTTCTTTACCATGTGGGTACGGCAAAACGACGGTATCCTTGGCCATAGCGTGTAAGTTGGGGTACAGAACCATGATTGTCGTGCATAAGCAGTTTCTTGCAGACCAATGGCGAGAACGTATCCAACAGTTTTGCCCAGGCGCCACGATTGGTATTGTTCAACAGAATAAAAAAGAAGTTGATTGTGATTTTGTTATTGCCATGCTTCAGTCTCTGTCCCTCAAGGAGTATAGTTTCTCAGATTTTGAGAGTATTGGGACTCTCATTGTAGATGAAGCCCATCACATATGTGCTAAAGTGTTTAGTCAGTCCCTCTTCAAAATGTGTCCACGACATATTTATGGTCTTTCAGCAACCCCAGAGAGGAAAGATGGTCTCACCAAGGTTCTTCATTGGTTTATGGGTCCCACCTTTTTTGCAGTTGAACGGAAAAATCAGGAACAGGTTGAAGTGTTCCCAGTCATCTTTGAGTCTCCAAACTATAGAAACCCACCCCCATCTATGCGAAATGGTAAGATTTCAATGCCCAACATGATAACAGAGCTCGTCGAGGACAGGAGCAGAAACGTAATGTTGGTGGAATTAGTTAAAAAAGCATCAGCAGGTACTCGACAACTCCTAGTACTCAGTGACCGCCGTCTTCATTGTGAATTTCTTCATCAATGTTTTCCCAAAACGTCTGGTCTATACATGGGGGGTATGAAAGAAGCGCAACTCCAAGAATCCTCAAAGAAGAAGATTATTTTCGCTACATTCAGTCAAGCCCATGAAGGTTTGGATATTCCTACCCTAGACACGGTTATTTTAGCTTCCCCCAAGTCTAATATCATACAGAGTATTGGTCGAATTATGAGAGAAACAAAGGGGAAGAAGAACAATCCACACATTTATGATGTTCATGACCCATGGTCAGTCTTCACTGCTATGTATTATAAGCGGGTGAAGGTGTACCGTCAAGGTGGTTTTAATATTCATGGTAAAAACGTGGAAGAACCTAAGAGTGCCTTTCCTCAGGGAAAGTGTTTGTTTTTATAATCTGAACATCTATTAAATGTCTGGTGCATTAATACAATTGGTATCTAAAGGTGTACAAGACATATACCTTACCAGTGAAGAGGGTCATTCTTTTTTTCGTATGAAGTTTACGAGACACACAAACTTTTCTCAGGCTCCAAAATTGATTAAATCTATTACGAATACAGATAATTCGATTATCATTCCAGTTTTAGGTGATGTAATAAACGGTATTTGGTTTGAGAAAGTTGGTGTCGATGCTGTAAACATGTCTTCTAATCTTTTTTACAATTCCACTATTGAGCTTTATGTAGGGGGTCAGAAGATAGATTCCCAACATTTTGATTATTACTCTGATATATGGCACAATTATATGGCTGACACCTATACAAAAACACAAGAGTTGAATAATAAAGTATCAAAATCGAATCCAGCATTTCTCCCACTTCACTTCTTCTTTTGTGATCATAAGGCATTTTTACCCCTTGTAGCCTTACAACATCATCAAGTCGAAATCAAAGTCAATTTCGATGACACTTATTATAATGATTCAGTTCTAAATCTTACAGCTGCACAAAAACGAATTAATGTATACGGCAACTATATTTACCTAGATAAAGAAGAACGAGAATCACTTGTGGGTCGAAGTCTCGACTTTGTCATCACACAAACACAAAAAATAGAACTTCCAATGGAAACTGTGGCTGATAACACTTTAGGTGGTGGTGATAATACATTTGATATTTCATCGTTTAATCATCCAGTCAAATCCATCTTTTTTGGTCATGGGGCATTAAGTGATGATTTTGCGAACGATCGTTTTACATTTTTAAGTGGTGATATACAAATCAATGGAACCCCAATTCTCGAAGACATGTCTCCAATTTATTTTCACACAGTACAAAACTATTACAAATCATCGTACGGTATGAATGATTTTGTGAGTGAAACCAACGTACTTTTCAACACAAGGTACTTCGCGTACCATTTCTGTCTAAATGCATCGGACTATAATCCATCAGGTACGTGCAACTTTAGCCGTATCGATAATGCCAAACTTATATTACGGGGTGTGGAGAAGGGTAATCTTAGACCAGATAATCAGGAGTTAAGTATATTCGCAGTAAACTATAATGTTCTGAGAATCAAGGATGGTTTAGCTGGAATTTTATTCGGCAATTAGAGTATATGGGTAGAACAGCTCGTTTCGATCAGGTTTTCGTAACCAGTCTAGACGCAGACCCAGTAGAGGTAGATGTACTCACTGGTGTAAAAAGTATTTCTACGAAAGAGATCGATGTTGAAACTCTTACAGCAGAGAAATTTGCTATTTCTAATACAAATCCTACGTATAACATTTCTGTAGGTTCAAATCTTTACGTCGATGATACAGCAACGAATATCATACTTGACGTGACCAAGGGTATTCGTACCGAGCGTTTGTATGTGAACGATAAGCTTGGTATTGGAGCACCCAATGCTACAAATGAATTTCAGATTGGACCAAATAATGAATTTGTTATTGACCGTTCGAATGAACACCTTGTAACTCTACAAGGTAACGTTTCAGCTACGAATGTTCTGGTCTCAAACATTATAAATGTTGACAATACACTCATCATTGATAGAATGGGTTCAAATGTATTAAAGGTGGTGGGGAACACACATACTACAAATATATCGGTTGATAATTATTTAAGTGTTGGTACAACTAAAAATTTTAATCCGGGTTCAAATGTAGCTGTTTTTTACGATAGTAATGTGTGTATTGACCAAGGTAACCTAATAATAAATGGTAATATCCACGTGAATGGTAATGCATTCATTTCTGAAGGTGCTACTTACCAAACACTTATCAACCTAGTTGTTGCAAATAATGTGATTCAACAAGGGAGTACGAATAATAAAAATGCACCATTCGACAATGCTTTACTCATGACTGAAGGTGGTGATGGAAGTGTGTCGAATATTGTATTTGGATATCAATTTTCAAATAATGAATTTGTAGTTGGTCGAACTCAAATGCATCCGGGTCTAACTAAAATCGCAGTAGACCAAGCCAATACTGTAAATCTTCATGTATATGGACAGATGTTTGCTGATGGTAATGTGGGTGTGGCAAATACATCAACCAAATTTACATTATCAGTGGGTTCAAATGTGTATTTTGATGATACAGGACCAAATGTGTTTGTATCTGATGGAAACGTTGCAGTGACAGGTAATGTAGTTGCGGGTGGTATGAGAATTGGAACTTTAGCAACTTTCGATCCAAGTGCTACTGTACCAATTCTTTTCAATGAAAATATTAAATCAAATTCAATTCGAACGGTGGGTTCAGGCACAGCGCATTCGGGTATTGCCAATGTTGCACCAACAAATACATTGTCTATCGGTGCGAAGGTATTTGCAAACTTGGCCGTGACAGCAAATGTCTTGACAGTTTTAGGTAATACAGCTACAACTGAACTTGTCACAAACTCTATACATTCGTTCTCAAACATTGTGATACACGCCGATAGGTACGGTGGTTTAACGGGTACATCAAATGCACTTGTTCTTAAATCCGGCTCGGCAGCCTCCAATGTGAGCTCAATCGAAATAATTGGAGCTAGTACTTCAAACACACACCAAATCATCAAAATGAAAACGAGAAACACTGAAAGAGTGCGTATTGATACTGTGGGGAGGGTTGGTATATCGAATACCCACCCCACTGAAAAATTAACCGTCGCGGGGAATGTTCATGCGACTCTAGGTGATGGTTTTATTTATGGTAATACTTGGGGGTCAGCGTCAAACACAAGTTCTCGTATGTATTCATCCCACTTGGTGGGTGAAAACAAGATTGAGAATATCGTAGCTCCGGGTAAGGGTCTCAATTTTTACGCGAGTAAAACTGCTACAATGGGTACACCAAAGTTGACCATCCTTGAGACGAGTAATGTTGGTATCGGTACGGCAACACCAAAGGGGAGGTTGCACACTTCTGGTGGTACAGTGTTTATCAACGATGAAATTACTAATCATGGAACCTACAAACACCTTGGAACTCCACTCATCGTTTCTAATGCAACTGCGGTTTCATCAGATTTGACAGATTTCGCGAGGGTTCTGGAACTTTGTAGAGAGGGTGGAACTGCGAGTAGTGATGGTGTGAGAGCAACATACAAAATGGGTAAACACACAGCGGTTTCAAGTGGTACAGCCAACTCCCAACTTAATATATGTTTAGCGAGTACAAATTACGAAACGGAGGTTGACGTGTTATCAATTCGAAGTGATGGTCGCGTTGGTATAGGCACTACAACTCCAACCGCTCATTTAGAAATACATGCTACAGGTGAAGCCAATCCCCTAACAAATGGTTTGTTGGTACACAATTTCGATGGAGATTCGGGGGATGCTATCTTAGCGGCAAAAACTCGTATACTCGCAGGTAATATATTCACCTCTTACATCCAAACGAACTCGGGCTCTAACCCTAGGGGTTGGTCAACAGGTGTAACTGGCACAAACTCAGATTATAGAATCACACAAAATATAAATAACAACAAAGATCCTACGACTGTGGGTTTATACATATCTGGTGATACTGGTAGGGTTGGTATAGCTACGGATACACCCCGAGGTGTACTAGAGGTGGCTGGTAATGTAGTCGTGGGTAATGAAATTTCATTTGGTGGTCTCACTGGTGACCTGTTTGGTACCACGAGGCTTGTAGAAAGACGTTATAATACAGACCAAACAAGAAATGAACTTGTAATATTCAAGGGTAATGACGGGGATTTAACCAATGGTCCTGATAGAATTCGACACATTGCCGCGGAACACGTATTTACAACCTATACATCCCAAAATGAATCTTTCGATGACCTTGTAGATGATGCCGCTACGGGTGATGTACCAATGTGTATCACCAATCAATCCGGTATTGTTGTTATTGGTGGTAAACGTTCAGACGCAGTGGGGCGTGGTTCAAATACAAAACTTGTAGTAAACGGTAATATTGAGTTCGCTGGTGGTGGTTCGTTCACATTGACTGGTTTGGCATTCGTAACTACTGACCCAAGTTCGGGTGACTCCGTGAACAAAATTAGAAGTCTTAAAGATAGTAATGACCGCCGCGTACTTACGTTTGTCCATGAGGTTAGTTCTAGTGAAGATTCAGAATTCGCCCGTTTCGACAAACTTGGTAGACTTGGTATAGGTACATCAACTGTAGACTCGAATGTACACATTTTCAATGGAAACACAACCAACCAAACACTCCTAAAACTCGAGAGCCCTCACCCAAGTTCGGGTACATTCACTAAAAAGTCTGGAATTCTTCTATACACCACTGAGAATTTCGGTGGTTATGTGAAGGGTTTCAGGGACTCAGCTACTTCACTTTCCGGTATCGTAATTGGTGGTACCAATAGCGGTACAGAAACGGATGGTATCCATATTACACACGGTGGTAATGTTGGTATAGGTACATTAAACCCACAGAAACAGCTTCATGTCTATGATGGCATGGCTCGTATACAAAGTGCCTCGAGTAACGCGACTATCGAACTCACCACATCTGCTGGGAGTGCAAACATTTATGCGGATACCACGGGTAATGTATATATTAACCCATTGAGAACTGGATTGAGAAACACAACCTTCCTCAACAGTAATGTAGAGGTCATAGGTGATTTCTCGGTCGATGGTGCTCTAGATTTGGGTAATCAGGTAGGTATTGGTTTGGATGGTGCTACAGCGAATACTGTTCTCCACGTGAATGGTGGTATCATCACAAACTCTGACCAGGTTGCATCAAAGAAGTACAGTCATTCTAATGCAGTCACGAATACAAATGGACAGGATATACAGTTTGTGTTTAAACCAAATACATTTTATGCTAAAATCATAGCGGTATTACGCGAAACAAGTGATGTACGCAACACAAGTACGATGATTCTCGAGGTGTCTGGTGGTACACATGATGGATCCACAAGTTCTATGTACGATATAGCCATAGGTTCCAAGACCATAATGGGTGCTACAAACTCGTATCCATGGAGTCCCACTGTAACAGTTGGTACCCGTGGAATTAACATACAACCAACAGTGAAGGATGATGGACGCAACTTTGCATATGATTTAACAGTTGAAGTCACCAGTGGAGTTGACGGTGGACTTTCTAGAATTACAAAACGAGCTGCAAATACAACTACAGCGCTTGACAATGCGACTGGTGGTCAAGATTTATTGGTTGGATTCTCATACTAAATTTACTACGAGGGAGGGTGGTACCCCGCGGTAGATTCAACATTTACGCCCTGATGGAATCAGAGATGGCTAGTGCAACTACGCCAACAATGAAAGCCATGATGACGTAATTTAATTCAGTTTCTTCACGGCCAACCTGTGCCTTTACAGGTTCGGCCTTAGCTTCAGTGACAACTTCCTGCTGTCGGACTGGAGGCTCGAGCTCCTCAAGCGGACAATACGCTATCATTTATATAAGTTTAGAGATTAATTTCTGTCTTCTTCTTTCGTCGAGTTCGCTTGGGTTTACCGGTACCAACATTCACTTCCTTGACCTCACCCCCAGTGGAGTCCCCTGAGACGGACATAATATCAGAGAGGTCGTCATCCTCCTCGACAGGTTGAGGTGCCGAAGGACCCTGACCCATTGAGGTGTTCATTGGTGGTGGGGGTGGCATAGAAATCCCTCCCATGAGACTAGAGATGTCGAGTCCGGGACCCTGCATCTCGTATTGCCCCGTACCACCCACTGGTGCATCAACCGCTGGACCACCAGTATTACGTGTTGTATTCTGAACCGCCGCCATCATGTTCTTCACCAAGTCTGGGTTCTGCTTCATGACATCATTCATGTTAGGCATCACAGACTTGAACATACTGTTAGTCAGGTGGAACATCATCGCAGAACCACCAAGCATCATAATCAATTTGACTTCTGGTGCTACACTGACCTTTGAGCGATATTTCACATAAAGTTCCTCAAATACGCCATCATAGTCATCAACATTCTCCATCACAGACTCAGACCAACCCTCAAGTTGAACCTCGAAGGGGTTGTAGCGCTTATTCAAAAACTCAAGACCGGTCACACAGGCAACCAACATACGACGAGAGAAACGAACCGACTGTTCAACATCAATACTGTATGTAATCCTCTTCACCTCCGACCTTAGTTCATCAACACCCGAGTATGCATTCAGGCGCTTGTTGACCGCGAAACCCTTCTTTTCTAACCGTCCAAGTTTATTGACAAGGTCCGCCTTTTCTTCGTCAATTGAGGTGTACCCCTTGGAAGGTTGTTCTCCTTCACCACCTGGACCAGGTCCCATTGGTTCATCATCCTCAAACATCATTGGTTCATCCTCACCATAATCAATTTCCTCATCCTGTTGGGGCTGAGCTGGAGCGCTCTGTTTATTGGGATTTACAAAAGCATCCATAGCCTCCTGAGCTTGAGAAGATTGGGTATGTCTCTGCATTGGCCTTGTGGGTCGAGGAACCGGGTTTGAACGAGGTGCAGAAATTTGAATTTCATCCATAAGAGCCTGTTCGTCAGCGTCTAATTTCATAACATTTGTTTGACCCCTGTCAAGTACGATTTCTTCGTCCATCTACTGTCTATGTAGAAACTAAGAAAATCTCTTTAACGCACTTTAAAAAAATCTAAGTCTATTATAAATGTTCAAACTTAACTTCAATCGTAGTGATCGAAATGCTCTCATGGCTATCGCCACATTGATGACCCTCATCTTTGTCCTGTCGATGATGACCGTGAAAACCGCCAAGTATCAGCCCAGGCCAATTACTATTGCACCTGTTAGTGAAGAATCTATCTTCGAGCTCGAACCTGATGTGGAATGTGTTGCCGGTGGAGGTAAAAAGGAAAGCCCCTACTCGGTTGGTCTCACTCCAGGTGGTCTCTGTGGTGCCCAGGAGCTGGTAAGTGCTCATGCTGGATATGAGATTGAGGATGGAATTGGTGGATCTTTAATCTAATCTAATAATAAATGGCTTTGATCACTTCACCATCGGAGATGATTCCAGACCTAAATTATGAATATCACACAATTACAGTTGATACTCTCGATCAGGCTAGTTCTAACAGTTTCACATGTTTTTTGAGTCAACCTCTGAAAAATGTGGTACAGGCTAGATTGCTAGCTGCGAGAATTCGTACAAAGACGGCTACTGAACATTGTTATATTTCTATAGATGAGTTGAATTCTGTATTTAATGATCGTGCCACCAACGTGTACGAGGGTCAGGCAACACTAGGTATGCTTCGAAACTCTTTTGCCAGTATTGCCCATGCAAATACCGTCGCCAGTGGTGCACAGACAATCTCGTTTAAAGATGAATACTCAATTGCGACCCAATATGTAAACCCTATTCGTAGTATTGACCGTCTCACTGTCAATATTCGTAATCAAAGTGGCGTCCCCATCGTTCCCGCTTTGCAGACGGATAGAAATAATTATTTCATTCTTCGTTTTGTCTGTAGAAAACCCAACCTGTAATTTTTCTCCCCTTAAATTAGTATTACCATGTCTGCAGGTGTTGTTCAATTGATTGCCGTAGGTGCCCAGGATAAATATATCATGGGCAACCCCGAAATATCT
>Ga0075444_10002606_pt1 | contig 10847 bp, 9 predicted proteins | sample CoawatmetaG01DNA_FD_76836 | JGI IMG/M metagenome (GOLD analysis project Ga0075444, IMG submission 76836) | Marine microbial communities from the West Antarctic Peninsula - Coastal water metaG017-DNA | ecosystem: Environmental > Aquatic > Marine > Coastal | place: Atlantic Ocean: West Antarctic... | reverse complement strand
TTTTTCTCTTGCGTCTGTTTCTACTATTTTCGATAAACATGGCCTGACAGTTTACGACGCAGATCAGTTAGAAACTCATGGTGGCTCACTCAGAATATATGCGACCCATTCTGATCAACTCCCTGCAAGGTCTGAAAAATATTGCGATATTATAGAAATAGAAAATTCTTTCGGCTTGGCAGATGGCACTGCCTATCCAAAATTTCGTGATTCTGTCATCAACACCAAAAACAAACTAGTCAAATACTTGATAGAACAAAAAGAACTTGGAAATACAGTTGTTGGTTATGGAGCACCTGCAAAAGGGAATACATTATTGAATTACTGTGGAATCCGTTCTGACCTTCTTGAATACACTGTAGATAAAAACCCTTACAAACAGGGACTCTGTTTGCCTGGTACTCGAATCCCCATCTATCCGCCTGAAAAAATATATGAAACAAAACCCGATATTGTTCTCATACTTCCTTGGAATTTGGAATCCGAAGTAATACAACAAATGAAAGACATTCGAGAATGGGGTGCAAAATTTGCTGTTCCCATCCCTGAGATAAGAGTCATCAATTGATTTTTACGGAGCTTCAACTACCCGGCGCATTTTTAATTGAATCCGAAATTCACTCTGATTCACGGGGTGCCTTTGCGCGAACTTATTGTAGAGAAAGTTTTAGGAAAGCCCACTTACACACTGACTATCCGCAAGCAAACTTGTCTCTAAATAAAAAAATCGGTACGTTAAGAGGCCTGCACTACCAAAAAAGTCCCTGTGCTGAGGTGAAGTTGGTTAGGTGTGTTCAAGGATCGCTATACGATGTGATCGTTGACCTTCGTTCTGAGTCGCCGACATTTTTAGAATGGCAAGCCTTAGAGCTATCTGCCAAAAATGGGCATGCTTTATACATTCCTGAAGGCTTTGCGCACGGTTTTCAAACATTGGAAAACGACACGCTAGTTTATTACCACATGGGTAATAATTATGTCTCAAGCTCGGCGAGAGGTATTAGATGGAATGACCCTCTACTAGATATTTCTTGGCCTCTATCAGAATTGATTATTTCTGATAAAGACACAAATTATCCAAACTACGTGGTTTAGAGTGTATAGAGTATCACAAAATCTTGGAACGAATACGGTACTGGTTACAGGTGCGTCAGGATTCATTGGAAGACACACACTTATCCATTTAGCTAAAATGGGCTTTGAGATAATCGCCACATCCAGAGAAAAGTTAGTTGATAAAGATCTACCTCAGGTGAGATGGATAAAAGCCGACCTATTAGACCCTCGGAGCATACGAGAGTTAGTAAAAGAGGCAAACGCAACTCATTTACTTCACCTTGCATGGTACGCTGAACCAGGCAAATATTGGTCGCACCCTAGCAATATCGATTGGCTTTCCGCCAGCCTCGATTTAGTCAGATCATTTGCTGAAGCTGGTGGTCAGAGAGTAGCCTTTGCCGGTACTTGTGCAGAATACGATTGGCATTCAGGAATTTGTAGGGAAACTAGCACATTACTTAAACCGGACTCATTATATGGCGCCTCAAAACTGAGCCTCTTTAAATCGTGGCAGTTACTTCAGAAACACTTCGGTATCTCAGGAGCTTGGTGCAGAATATTTTTCCAATATGGTCCCTACGAACGAGAAAGCAGGCTGATTCCCTACGTAACAAACCAACTTCTGAAAGGGGCTGTAGCCAATGTTTCTGCAGGTAATCTAACTAGGAATATGATGCACGTAGACGATCTTGCAAATGCACTCACCACCATATTGTCTTCTTCTCACGAGGGCCCTATCAATGTTGCAAGCAAAAGAACTGTCACCATAAGAGAAGTACTTCTTCGGTTAGCAACCATTATTGACCGACCTGAGTTGGTTAATTTCGGAGCTATCCAGTACAGAGACAATGACGTGACAAGACTTGTAGCAGATACACATCGACTAACAGAGGAACTCAATTTCCAGGAAAAATGGGATATTGATGATGGGTTAAGATCAGTAGTTGATTGGTGGGACAACCAAAACAAGAGGTTATAACTTGAAAGCAGTAATATTAGCGGGTGGTCTCGGAACGAGATTAAGCGAGGAGACGCGCGATCTTCCAAAACCAATGGTACTGGTGGGTGAAAAACCTATAATCTGGCATATTATGAAAATGTATAGCCAAGCAGGCATAAACGAGTTCATCATATGTCTTGGATATAAAGGCTATGTAATAAAGGAATACTTTGCAAACTATTTTTTACATTGTGCCGATGTAACAATCGATCTCTCCAACAATTCTATGGAGTATCATAACGGTACTACTGAGCCGTGGAAAGTCACGCTCGTTGACACTGGCATTGATTCAATGACTGGAGGTAGGTTGAGTCGCGTAAAAGATTACATCGGCGATGAAACTTTTTGCCTAACATATGGTGATGGAGTCTCTGACATTGACATTAGGTCTGTGATCGCACATCACAAATCTCATGGCGCGCGAGCTACAGTGACAGGGGTTGTACAACCAGGCCGATTTGGCTCTCTGAACATAGAAGATGGTAAAGTTGAAAGCTTTGTCGAGAAGCCGGAAATTGGCGCCTATATAAATGGTGGTTTTTTTGTACTCGAACCAGATGTTCTAGACCTAGTAGAAAGTGATCAGACCGTTTGGGAAGAAGGCCCTCTTAAAACACTAAGCAGCAATGGCGACCTCACTTGTTATCTTCACAGTGGCTATTGGCAGTGTATGGACACTCTGAGAGACAAGCGTTCATTGGATGCCCTTTGGGATACAGGAAACGCACCATGGAAATCTTGGGATTAGAAAACACATACAATGCACTTAGGATTTGTTAATAAGAAAATAAGCGGTTGGGGCAGATACCCACGAGGGTCTACTAGCGTTTTCAGGCCCGAGCGTTCCGCCGACTATGCATCCAAAAATTTGCCAAAAAAAATGATCGCACGAGGGAGCGGGCTTTCTTATGGAGACGGAAGTTTTGCCAGTAACTCCGCCACAATTTCAACGAAACTACTGAATAAAATTTTGGCTTTTGATCCTATTAATGGAACAATTAGCTGCCAATCTGGAGTCACTCTAGAAGAAATAATCGAAGTTTCTTTATCTCACGGGTGGTTTTTACCTGTTACGCCAGGTACCGCGAGAGTTACCGCAGGAGGCTGTGCTGCTTGTGATGTCCACGGCAAGAATCATCACGTTCAAGGCATCGGCAGTTTTGGCAATCACATAAGGAGCCTCCAGTTGCTGCTTGCGAACGGTGACACTGTCCTTTGCAGCAAAAACGAAAACACAGATATTTTCTTTGCAACGATCGGGGGCATGGGACTTACAGGTATTATAATGGACCTAACCATCCAACTAACTCAGATTTCTTCAACAGCAATGTGCGTCCAAAATAGAAAGGTGAACAATCTCGAAGAAATGTTCTCAATATTAGAGGAGGAGCATGAATATTCTCATTGCGTGGCTTGGCTTGACTCTAATGCTAAGGGTAAAAATCTAGGTCGAGGTGTCGTAATGTTTGGAGAGCACAGCAGAATCCGACAGCCGATGAAATGGCAGCCAATCATCAGACGCAGCTTGCCGTTCTCAGTTCCATCAATTATGCTAAACAAATTAACCTCTTACGCATTTAACTCAGCAGTTGAATTCTCCTCCAGAAATCAAAACGCAACGCAGTCAAATCTCGCGAATTTTTTTTACCCCTTAGATACGATCAGCAATTGGAATTTGCTCTATGGACGTCTGGGCTTTGTTGAGTATCAGGTTGTTGTACCTGAAGTTACAGCTTATCAGTTCATAGAGTATGTCATTACAGAAATGCAGAAAAGAAATTTGTACTCCTTCCTCACATCTATGAAACGAATGGGACCCGCCAGCGGTGGTTTACTTTCTTTTCCAATGCCAGGATATTCTTTTAGCATTGACCTACCAATGGCTGACAAGAATACGATTAGCTTCCTAGACTCGATGGATGAGAAGCTTTTAGAGTCAAAAGGCCGCGTTTATCTTGCGAAAGATGCAAGATTGAAGGCTGGGGTGTTTAATGAAATGTATCCATCGGTCCAACAGTTTCTTTCGATAAAAAAGAAAATTGACCCGGACAACAGGTTCTCGTCCGACCTATCTGTTCGCCTCGGCTTGGATTAGAGTACCTTATGTCTGAAAGCATCATGATAATCGGAAGCACATCTCTGCTTGCCCAGCAGTTAGCAAAAACCTACGCTATAAAAGGCTACCACCTCCTCTTGCTAGCTAGAGACGGAAGCGAAGTGGGAAAAATTGGTGAAGATTTAAAAATCAGGCATAACGCCACGTATACAAATATTGCCTGTGACCTCACATCCATTGAGAGCATTGCAGAATCTTCACACAAGATTTTAGAATATGACGAACTTCCTAGAACAATAATATTCGTTGCAGGTTATATTCCTGAAGAGTTAGATAAGATTGGCGAGAACCAAGAAGAAATACATAAGATGACATTCACTAACTACCTCGGGCCGGCTCTGTTCTTATCTTATTTTTTACCTAAACTTAGAAATTCAACAAACCCTGTAAATATCGTATTTGTATCATCGGTTGCAGCTGACCGTGGTCGAAAATCGAATTACCCGTATGGCGCCGCTAAAAACGCACTAAATACGTATGCGCAAGGCTTACGCGCTCTATTGCACCCTTACGGGCACTGTGTACTAACAGTAAAGATGGGGTATATGAATACTCGATTAGCCTATGGAAAAATTCCACTTGTGCTGGCATGTTCGCCTAAATACGCAGCACTCAAGATCTCGCAAGCTGTAGAAAGTAAGAAGTTTATAATTTATCTACCGGGGTTCTGGAGACTAATTATGATCGCCCTACGAAGTTTACCCGAACGAGTTTTTATAAAGCTACCTATCCCTTAATTTCGAGAAGACGACTTAGGAACATTAGTTATGCCCGACAACCGGTCGAAAAAATCCGTTAGCATTATTTGTCCAGTTTTTAATGAAGAAGACTGTATTCCCCGATTTTTTTCACGGCTAGAAACTATTGTTAGTGATTTATCAAATCAATACGATTTCGAGCTTCTGTTCATGAACAATGCATCAACAGACAGTTCTCTATCGGAGATCCTGAAACTTCGAGAGGAGCATAATTGGATTGATGTTATCACCCTATCTAGAAATTTTGGCTACCAACTTTCTCTTCTGTGTGGGCTAAACAACGTATTGTCAGACGCGGTCATAATAATAGATGTAGACTGTGAGGACCCTCCAGAAATGATTCCCCAGTTCCTTGAAAAATGGGAAGAAGGTTTTGACATTGTTTATGGCAAAAGGGTTGATAGACCAGAACCAATCTTACTAAAACTATGCAGGAAATTATTCTATAGACTTACAAAAACTATTTCTGACAATGACTTCATTCTTGATATGGCAGAATTCTCACTTTTCACCCAAGAAGTCAAAGAGACACTCGTTTTCAATCGATCAAGTTATCCGTTCATTCGAACAGAGATAGCTTATGCAGGATTTAGTAGACATGGAATTGCATATAGAAGACATGAACGAATTCACGGGGAGACACATTACAATTTGATTAGAATGTCGTTTTTCGCTGTTGGAGGGATTCTCAGCTCATCGACATTCCCGCTACGATTCGTGGTCTATGCCGGCCTACCTCTCATGTTAATCAATTTTTTTATTCTTCTAACACTGTCGATTTCGACAGATGTCCTCCTGAAACTTATTCTATTCAACATTAATGCACTTTTACTTTCGGCCGCTATTTTCTCTATCTACATTGCGAGAGTCTATAAAGATGGTTTACAAAAACCTTTGTATATCATCAATAGAAACAAGACTTTTAAAAGAAAAAACCTGCGCAATTTCGATGATATCTAAATGTTAAAGAACCAATTTTCTGGGTCCTCCTCAAAGTTATCGCTGTGTCTGAAAATAGCTATTTCGATAGGTTTGTGTTGGTTGGTTTTTAGCCAGATCAATTGGCTTAGCGTCTATCAGCGCGTAGAGAACGCTAACAAAATTTTGCTAATTTCATGCCTACTATTACTAGCTATACAACCTCTTTTTCTGGCTGAAAGATGGCGGATTGTGTTAAAACTATTCGAAGTTAGTATAGTTTATTCAAAACTCCTTATTTTCACCTACGAGAGCTTGTTCTTCAATCAGACTCTCCCATCATCTGTCGGGGGTGACATATCTAAAGTCTGGCGAATGAATCAACTCGGTACTGGTTTAAAAAAATCAATGAGCAGCATAGTCTTCGATCGCCTAATCGGGCTTGGATCACTAGTCGTAGTAGCAATATTAGGCTTCCCAATTGTGGGTGATTTACTCCCAAAAACAAACTTAACAGCACCTTCTCATACATTTATAACTATAGTGGGATTATCGCTGGTGACAGCTATATTTCTAGGTGTTGGTAGCATCTACTATTTGGTTATCACTGGTTCGTTTACAAGGTCACTAAAACCAATTCAGTTTCTAATAGATCCACTCAAAAAGCTTGTGATCACTTGGCGCTCTTCACTCATTCCCATACTAACCCTCTCACTGATTACCCACGCAATTTCTATCACAGCTATGCTTGGGGTCATTATGTCACTTGAGCCTAACATCAATGTACTCGAAGTATCAGCTTTGATACCGTTCGTACTAATCGCTACAGCAGTGCCCATTTCAATAGCTGGATGGGGAGTGCGAGAAGGCTCGATGATCGTTTTAATGGGTTTCACGGGGATGGCTACTGAGGTGTCGCTGGCCGCCTCGCTTATTAGCGGTATTCTTTCCCTCTCGCTTGGACTATGCGGTGGTATTTTGTGGCTATATATAAAAAATGTTAAGGAGAAATAAGATGAAAGTACTTATCACAGGCAATATGGGTTACGTAGGACCAGGTCTAATAAAGCATCTAAGAAACCTCTTTCCGTATTCCGAACTAGTAGGATACGACATCGGATATTTTGCGCATTGCCTAACAACCAATGATGTTCTTCCCGAGACAAGGCTTGATATACAGCACTTTGGTGACATCCGAGATTTCGACATAAAGGTTCTCAAAGATGTAACTGCAGTCGTACACCTTGCAGCAATAAGCAATGACCCTATGGGTAATAGTTATCAAAAAGTAACTACCGACATTAACCTGAAAGCGAGCGCCAAAGTCGCCCGTCAAGCAAAGGTAGCAGGAGTGAAAAAGTTTATCTTTGCTTCTAGCTGCAGTATGTATGGTTCAGCATCGTTAGCTGAAAAAACCGAAACAGATGACTTAAACCCACTAACCACCTACGCTAAGTCAAAAGTTGCGCTAGAAGAAGTTCTCCAAACGCTGGCTGACGATGAATTTGAAGTTACGGCTTTGCGTTTTTCAACTGCTTGCGGGATGAGTGATCGAGTCCGTCTAGATTTAGTACTCAACGACTTTGTGGCTTCCGCTCTGACTTCAAGAAAAATTACAGTTCTAAGCGATGGCACACCTTGGAGGCCTTTGATTGACACAAAAGATATGGCGCGCGCTATTGAATGGGCCTTACAACGTGGAGGGGAAAAATTTGTTGCTTGCAATGTAGGTAGTAGTGAATGGAACTATCAGGTCGTGGAACTAGCGGAAGCAGTTGCGAGGAAAATTCCAAAAACTTCAGTATCAATCAACAAAGACGCGCCCGCCGATAAACGTTCTTATAGAGTGAATTTCGATTTGTTTAAAAAGTTAGCCCCAAATCATCAACCCCAAATTAGTCTAAAAGACTCCATTAATGGACTAATTAGCGGGCTCACGCAAATTGGATTTAGACAAGATGACTTTCGTACAAGTGAGTATATGCGCCTCAAAGTGCTTGAGAACGCAATGAAAATAGGTACGCTAGATTATGAGCTTCGAAAGAAGTAATGCTCAAGTTTCTGCAACAGGCCGCTATTCGAACGCCCTATTCAACCCAGGTAAGGTCCGCTGTTAATTGGCTTACTTTAATGATGGCTGCAGTCATACTTATCGTGATTCGCACAGTGTGGTTCCCTGAAGTATCGCCGTCGACAGATGTTGACACATCATACCGGATGATATTAAACGCAGCACACGAACTAAACCTAGAATTTGGTTCAGACTTAGTCATAACTTGGGGACCACTCGCTTTCCTTGCTATGCCTGACTTACACCCTGTGATGAGTTATTTCAAGCACGGAATTGGGACTCTGGTTTATCTTTCGGTGTTCATTGCTCTGGGACTCGTGATCAGAATCGCTCAACAAAGTACTAAGAGCCTCCTTCTAACGCTATTTCTAGTCAATTTCGGCATAATCTATCTTTTCGACCCAATCATTTTTTTCTTTCTACCCATTGTTCTCTATGTAGTGATTTTTAGTAAATCAGGTTACGGGTACAACAACGTATTGAGGACAGCAATCATCTGCCTGGTCGCACTTGCTGCATTGACAAAATTCACCTACCTGATTCTCGGCTTAACAATCGTTGGTGTTTCAAGTGCCTATGGACTTCTTGTTCAGAAGAATTACAAGTGGGACATTATAGTTTTCCTTGGAATGACATTGCTCATTTGGGTACTAAGTGGTCAAACCCTGTCTTCGTTTCTAAGTTTTGTAACAAGATCATTTGAAATAGCGTCAGCATATGGCAGTGCACTATCACTAAATGGAGGAAAGTCAGAACTAGTAAATCTATCGTTTTTCCTGCTCAGCGCTTTAATTATAGCTGGCTCATTAATGTTCAATTCAATAAAGGAACCGCCGATTCGCATAGTCGCACTTGTTTTGATTTGGGGCTCCCTCGGTTTGATATGTTTGAAAACAGCGTTTGTCAGATATAGTTTTAGTCATTTATGGCAAGGAACAGCGTATATCACAATATTGGGCATCGCTTGCAGTTACAGTTTCAACCCTGCATTTAACCGAAAGAACGTGACGGGTGGCGCCCTCACCTTACTTCCAGCTATTTTACCAATGATTGCTTTACTCTACTTGTCCGAACCGTCTCCATCTAAAAATATAACGCAAATTCGGTTTTTTTCTACACCGGCATTGTTTATTGATGGTTTAGCAAAGTCATATTCTCTATTCAAAAGCCCAAGTGATTACGAAAACAGATATCAAGATGCCCTTAAAAAAATTCGCCAAAAAACCAAACTTCCAAGTATTTCAGGTTCTGTTGACCTCTACCCAGACAACCAGTCCATAATCCTAGCCTACGACCTAGAGTATAAGCCACGGGCTTCCTACCAATCAGTGAATACTGTAACTTCGAAATTATCAAAAATTAACAGCAGTAACTTATTAGGAACTGACGCTCCGAATACACTCTTATTTAATCTCAGTACAATAGACCGCAGGCTACCAGCTCTTGGTGAGAACCTCTCGTGGCCAATTATTTGGACAAATTACAGACAAACATTGGCTCATTCCGAGTTTCTTATTCTCCAGAGATCGCCTCATCCGCAAAAACTTACAGTTGTAGATATAGACGCTGGCATATTACAACTAGAAGACGAGTTCGAACTGCCTGAACAATATAGAGAAAATTTGTGGATCAAACTAGAAGTCACTCCTACCCTTTTAGGGTCGCTAGCGTCAGTCCTGTACAAACTACCTATTCTGCGTATTGCTTTAAACTTAGAGAACGGAGACGTAAGAGAATACAGATTTCTGCATGAAATCGGTGATTCAGGGTTCCTACTTTCACCTCTGATCGAAAACAAAGAGGAATTTGGAATCTTCCCTATTGCTTCCGGAATTGAATTCTTGAAAATGAAACAGGTGCGCTCCTTTAGTGTACATAGTGAATGGGACTTTTTACCTCTTTACAAGAAGACTGCACAATACGAGTTATACCAAAATCAATTTTCTAGAAATCATTTAGAGAATAAACCTAGCCTAGTAAGCGAATTCCAGAGTAATACAATTACTAAGTCGAGCGGAGTGTCGTTTACATATCCATATCGTGCAAGGGGGCCAACATTTCTTGCCCACAGAGGATACGCCCCTTATGAGACCAGCCTTGCTATCCCTCCTGAAGGCAAAAAAATGTCTATGACTATAGAAATTGAGCCAGATTCATGGATGGATTTAAATGGAGAAAGACCAGATGGTGTTGACATAGTGGCAACGCAAACCGACATGGCTGGGTCAGCATTGATTCATAAAGTTTTCACTGTAGATCCGATTCAGAACCCTAGCCAACGTTCAGGCAGTCAAATCAAACTCACAATAGATAAAGAAGCCGCCCGTATTCATTTCGATATCAAAACACGAAAAAACGGACGTTATGACACCACTATTATATACAATATTGAATTCGAGTCCTGAATTCTAAGGGAAAATAGAAAGCATGATTAGTCACAACATGTGTTTGACGCGAAATTTCATGCTGCGCGACAACTTAGCAATTATATTGATGGTTACTCGCAGCTCATTTTGAAACTCTTCCAAAATCAAACTTAAGAACAGCTGTGCATCCGACAGAACTCGTACCGCTGATTTTCGAGTAGGAGCAATGTTACCAAAATAAAGAGATTAGTGACTCCACGCACCTTTGAAGAAGGTAGTCGGACTTGGTCAAGATACTCCTATAGGCCTATCGCGTGTGTCGCGAAATTTTCTATGACGCTGCTATTTGTAAACGCATAAGACTTCGAATAGTAAAAGGGATTTAGTCGAGGCCAAATTCTTAACCAATTTATAGATGATAGTAAGCACTGCTATTAATGCCAGTAAACTGATCTTTTGATACTAGCTCGCCAGAAAATAAATCACCCGGCATGACGCCCGCGCGCCTTAGGGTAGATTCATCTAACTGCTCTACAAAGGTGTAGGTGCCTCGGCTTCT
>Ga0075444_10002604_pt1 | contig 10849 bp, 10 predicted proteins | sample CoawatmetaG01DNA_FD_76836 | JGI IMG/M metagenome (GOLD analysis project Ga0075444, IMG submission 76836) | Marine microbial communities from the West Antarctic Peninsula - Coastal water metaG017-DNA | ecosystem: Environmental > Aquatic > Marine > Coastal | place: Atlantic Ocean: West Antarctic... | reverse complement strand
CGGCAATACTTTCCAGGGATGATAGGTAATGGCCGTATATACTAATGTCAGCCTTAATGATGTATCATCTTTTATTGCTGATTATGACGTAGGTGAAGTAGTTTCTTTTACTGGAATTGCTGAAGGTACAGAGAATTCTAACTATTTAGTTTTTACATCAAAAGGTAAATTTATTCTTACTCTCTATGAAAAAAGGGTAGACCCATCGGAGCTGCCGTTTTTCCTAGGTCTCATGAACCATTTTGCCCACAAAGGGATAGACTGTGCTACACCGATTAAGGACCGTAAAGGTTTTGCTTTAAAAGAACTATGTGGACGTCCTGCAGCACTCATCAGTTTTCTTGAGGGCCTTTCCATAAAAAATCCAAATATAGAAAACTGTAGAGATTTGGGTCGAGCACTTGCAGAAATGCATCTTGCCGGTTCTGACTTTAAGATGTCTCGCAAAAATGATTTTTCGCTTTCAGGTTGGAAAAAATTAGCTGTCGCGTGCGAAGGTCGCGCGGATGAATGTGCGCCAGGTCTCAGTAGAGTTATTCATGACGAGATAGAATTTTTATCAAAAAATTGGCCAACAAAATTGCCCAACGGTATCATTCATGCCGACCTCTTTCCAGACAATGTGTTTTTCCTTGATGGCCGACTTTCGGGTCTAATTGACTATTATTTTGCCTGTACCGATATGCTTGTCTATGACGTATCTATATGTCTTAATGCTTGGTGCTTTGATGTAGATGGAACTTTTGATGTCCTTAAGGCTCGTATTATCATTAAAGAATATAATAAAGTTCGTGCACTTTCTATAGATGAAAAAAAGGCTTTACCAATTCTTTGTCGCGGAGCAGCGCTTCGTTTTATGTTAACCCGGCTCTATGATTGGCTTAACAGGGTGGAGGGCGCTATTGTGGAAACAAAAAACCCTAACGAATTCCTGAAAATGCTTGAGTTCCACCAACAAATTTCTTCTTCTGATGAATATATCATGGATGTAACCAGATGAAAAATATTGTAATTTATACAGATGGAGCTTGTTCCGGAAACCCTGGTCCGGGTGGCTGGGGGGCACTACTGTTATATGCTGATCATCAAAAGGAAATTATGGAGGGTGCGTTTGAAACCACAAATAATCGAATGGAACTCACCGCCGCGATTGAAGCACTTAATGCGCTAAGTGAGCCCTGTACAGTTACCTTGCATACGGATAGTACATATGTGAAAGATGGTATTACCAAGTGGATTGATAATTGGAAAAACAATGGTTGGCGTACAGCCGCAAAAAAACAAGTTAAGAATGCTGACCTCTGGAAGAAACTTGATATAGCTGTCAAACGGCACTCTATAGCTTGGAAGTGGGTTAAGGGCCATAATGGGGACGCAGGTAATGAACGTGCGGATGAGCTTGCAAATATAGGGCTCAACAATTACAGGATAATATAAATAATGCGTGACGATGTATTCAAGGCCATTGATGTGGCCGATATTGACGCCCTAAAGGTACTTCTTAATAAAGATCCGAGTTTAGCCTCTAGTCGCAGTGATGATGGACTTTCCGTTGTGCTATTCTCTTTATACCTTCAAAAGCCGGAACTCACCGAAATACTGCTTGAGTTCAGACCTGAACTAGATGTTTTTGATCTTGCCGCCCTGGGCGGTGTTGGGCAAATTTCACATATACTTGCTACTGATCCAAAGGCTGTTCATGAATATAGTGGTGACGGATTTAGTGCGCTCCATCTTGCTAGCTATTTTGGCAATGCGGATACCGTGAGGTTACTTTTGGAGAATGGAGCTGAGATTGATAAAATTGCCATGAATGGCAGCGATTTAAGCCCGCTTCAAAGTGCTGTATCAAGCCTCCACTTGGATGTTGTTGAGGTTTTACTTGAGTATAAACCTGACGTAAATATCCAAATGATGGGCGGCTTCTCTCCGCTTATGTCTGCAGCGGCCCTCGGTTCATTTGAAATAGTAGCGTTGCTGATGAAGAATGGTGCAGACGTATCCCAAAAATCAGATGATGGTCGCACGGCACCTGATTTTGCGTCATCTAACGGCCACGATAAACTAACAACTATTTTTTCCGTTTAAAAATTTTATAATCATAAAAAAAGCCCCCCGTCTCCGAAGAGGCGGGGGGCTAATTTAATGGTTTAGCTTGTGAGCAACCGAAGTTGCTCACACAATTCTAATCAGATTAGAATGCTGCTTTAATACGTGCGTAATATTGACCACCTTGCCAGTCCATACCATCAGAGAAGTATTGACGACCACGTTTTTGTGATGTCTCTACAACGCCAGGCTGGGCTTTCGGGTAAGTGTTTAATACGTTGTTTGCACCTACGGTTACTGCAAATTGCTCATTCACGTCATATGAAAGCGCCACGTCGAAGAACATACGACCTGGTTGCTTATCAATACGATAATCAGCAAGCTTTTTGCTACTTCCGATGAATACACCCGCAGCATTAAGACCTGCGTTTCTTTCACGAGTTGAAATCCAACGTGCACGAGCCATGATATTAATTTTATCATTGTTCGACCAGTTAGCTGTAAATGATCCTCTGAAAGGAGCAGTTTCATTCTCGTTATTGAACAAACTACGATCGCTTAGTGAATGCTTAAGCATTTTAATCTTCACGTGAGCGAATGCAGCAACTAACTTAAGTGAACTATTTTCCATATCGATATTTTGTGAAGCCACAATCTCGATACCACGACTACGTCTTGAGCCTTGGTTAGTTGGGAAGTTAACACCAGTAAGTGTTGCAGCTCCCTGGAAACCAGATGCAGCAAGAGCTGCGAACTGTGTAGGATAGTCAGTCTTATTGAAAGTTGGTGTAGTTGCAAGTGCGTTAGTTAGCTTAACTTGGAACAGGTCGATTGTGATATTTGTGTTATCACTTGGTGTCATAATGAAACCCATTGACAAGTTTTTAGCTAGCTCAGGCGTTACTGCTTTGATACCAAACGTTGTACCAGGTACACTAGTAGGAGTGAACGTACCTGTTTGTGTTTGTGAACCGTCAGCACGGAAGCCTGTACGAACCTGTGTATTGTTGATTTGAGCAACAGTTGGTGCATGGAAGCCTGTAGAGGCAGCACCACGAACTGCAAGTAAATCTTCAATAACCTGGTAACGTGTAGCAACTTTCCATGAGAATGTATCACCAAAGTCAGTGAAGTCTTCGTAACGACCAGCGATGGCAATGTTGAAGTCTTCGTTAACGTCTGCGTCAACATCTACATATACAGCATAGTTCGAACGTGAAGCGTCGAAGAAAGTATCCGGTGAGAAACCACCGAAACCGTCAGAACCAACGTTTGCACCACGACCACCGTCGCCTCTAGCAGTATTAAGACCAGCAGCAATACCTGCAGAAGATGCAGCGAAAGTAGCTAGACTTGGACCAGCAGCTGGGCCAGTGAACCATGAGTTCTTCTCACCAACAACGTTGTAATACTGCTCAGTACGATACTGTGCACCAAACGCAACGTTTAGGTTATCTACTGCATCTGTATCAACTGTGTAGTTGAAGTCAGCTGAAATAGAACGCTCTGTGTTAACTTGCGAACCAATATAGAAAGCTGTTTGAATATTTGCATAATCAACTGCTCCTGTACTAAGCTTAGCACCACCAAGTGACGGGTTATGTGTGTCACTGATTGTGTTGTCAACGCGGTTTTGTCCAACAGATCCTGAAATATCCCACTCAAGGCCGTTATCTAATGTACCACGAACACCAGCGTATACGCCGAGATCCTGTGAATCCATTTCAAACCATGGGTTATAACCATTTGGATGTGTGAAGTGACCAGAGAAGGCACCAGTTTTGTTTGCAGTTGTAATGTTAGCTGTATTCTTAGTACCTGAAAGACCAGTTGTTGAGTTATATGTTCCGTCAACTGTTTTTAGAAGGTAAGAATACTGGTTAGCTTTTTGAGCACCATATAGATATTTATAATCGTTATATGTATATGTTACTTGTCTAGATGCACCAGAGTTGCCGCCAACGCCCGCCATTGAATAGCCTATTGGAAGACCAGCACGGTAGTTGAATAGCTCTTTGTGATGCTTGCGACCAAAGTTACCGAAAGTATAGATTTCAGCATTTTCACTAATTTCCATTACAGAGTTCCACGTCACTGTGAAGTGAGTTTCCTCGTTAACACCGAAAGGAGCGATGGTCTGTGGATCTAGTGTTCCTGTATCATCTTTTGGATTTTGGAACATGCCGTCATAGTTTGCTGCAGTACCGGTTAGAGTACCCGCTGTTTGACGAGCATACTGATCAACATTTTCTTGAGCTAGTTTGTGGTATGTTGCACGGTCAGTTGCGTCTGTAGCGCCGTATTGAGCTGTTACAGTCAAGAAACCACGGTCAGCAAGTGAAATACCAACTTTAGAAGCTAAGTTGTAAGCAAATCCGTCGCCTTCGTAGTACTGGCTAAACATTGCTTCACCTGAAATACCCATAGAATCGTCAAGCGTAAGATCAATCACGCCAGCAACCGCATCGGCACCATACTGAGCAGCAGCACCATCACGTAGGATAGAGATACTTTTTAGTGAGTTCACAGAAAGTGAACCAACGTCAGCAGACTGCCAACCAGCAGTATGGATAACTGCGTTACGATGCATACGCTTACCATTTAGAAGAGTAAGAATTTCACCGTTGTTAAGGCCACGTAGTGATGAAGTACGAATAAGTGAGTTACCATCACCGATAGCGTTACGGTTAACCACATAAGATGGAGAAACAGCAGCGATCGCGTCCTTCATGTTAAGTGATGGAGTGTTTTGTAGTTCAGAAGCTTGGATAACGTCCACAGGAACGTTTGAGTCAAGAGCCGTACGGCCTTTAACACGTGATCCAACCACTGTCACTGTATCGTCTTCTACCGCTTGTTGTGCAAATGAAAGATCTGCAATAACAAGTGAAGGTAGAGAAACAGATAGTAATAGTAATTTTTTCATATCTAATTTTTCCTTCCAAAAAGTTAAATGTTAAACACTTAACAATTTGTATTTTTAAAATTCAAGAACCTCACATTACTAAAATAAGGCCCCGCGAGTGGCCAGGGTCAAAAAACTCTCACCGAGAGAAATTTCACCTAACCATTTGGTGTATATAGTAAAAATGAAAACAGAAAACAGCATTTTATCAGTATTTTTAGACATAGATGCCCAAAAAAACTTCCAGTGAATGCCTAAAGTTTCCCTATTTACATATTCCACTACCAACTTGTTTAAAGGAATTTTTAGAGATAATCAATTAATTATAAGCAGATATATCATAATTTGATGTAAATTTACAATAGTGTGTCATAATAGCAACAGCTGTTTGATGTCACTTAATAAAAAACAAAGAGATTGCGAATTTTATTATTTAAATATCTTTAATTTTCTAATTATTTTGATTTAGAAGATATCTAGGCGTTACCAAACTGTGAGGAAAGCATGGATAAGTCAATACCAAGCTTTGCTAGGGCGCGGGGTAGTTTTAATTCTAGGTCAGTTTTAAAAACAAGTTCAGCGTCAGCCTCTATAGTAAGCCAACTATTTCTTATTATCTCGTTTTCAAGTTGACCGCGGCCCCAGCCAGAGAAGCCCAGGGCAATAAGATAGTGCTCCGGTCCTTCACTACATGCAATAGCACTAAGGATGTCCAATGTTGCAGTCAGGGCAATAGTTTCCGAAATTATTAAAGTCGACCCTTGCACGTAATCGGCACTATGTAGAATAAATCCACGGCCAGTTTCGACGGGACCCCCTTCGTGAAGAGGAATACTTTTTAATTGCGGGTCTGGTGTGACGTTATTGTCACAATCAATGTCGAGCTGATCTAGCAACTCAGGAAAGTTTATATTCTCGCAGGGGCTATTAATGACTAAGCCCATGGCTCCTTCTTCGGAGTGGCTACAAATATATATGACAGATCCTTCAAAGCGGGGGTCAGTCATGCCCGGCATGGGAAGAAGTAATTGTCCGCTTAAATATCCTTGCTTTCCCAAATTATCAATCCAATCAATCTGTGGTCCCATTAAATTTGTATAAAAGGAAGAGCCTAATATAATAATTATTGCTGCGGTGTGGGTCAAGTTGTATCATTTCAGCGCAATATGGAAGTAACTATCGCTGGTCATAAGCAAAAAGGTTATATAAAGTCGCTACCGCAGGGAAATTAAAATGAGATACTATGACTAAAGATACTATAATTCTTCTCACATTAACCGTTTATATAACATTGCTAATAACACTTGGTTATTTTGGTAGTCGTAAAACTTATAATAATACGGATTTTTTTATAGGTGGACGGAGCCTTGGGCCGTTCGTTGCTTCAATGAGCTACGTAGCGAGTTCAGCTTCGGCCTGGGTTATGCTTGGTTTGAGCGGTATTGTTATGCTGTGGGTATATCCGCGCTTTGGGTAGTACCGGGCCTTGTCCTTGGTCACGGTTTTTCCTGGATCTGGGTTGCGCCTCGTCTACAGAAACTTTCACATGAAAAAAAGTTAGTTACCGTGACCGATATTCTTATTCTCGACGGAAGCGATAAGACAAAAAAAAATATTCGAGTGTTTACCGCAATAATCATAATTTTTTGTTTTATGTTTTATGTTGCCGCACAACTTCAAGCTGCTGGCGGAACATTTGCGGCTACCTTTGATTTGTCAATTACAAATAGTATCCTCCTCGGAGGATTTGTGATTATGACCTATACCATGCTTGGTGGTTTTTGGGCGGTTAGTCTGACGGATACCCTGCAGGGGACATTGATGATGGTAGCATCTTTATTGCTTCCAGCTCTGGCATTAATTGAGGTTGGGGGGGTAAGTGATTTTTGGCAAAACTATAAAGCATCCTCTACACTAGAGCAGCTTTCCCTAGGCGGTTCAAACACAGGATTAATGTTGATTGGATTTGTAGTGGGTAGCATGTCCATCGGCTTTGGTGCATTAGGTCAGCCTCACCTGCTTATTCGATTTATGTCAATGAAAAAAAATGTAAAAATGCGTGTGGCTCAAATTATAGCAATAAGCTGTGTTGCAGTCAGTATGATTGGAATGATAATTCTGGGAATGTGTGGAAGCATTATGGTTAACGAAATTTCTAATTCAGAAGATATCTTCTTTGTGCTTACGGACAGTTTGCTTCCCGTTGTTTTAGGAGGGATAATGGTTGCCGCAGTGTTAAGCGCCGTTCTTTCAACCGCAGATAGCCAACTACTTGTATCTGCATCATCAATTGCTCACGATTTGATGGGGGAGGAAAACGAGGGGCGCAGTAAACTATTTATATCACGGATTGTTATTGCCGTTCTCTGTGCATTTGCGGTGATTACTTCAATATATCTTCCGAGTGATATTTTTTCTCGAGTTCTGTTTGCCTGGAATGCATTGGGCGCAAGTATAGGTCCTGTGGTATTCATGAGGCTCGCAGGGGTAAGAATAAGCTCTCGAGCTATTTTGCCATCGATGATATTTGGTTTCGTGATGACCATTATATTCTTTTTGCAGCCAGATGCGCCTGGAGATTTTCTTGAACGTGCGGTGCCGTTTATTTTGTGTCTTTTCATACTCTATTTTACTAGACGAAAATAATAGACTGCAAAACACTCTATCTTGTATTTTATTGGCTTACTCAGGTAAGAGTTAATCATGGAAAGTAAGTTATATTCTGTCCCTCATGCCACGGATCATATTTAGTCATAATATTTTGAAAAAGTTTGCTTTGTAAATGGTATTGGAGCCATTTCTGTAGGTGCGGATAGGGTAGTTTGTCAAAATAACTTTTATCAACAAAAGCAAATTGACGAAGGAATGGAAAAATAGAAATATCAGTGATGGTCTGCTTATCTGCGCTCAAAAAATTAGATACTTTTAGTTTTTCGTTGATTAATTTGAGATAAAAATCACAATTTTCTCTGTGGGCATTTTTTGAAAGCTCCGGATTTCTGCTTGAATACTTGTATTTATCAAGATGAGTTTTAAATTGATTATCGTTGATTTTAACAAGCTCACCCATTTCTTTTAAATGCGGATGCCATTGGTTTGGGTCATTTGTTTTTATAGCCCAAATTATAATATCGCGGCTTTCATCAATAACTGTTCCATCAACAAGCTCAAGCACTGGAACGGTGGCCTTAGGTGAGATGTTAACCATTTGCTGTGGTTTATTACGCAATACAACTTCCCTTAATTCGCATTTAATTCTGCAAGAAAGTAAAGCTAGTCTAACGCGCATCGCGTAGGGGCAGCGCCTAAAGCTGTAAAGAATGGGAAATTCTTTCATTTAGGTATTAATCGCTTCGTTTATTTCAGTCACGGCTTTTTTTGGGCCATTAGGGTGATCCCAGACACCAGAACAGACAGCAACAAAATCTGCGCCCGCTTTGGCAATTGAGGAGGCATTTGTAGAGTTTATACCGCCAATGGCAACGCAGGGTATTTCAAAGATATCTTGCCACCACTGAAGTATTTCTGGGGACGTTGTCGTTATTATAGATTTTGTTTTAGTTGGAAAAAAGGCTCCGAAAGCAACATAGTCGGCCCCTTGTTCGCCGGCTGTCATGGAAATGTGCTTGCTGTCCTTGCAGGTAACTCCAATAATTTTATTCTCACCAACGACGTTGCGAGCCTCTTCTATAGTCAGGTCGTCCTGGCCAACATGAACGCCGTCAGCATCCACAAGTTTTGCAATATCTGCGTTGTCATTGATGATAAATGCGACATCTTTGGCGTGACATATAGGCATGAGTACTTTAGCTGCTTCAATGATATTTTTATCGTTGCTTTCTTTCATCCGAAGCTGGACGCTAGCCACATCTCCACCCTCTAAGGCCTCCGTTAGGCTACCTGCAAATTTATTTAAATTAAAAGTAGGCGGAGTGATTAAGTAAAGGCGTGTGTTGGACATCGGTTTATCCTGTCTATTATAATTTTATTTAGTTTAGCAGGGATTAATCTGGGATCAAGGCATTATCAGCTAGTACCTGTCCCGCAAGATATAGTGAGCCACAAATAATTACTGTCACTACGGACTTGTTGCCTATTTTTACTAAAGCTTCTTCAACACTATTTGCGGTCTCTGACTTAACATCTAAAGACTGCGCCAATTTAACGATGTTAGCCGCTGAATGGCTCGTCTCACCGCCAATATGAAGGCCGTAAAACTTAGAAATTTTTTTCTCAAATGCTTGAATATAACTAGAGGCATCTTTGTTTTCCATCATGCCGCATATTAGGATGAGATTCTTACCCTTAAAGCTGTCGGCCACAACCTGACCCGCGGCTGGATTATGCCCCCCATCAAGCCAAAGCTCACTTCCATTATTAAGTAATTTCCCGTATCGGCTAATACTAATATCCTGCATACGAGCTGGCCATTTAGCGTTGGTAACACCCTCTGCAAAATGTTTTTCACTAATTGAAATTTTATCTTGATGCCTAAGCACTGCAACGGCAAGTGCCGCATTTGAAACCTGATGAGGCCCCCGCAAGTTTGGAATTGGTAAATTTAACGTCCCTTGACTATCATTGTAGATAAAGCCATCACTTATAATCTTATAATCCCATTCAGTAATAAATTTTCCTCCTTTTGAGGTTACAACTTCACTGATTATTTTATTGACGCCTAGCTGTTGTTTCGCTGAGAGCAGGGGAGTATTTATTTTTGCTATACTTGCCTTTTCATATGCTATTCCAAGCAAATCATTTCCTAAAAAATGTTCGTGATCATGGGAGATGGGTGTAATTACTGTACTAAGTGGCTGCTCAACAACGTTTGTCGCATCGAGACGTCCGCCTAAGCCAACTTCAAGTATTAAAATATCAGCAGGATTATCGGCGAATGCTTTAAAGGCCGCTGCAGTTGTGATTTCAAAATAAGTTATAGGCTTGCCAGCATTAATTTCTTCGCATATCTCTAGAACCTCTTCAAGATAACTTTCACTAATAATCTTTCCATTTATACGAATTCGTTCTGCAAACCGGACCAGGTGAGGTGATGTATATACATGTATAGACAAATTAGCTGATTCGAGAATTGAACGTAAATAAGCTGTGGTGGAGCCTTTACCGTTGGTACCTGAGACATGAATAACTGGGGGTAGTTTTTTTTCAGGATTACCAAGTTTATTTAAAATATCACGCATTCTACCAAGAGAGAGATCAATAGTTTTAGGGTGTAATGTAAGGAGACGTTCAAGTATTGTGTCACTGGTAAGGTTGTTCATTTTCAGTGACTAAACTTCTTTATTCACAAGAAGACTTAAAAGTTGGGTTAATTTTTCTTTCATCTTAGCTCTGTGTACTATCATGTCTATCATGCCGTGCTCTAAAAGGTATTCACTGCGTTGGAAACCTTCAGGCAGTTCTTCACGAATAGTATCTTTGATTACCCGAGGACCGGCAAAGCAAATTAGTGCATTAGGTTCAGCTATTTGAATATCGCCAAGCATGGCGTAAGAAGCAGTAACACCTCCCGTAGTTGGGTCTGTAAGTACAACAATATAAGGAAGACCGGCGTCACGAAGACGCTGCACAGCAACGGTACATCGGGGCATTTGCATTAAAGATAAAATACCTTCCTGCATGCGGGCACCGCCGGCAGCAGCGAACAAAATAAGGGGAACTTTCTTCTCTATGGCTTGAGTAGATGCCGCAACGATACCGTCGCCAACTCCAACACCCATTGAGCCGCCCATAAATAGGAAATTTTGTACAGCTATTACAGTATGGACGTTTCCCATTTTTCCGTAAGCAACTGCAATAGCATCTTTATATTCACTTTTTGCTCTGGCAGCTTTGAGACGTTCCGTATATTTTTTTTGATCTTTAAATTTGAGAGGG
>Ga0075444_10002596_pt1 | contig 10859 bp, 12 predicted proteins | sample CoawatmetaG01DNA_FD_76836 | JGI IMG/M metagenome (GOLD analysis project Ga0075444, IMG submission 76836) | Marine microbial communities from the West Antarctic Peninsula - Coastal water metaG017-DNA | ecosystem: Environmental > Aquatic > Marine > Coastal | place: Atlantic Ocean: West Antarctic... | reverse complement strand
TCCTCGCATTCATGCGCGAAACCATCCCGCATGAATGGACGAAATTCCGCGACAAGGTGTCAGACAACTTCCGCGTCATAACCCACGAGAACTTTCGGATTTTGGAGTAGCAGCGGTATAATAAGTATTAACACGGCTTAAGGAGCAAAAACATGATGTCATCTACGACGTATCAAAGGCAGTCGCTACGCAACCTGAACACGATAGATGTTTTCGACGCAGGTAATAGGCTTATTATCGAGGAACGGAGTAAACATGACGCGTCGCGGCTCGTTGTTGAGGTCGCGCTATGTGTTGTTGTCGGTGTCATGTTGCTGGGGTCTTTTCTTTTGCTCATTTTGCCTGAGTTTCCCCTGTTTAACCAATATTTTGGTGTCAGTTTATCGATGGTTATGGTTGGTATTGCTGTGTCGCTGTATGTATTTGCGACCAGAGGATTCAAACCACAGGTTGGTTATGACAAGCTCAAGAAACAGTTCTGGGTATGTAAGTTGAATTCCAAGGGCCATGCGCGGATCGTCACACATTACGCTTTGGGTGATATTGAAAGTGTTTTCATACGTCGCCCAGAAGCCCCTGCCAAAGATGCAGTTTTAAGCGCGCGCATCAAGGGAAAGCATGCTCCAATCACGATTTTGCAGGGGGATTTGGATGATATTGAAGCGGCGCACCACGCCTTATGTGAGGCATCGCACAGTGGAGATATCGTGCGCCCAGTCAAACCCGTCCTAAAAACGAAATTCCGTAGCGCCCGCCCGATGCGCGGTTTTCAAGCCGGTACAGTATGAATGTTCATCGTCCAATCTGAATAGAACGTCGAACGTCTTCTTTTTTGTAGACGCAGAAGTTTTAAGTGAGGAAAATTGCTTCTATCGATAGGTAGCATTGGACCCGGAAATGTTGTTTCCTAGACTTTACTGTATCCAGGTGAAGTTTCTGGTACTCTTTGATTTGCAAAATCACTGTGCAGAGAGGGCGAGCAATGTCGAAAGATGCCGTCAGATTGGCGTGCTTGTCGTGCGGGCAAGCTAACCGTGTGCCTTTAGCCATGTTAGAGTCAGGGCCCAAATGTGCAAATGCGCTAAGTTGCTGGCTGGTGGGGACGTTACATCGATTGACGTACAAACCCACGATAAAGCAACGCGGTTTGATGGTTTGCCGTTAATAGTGGACTACTGGGCGCCTTGGTGCGGTCCGTGTCAAACGATGGCGCCAGAGTTTGCGAAAGCAGCCCAATTGCTACGTTTCAAGGCTCGGTTCGCGAAGATTGACACTGAACGATACCCCGCCATTTCGCAGCGATTGCAGATTAGGGGTATTCCCTTGTTGATCCTCTATGCCAAAGGCCAAGAGCTCGCGCGACTGTCAGGTGCACGGCCAGCATCAGACATCGCGGCATTCGTACGTCAACACAATTGATTGGGTGCTGGAGGCGCTTTTGATGTAATCTATGCCGCACGGAGTGAACACCGCATGACTTGAAATCAGCGGAGCCCAATCGAGAGTATTTGAAACTTTGGAAAGCCGGTTCACTGCAAAAAAATCTTGCCATGTGTTCGGGAGTGCAACGCAGATGCATTCAATATCAGCTACGCGAAGTCAGTTTAGGTTCGAAAACCAAAATATCTCCCCGCCGGTTGGCAAGGGAGATAAATACATCAGAGCGACAGTATGATCTAAATCAACCTTCGCGTTCTAACTTTTTGCGTGCCAATTTACGGGAGCGGCGAATTGCTTCAGCCTTATTGCGCGCCTTCTTTTCCGAAGGCTTTTCAAAATGTTCCTTCAACCGCATTTCGCGGAAGACACCTTCGCGCTGAAGCTTTTTCTTCAAAGCCCGAAGGGCTTGATCGACATTGTTGTCGCGAACACTAACCTGCATTTGGTTTTATCAATCTATCTTAGGGTGAATCTTGTATTTTTAGTTGGCTACCTACTATCAAAGTGAAATTTATTTGTCGAGGCTGCTTTGAGCGGAATACGAGCGTGTTTCAGGACAATATTAAAGATCATGTGTTCGATGCACCAATTCCATCGGGGTTTTGGCGCCTACGTTGCGCGGCGTTCATTGTTCACCATGAAAACATCATACCGCGTTGTTTTTCCGAGTATTTGGTGTGTGCAGGCCTTCAGTCCGTCAATTGGGTCAGCCTTCGCGGGCCACTTTAACACAACGCGGTTTTGCGCATGCGCGAGCGCAATACGCACCAAATCAGCTGCATCATCATCGGTGCCAACGATCTCGCGGACTTGACGTAATTCTCGCTTGACCAATGCCGATTTTTGACGCGGAGGGTGCATCGGATCAATCAATATTGCCTCGCCTGACAGCTCGGGGATCAGATCCTTGGCGTCTCCCTTCATAAGCGTCATGCGGCTAATGATTTCGCGAAATTCGCCGCCTTCATTTTCAGCACGGTTCATGCCCTCGACCAAAAGCGCGTGTATTTTCTCGGACCGTTCGATCAATATGACCTGCGCACCGAGTGACGCCAACAGAAACGAGTCACGCCCTAAGCCCGCGGTCGCATCAACAATCATGGGCGTTTTACCCGCGCGCAAACCCATTGCTTTTGCAAGGTCTTGGCCTCGGCCACCGCCAAAACGCAATCGGTGCCCGACGGCTCCGGTCACAAAATCAATCTTTAGTTCCGCTTCAACCTTTTTCATGGTCCGCTCACTTTCGTTTCCCACAATAGGTTGGCCCCCGCATTTTTTTGCTTGTTTTCACAATTGTGGAATTCTTTTGTCTAACGCTTCCAGAAGGATGTCTTTTTCATTGGGCAACATGGCGACCGAATGCGCGGCATCGGGGTAGGCGCCTGACGCGACAGCGTCTTGGAAACCCTTTACGGCGCGTCGCCGTTCAGCATCTAGTTGCTTGCGAATGGAAGCACCGTCGCCCCATGATTTGGCATGACGTGGCGGATTTTCTGTTTCGCCGCAGATATCCTCGAAGAACAGGAACATCACGTCACCAGCAGCCCCGGCGCCAATTGAACTTGTCACAAGCGACGTATGTTTACAGATTTCAGCCAACGCATCGTGGGCCACACATTCGACCTCGCATCCATACGCACCCACATCTTCCAATCGGCGCATATCGTCCAATACGGCCAAGGCTTCTGATGCCGTTTTTCCGATGGTACGCATGCCGCCATAACGAATGGACAGGGACGGAGCCATGCCGACGTGGCCCTGCACGCACAGCCCTTGATTGGCGAGCAATTCAACGACATCCATGCTTCTGGGTGTTAAGACGGAATCCGCACCGGCCATGGCGGCATTGATCCCGCCCGCCAAAATTTCATCGTTCGTGATAAAGCGGCCAGCAAACAGCGCGGCGGTGATGAAGGTCGTTGGTGCCCCTTTGCGCACGTCCGCGAGCCAATCGCTGCCTGTGATGATCATGTCGATATTTTGATCCGCAATAATCCCTGCCTCTTGGGCATTTTGTGCGGTGACTTGGGTCATCTTGGTGCCGCTTGCTTTGTTGGCGAGAATATCAGCAACGGTAATATTACGCTGCTCGAGGGCGTGACCGTAGGTGTAAATACGCTTCATTTTCTGGCTCCGGTTAAGTTTGGGATGCAGGTATATGCACAACCAGCCCGTCCAGATCAGGTGTGATCGCAATTTGGCAACTGAGGCGACTGTTTGCCTTTGGATCAATCACAAATTCGATCATATCAGCCTCATCGCCATCAGGTGTGGGTAGGGTAACGAGCCCATTGTCTACAACGTAGCAATGGCAGGTTCCGCACGCACATGCCCCGCCACATTCGGCAGAAATGCCGGAAACACCTGAATTCACTGCGACCTGCATCAGTGACTGACCCACCTCTGCGATGGCTTCAATCTGGTTTCCGTTGTCTTCGATGAACGTCACTTTTGTCATTTTTCGATCCTAAATTTATACTGCACGCCATGCGATCCGAAGCGACTTTGGGCCGCGTACGGAAAGGCCGCTTTTATACGCGGGGTGCGCGTCGACGAGTTGGATATCGGTGAACCGCTCATTAAGAGTTGTAAAGATCACATCCATATCCAAACGCGCCAGATGATTGCCCAGACAGAAATGCGTGCCGCCGCCAAAGGCCACATGGCGATTTGGACTGCGTGTCACATCAAATGTATCGGGTGCGTCAAAGCGAGCGGGGTCGCGGTTTGCCGCGCCATATAGCAAGCCAAACCGTGTACCTGCCTTAAAGCCTTGGCCTGCCACGGTACAGTCTTGTGTCGCGAAGCGATGGAAATACGGAAGCGGTGACTCATAGCGAAACATCTCTTGGACGGCTGTTTTGATTAGGCTTGGATCGTCACGCAATTTAATGCGTTGGTCCGGGAATTGCAGCAAAGAATGCATGCCAGACCCAAGTACATCAATCGTCGAACCATGACCGGCCATCAAGATCAGCATGCTTGTCGCAATCAATTCATCTTCGGTCATGAGACCGTCTTGTTTTTGCAAAAGCATGCGGCTTAACAAATCATCTTGGGGCGCGGTTTTCCGCAATTTGAGGAGATCTAAAAGATACAGGTAGAAGTCCTTGGTAGCTTGTTCGGCAATGCGTTTGTCATTGTCGTCACACCCGACATTAAAGAACCGAACGACGTTTTCTGACCACACGCGCAACTGCGGGCAATCTTCATCAGGTACGCCCAGCATCCGCCCGATGATATGGCCCGGAATGTGGGAGGCGAAATCTTCGACGAAATCAACCTCGTTGTGGTCCGCCAGCTCGGCCAATAGTTGATCAACGAAGGCTTGGATCGCACCGCGTTGCTTCAGGATCATTCCCGGCGTGAATTCGCGAAATACAAGTTTGCGCAGACGGTCATGAACATCACCTTCGCTTTCCAGCAAATTAAATTGAACGAACCGTTCGTGATGTGGCATGTCATGCCAGTTCATTTTGCGTTGCTGTGCTTTGCGCTCAGCGTCGGTGAGAACATCATCATTCCCGCGCAGCATCGTCTTGTCCAACGCGACGCTTTCTACGTCGGCCATCTTTGTTAACATCCATGTATCGACATCTTCATAGTAATACGGATGCGCGCATTCCCGCAGTGCAGCGTAAGTTGGGTATGGATCGGCGGCAAATGCCTGCGACAGGGGATCAAAGCTAAGTTGATCGCTAGATGTAAGAGGCATAGTTGAAACAATCTCTCTCTTTTTGGGGACGAAGATATAAGCCCCGGCAATGGGCCGACGCGTAGGTGCTTGAAACTATCAATTGGATGAAAACCCTATCATCTATGAAGACACATAAAGGTGTTGGAAACCAGTCACCGATTGAAGAACTTTCATATTTTATCCCCGCGCGCGCGGATGCTGTAATTGCCTATGAAATCGTTGCTGTGGATAGAAGCAAAATGACGGAAACCATGCCGGTTCAGATTGTCCTGATCTCATGTGTGAAACGCACTCATGTGCAAGTTGTCGGGGGCTTGTAGGTCAAAATTGACATCCACAATCTACACGATAGAACACTGCGACATGGACGGATTGATGCGGCTACACCGCATTTTGACCAAAGCCCTGAACGTGGACCCAGCGAAAGATTTTGCCTTGCAGACACCCTATTATCTTATCGACAAATCCCGCCTTCTTCCCAATCTTAAAAAGATTGCTTGGCTGCGCGAGGCGTCGGGGGTGAAATGTTTATTGGCGCTCAAATGCTTTGCAACATGGTCGGTCTTTGACTTTATGTCCGAATATATGGACGGATCGACCTCATCGTCCTTGTTTGAAGTCCGATTGGGGCATGAAAAGTTCGCGGGCGAAACCCATGCCTATTCAGTCGCTTATGCGGATCACGAGATTGCGCAGGTTCTGGCCTGTTCGGACAAGGTTATTTTTAATTCCATCGGACAATTGTCACTATTTGCCGAGGCATCGCACGGACATGTTCGTGGGCTACGGGTCAATCCTGGGGTATCCACATCGGAGTTTGATCTGGCCGATCCTGCACGCCCCTTTAGCCGACTTGGAGAGCACGACCCGAAAGTGATCGCTGCGGTGGCCGATCAGATCAGCGGTTTGATGTTCCATAATAACTGCGAAAATGACAGTTTTGAGCGTTTCGACGAGATGCTAAACCTGATCGAGGACCGCTTTGGCGCAATCATCCATGATATGGACTGGATCAGCTTGGGTGGCGGCGTTCACTTTACCGGCGATGGCTATCCGCTTGATCGTCTTGCCGCGCGTCTTAAGGCGTTTGCCCAGACGTTTGGTGTGCAGGTATATCTTGAACCGGGGGAGGCCGCGATTACGGGGGGCGCAACGCTTGAGGTGACTGTGTTGGACACAATGCATAACGGCAAGAACCTTGCGATCGTTGACAGCTCTATCGAGGCGCATATGCTTGATCTGTTGATTTACGGTGAGCCTGCAAAAATGGCCCCTAATACGGGTGACCACGCGTGGATGATCTGCGGAAAGTCCTGTCTGGCTGGCGATATCTTTGGTGAATTTCGCTTTGACGCACCACTGAATGCAGGGGATCGGCTTTCGTTTCAAGATGCTGCAGGATACACAATGGTCAAGAAAAACTGGTTTAACGGTGTGAAGATGCCAAGCATCGCTATCCGTGAACTGGACGGAACCACGCGGCTGGTGCGCGATTTTAATTACGACGACTTCGCTGCGGCGCTGTCGTGACAACAACAAAATGAGGTCTTTGAAATATATGAAACGCAATGTTCTTATCATCGGCGCTGGTGGCGTCGCACAGGTTGTGGCGCATAAATGCGCGCAAAATAACGATGTGCTTGGCGATCTTCACATCGCCAGCCGGACTGTGTCGAAATGTGAGGCCATTATTAAAAGCGTGCATGATAAGGCCGCGATGAAACAAGATGGGGTGTTTGATGCTCATGCGATCGACGGCATGGACAGCGCGGCTGTTGCCTCGTTGATTACCAAGACGGGTGCGCAGATTGTCATCAATGTCGGCTCGCCGTTTGTGAATATGACTGTGCTTGAAGCCTGCATTCAGACCGGAACCGCCTATATTGATACGGCGATCCACGAAGACCCCAGCAAAATTTGCGAGGCGCCGCCTTGGTATGGTAATTACGAATGGAAACGCCGCGACGATTGCGCCAAGGCCGGTGTTACCGCGATTTTGGGTGCTGGCTTTGATCCAGGCATGGTCAATGCATTTGCACGCTTTGCGGTTGATGAATTCATGGACGAGGTGACGTCTATTGACATCGTCGATATTAACGCCGGAAGCCACGGCAAATATTTCTCAACAAATTTTGATCCCGAGATCAATTTTCGCGAATTTACAGGGACGGTTTACAGCTGGCAGCAGGGCGCTTGGCAAGAGAACAAGATGTTCGAAGTTGGTCGCGAATGGGACCTTCCCGTTGTGGGCAAGCAAAAAGCCTATATGTCCGGCCACGACGAGGTTCATTCACTTGCGGCGAACTATCCGCAGGCTGATGTCCGATTCTGGATGGGCTTTGGCGATCACTACATCAACGTGTTTACCGTTTTGCAAAACCTTGGGCTGTTGTCAGAGCAACCCGTTGTAACCGCTGAGGGCCTAGAAGTTGTGCCTCTTAAGTTGGTCAAGGCCGTGTTGCCGGATCCGTCCAGCCTTGCGCCTAATTACACAGGCAAAACCTGCATCGGTGATCTGGTTAAGGGCGTCAAAGACGGCCAAGAGGTTGAGGTATTCGTCTACAATGTGGCCGACCACAAAGACGCTTTTAACGAGGTCGGTAGCCAAGGTATTTCTTATACAGCTGGCGTTCCGCCTGTTGCGATGGCGATGCTGATTGCTGATGGCACCTTTGATCAAGGCATCATGAGAAATGTAGAAGAACTGGACCCTAAACCACTATTTTCGTTGCTCGACACCATCGGACTGCCAACACGCGTTAAAGACGCTGCCGGAGACCGAGAATGGCACCAAACTTAGGCTATCTTTGCCGCGACTGGCACGAGTTGTCGCCGCGCGCTAAAAATATCTGGATACGAATTTTTAGTGCGTGGTGATACAATTGCCAATCTGGCTTCGGCTGACATAACGTTTTATGAGGTGGCGCAGCAACAGGCTTGGTTGAGCCCGTTATCCAAAAGTCTGCCAATTTTTGGGGTAAAATTGGCTCCGGCGGTAGGGGTCGAACCTACGACAAATTGATTAACAGTCAACTGCTCTACCACTGAGCTACGCCGGAACACTATGGGCGATATAGCAATGCGGATTGATGGCGTCCAGAGGGTTTTTTGCAGTTTGGAGGTTTAATTTTTTGCCGTGAAAACTGCATCACTTTGTAGGTCGGGGTGCGCTGTGATTTGACCTCTCTGCTGCAGGTCCACGAGATGCGCGAACACATTGCGTTTGGCAGCAGGGATAAGGGCAGGGCTTACGTCTTTATAAACCGCCAGCGTAATCTGATCTACAGTTTTCCCGACAGATGTAAGCGTGCCCAAAATTTGGGTTTCACGCCGGCGACGGTGCGCAATAAGCCATGCGATCCGCTCTTTCGGGTTGGTCACTGGTGCGCCGTGTCCAGGAAAATAGATGCGCGCGTCGATCCGCGCCAACTTTTCGCAAGAGGCCATGAAATCACTCAGATCACCGTCGGGTGGCGACACCAGCGACGACGCCCATCCCATGACATGATCACCCGTGAAGACAGTGTCGCCCCAGATTAAACAAAGGTGGTTGCCAATATGGCCAGGCGTATGCAGGGCTTCTAGGGTCCACTCGTCGGTGATGACGCAATCGCCGGACGCAATGACCACATCGGGCCCAAAATCGACATCGATGCCTTCGCCACCGCCTGCGAGGCCTTGCCCCGCGAGCCGTTGCATAATGGCGCTGCGTCCTGCAACAGCGGGGCCGTAACCGTATATCGGCGCACCTGTCTGCGTTGACAGCCGTCTTGCCAGCGGTGAATGGTCGAGGTGAGCGTGTGTTACGATGATATAACTGATGTCACCATCACCCGCCGCGGCATGTATTGCTGCGAGGTGTTCATCGTTGTCGGGGCCGGGATCGATCACAGCAATTGATTTGTGTCCAAGCAGATAGGTGTTGGTACCCTGATAGGTCATCGGCGACGGATTGGGGGCCAAAATCAGCCGTAATCCGTCTGCCATATGAACGGGGTGACCTGCAACCGGATTAAATTCCTGATATGACATCGTGATCGACCCTTTCGCCGGACGGCCCCAAGCGATAGCCTCGACCTTATGTTTTGGGCTTGGATCAAAAATTATATGCCACGCGGTCTATATGGCCGCGCCGCTCTTATATTGATCTTGCCTGTTCTGACTTTGCAGTTACTTGTGTCGGTGGTGTTTGTTCAACGCCATTTTGACGGTGTCACGCGGTCAATGACAAGTACCGTTAATATTGAGCTGCGGTTTTTGCGCGATGCGATCGACGCAGCACCTGATGCCCAAGCCGCCGGCCAAATTGCAGAAAACACCGGCGCCGCGCTGGAAATTACAGCCAGTCTCCCTGTGGACACAGCACCTGCGTCTGATGAAACCCGATTTGTAGACCTGACAGGGAAGATCGTAATTGATACCTTGCGGATTGGCGTACCCGAAGTGGCCGTAGTGTCGCTTACCGACCGAAGGCGCGTGCAAATATGGATGCAGACCAGACACGGAACAACGTATCTGTCGTTTCAAAGAGGCCGTGTGTCGGTCGCAAATCCTCATCAATTGCTGGTTATTATGGTTGTGATGGGTGCCATTATGACCACCATTGCTTACTTCTTTTTACGCAACCAATTGCGTCCGATTAAGCGTCTGGCTGCAGCGGCCACCGAATACGGCAAGGGCCGGATTAAGCCGTTTTCACCAACGGGCGCGCTCGAAGTCCGTGCCGCATGTATGGCGTTTCTTGATAAGCGCAACAAAATTGAACGGCAAACCCAAAGCCGCACCATGATGTTATCTGGGGTCAGTCATGATTTGCGAACTCCGCTTACACGGCTACGCTTGGGACTGTCGATGTTAGACGGTGAGGACACAGACGCAATAATGCGTGATGTCGACGACATGCAGGAATTACTTGATGGGTTTCTGGATTTCGCCCGAAATGATGCGCTTGATGGTCTTGAACCATGCATGCCCCGTGAAATTTTGGACGCTGCAGTGTCCGACGCTGCACGTGGAGGGCAATCAGTGACTTTGGGGCCGGTTACTGGACCTGATCAGGACGTAACGATGCGCCCGATGGCCGTTCGCCGTGCGTTGGATAACCTGATTGGCAATGCATTGCGCTATGGGACAAAAGCCGAAGTTTGCCTTGATGTTACCGACCGCACCGTACGGTTCACTGTGGAAGACGACGGGCCCGGTATTCCAGCGACGAGCCGAGAGGCCGCGATGAGCCCGTTTGTCCGACTTGATCCGTCCCGCAATCAAGACAAAGGAACGGGCGTGGGACTTGGTTTGTCGATTGTGGCCGATATTGCGCGCAACCACGGCGGATTGCTGCGGCTAGGCGACAGTGCCCGGCTTGGCGGCCTAAAAGCTGAATTGGTATTGGCGCGATAAGGGCGCAATCGGCGGGTATTGATACTGACGTCGTCCGCGGGATATGCATGGATTGTACTTCGGAATCGCAGTCAGCTCACTGTCGGTAACATTAATTCAAACACCAAGTTTTTGATACAAATACGACAGCGAGAGCGGTATGGCGGTGGAGGCACAAACACCCAAACGTCCAGAGGAGTATTAAACTTTTAAAATCAATAAAGTAACGTGTTTTATTGGCGGAGACGCAGGGATTCGAACCCTGGGAACCCGTGAAGGCTCAACGGTTTTCGAGACCGCCCCGTTCGACCACTCCGGCACGTCTCCGCATTTGATGGCCGTC
>Ga0075444_10002588_pt1 | contig 10876 bp, 8 predicted proteins | sample CoawatmetaG01DNA_FD_76836 | JGI IMG/M metagenome (GOLD analysis project Ga0075444, IMG submission 76836) | Marine microbial communities from the West Antarctic Peninsula - Coastal water metaG017-DNA | ecosystem: Environmental > Aquatic > Marine > Coastal | place: Atlantic Ocean: West Antarctic... | reverse complement strand
TTAATAAAATTAGCTACAGATAACACAGCCAATTCATTAGATATTGGATTTTTTGGTAAATATGTTTCAACTGGTACTCGATACAAAGGTTTATTTAACGATGCTAGTGATGATAAATTTAAGCTGTTTTTAGGCACTACAATAGAACCAGGAACAACAGTCAACACATCTGGGAATGGATATACAATTGGAACCCTAGTTGCTAATTTAGAGGGTAATGTTACAGGTGGCACAATATCTGGAACAACTGGTTCCTTTAGTGGATTAGTCACTGGAATTGCACCAACATCGGCTTTAAATTTTGCCACAAAAAAATATGTTGATGATAGCATCCCAGTTATCCCAGGCACACCAGCACTTAGTGCTGTTTTGGCTGTTGGCAATACATCTGGAGCCAATAACTTGAAAATGGCAGATACTAAAAAAATACTTTTAGGCGATGATGATGATGTTGAATTTTTTAGTAATTCGGCTGGATATTTAATAAATAATACAGGTAATTTATACATAGAAAATTTAGCTAATGACCGAGATATTAGTTTTATATGTAGTGATGGAAATAATGGTAGTTCTGTTTATTTATTTATGGATGGCAGTGTACAAAGAAATAAATTTTTTCAAAATACTCAGATAAATGATAATGTAACGCTGGGTGTTGGTTCGGATTTAGATTTAAATTTTAAACATGATGGCACAGACAGTTATATTAGAAATATAAAAGGAAATTTAAACATTTATAGTGATGTTGATGATGGCGATATTACTTTTAATTTAGATAATGGAGCTAATCCAGCGGTTGCAACTGTCTATATGCGCTTAGATGGTGGGGATGAAAATATTGTTTTTGCTAAACCTATAAGCGGAACAACTGGTGCATTTTCTGGCTTAGTTACTGGAATAGCACCAACCGCAGATTTAAATTTTGCCACAAAAAAATATGTTGATGATAATATTCCAACAATTACAACTCCAGCACTTAGTGCTGTTTTGGCGGTTGGTAATACATCTGGCTCAAATAATTTAATTATACAAGATGATGATGAATTAATTTTAGGAAGTGGAACAGATTTTAAATTATATCATAATCAAACTAACACATTGGTTAGAGTCAATACAGGTGATTTAATTTTTAACTCATTTGTTGCTGATGGCGATATTAAATTTAATTTAGATAATGGAGCAGATCCCTCAGCACCAACAGAATACATGAGATTTGATGGCGGTATTGTTAAAACTTTATTTTCTAAACCTGTTGTAATAACAAATAATACTTCACCAACATTACAAATATTAGATACAAATAATAGCGTTAATTTACAATTAATTGCCACAGATGTTAATGTTGTAATTGGTAGTTATTCAGCACATCCGTTAATATTTGTTCAAAATACGGGTACTGTTTTAACAATTGACACATCAAAAAATGCGACTTTTATAGGGGATGTTGGTTTGGGTGGAACAGGTTTATATACTACTTCACATTCTTTAAATATAGATGGAACAGGTTTAGCAATTAAAAACAATGTAAATGGTTCAAGTAATAATTGGAGTCATATAACAAATTCTGATACAGCTAGTTCATCTAATCTTGTATTCACTACTGGTTCAGCTATAGCATTAACTTTAGCACACAATACTAACGCAACTTTTGGCGGAAGAGCATCATTGACCGATAGTATAGATATTCGATATACAGGGAGCAAAGATAATGATGCCGCTATATATGTGGTAAATGATAGCTCAGATTGGGGTATGCACATAAATAAAGGAGCAACAAATTATGGAATTAGAATAACCGCAGAGGGTGGACAAGCATTTGGCATTTATAATAGTGCTGGTGTTAATAAAGTGCTTTTTACTGGAGCTGGTAATGGAACTTTTGCTGGAACAGTTAATGCAACAGGAAACGTAAATATTGCAACCCCTATCACTAATGATTTTTTTGGATTATCTTTGCAATATAACTCAGCAGATACAGCAGTTTTTTATGTTAATCAAGCTACTGGTCAAGTTAAAATAGGTGGCACAGCTACAGGTTATTATCCTACATTTTATTCTGGTAATGTTGAAAGGTTAAAAATTGATGCATCTGGAGTTTCTAGTTTTTATGGCAATATTAACATTCCAGGCACAGATAATTCTTATTTAATAAATGGTATTCAGTTAGCAAATTGGTCATATTTTGGTTATTCCACAGGTTATCCTGGAATTGTTATAGGTAATACAGGTCAACAATCTTTATTCTTTAATGTTGATCCAGTTGGAAATCCTAGTGGTTCTTTTACTGGAGATGGCAGGGAATATGTATATAGAAATTTAGGAAGTTTTATAACTCCAAATGCCACTAATAATGGCTATAATACTATTTTAGGTTGGAATACATCTGGTGGAGTTACTTTTAGTAGTGGCTCGACTTTCAATGGTGATGTAACAATCACTGGAAACCTTTTTTTACCTACAGCATCAAGTTATATAAAATTAGGGGGTTATTCTTTTATAGGCGAGGATTTAATTGACAATGATAGTTTAACTATTGCTAGTCATTATACAGAATCTATTTACTTCGCTCATGAAAATGCTGGGGTTTATAGTTCTAATATGAGAATTGATCCATCTGGAAATGTTGGTATCGGTGCAAATGCAGTTACTAACCCAGGTTTTTGGTATGATGCTATTAATAAGTATTTAGCAATATCACATTGGGCAACACCTCCTACACCTGCTGCTTTATTACATTTATCTGACAATGCAAATGATATTGATGTTCCACAAATAAGAATTGAAGGTAGAGAAAATGTTGGGGATACTAAATTAGATATTTCAGTTAAGGATCCAAATATTAGATTTAATTTAATTGAAAATACTCCTGACGCTAATGCTGGATATGGTTTAATGATATTTAAAACAAACTCAGTTGCAAATGCTTCATTTCCTACTAGGGGGGGATTTAATTTTCAAACACCAGCGGCAACTTCTAGTTTATTTATAACTAACCAAGCCAAAATTGGAATTGGAACGAGTATTCCTTCGGCTAAACTAGAAGTAAATGTTGCTAGTGGTGATGGAATACTTATAAAAAGTACTGATGTGGCTACTTTAAAAATGAAAGGAAGCGGCAGTGTTTATAATTGGGGTTTAGCAACTACAAATTTAACGGGAGGTGATTTTGGAATGTATAAATCTAATGCTGTTGGTGGTGATCCAATTAGTGCTGGAACAGCACAATTATATTTTAAGAATCTTACTAATAACTTAACACAACTTGGAATTGGCTGTAGCGCAACTGATGTGGATGGTAGGGTTGATATTAGAATGAATTTTTTAAATCAAAGCTGGGTTCCAAATAACACAAGTGCTAAATGGAGCGAGGTATGGTGTAACACTGGTACTCCAGGAACTTATTTTAACGATGTAATGCTTCATCTTAACACTAATCGTGCTGGTGGTACAACTGGTGGTGTTGTAGGTATTGCATTTTCACCTGGTTGGGGTGGTCATCAAAACTGGGGTATATATTCTTTTAATACTACTGGTGGTGGTTATACATCAGGCGATTTGTCTTTTGTTAGTCAATTAAACGATAGCACTAGAATTGAGAGAATGCGACTAGATGGACCAACTGGACATGTCGGTATTGGTAATTTTTCAAATGCACCCTCAGCTAAACTGCATGTTGATAATGGTTCTCTTTATGTAAATGCTATTCGATCAAATACAAAATTAAGTGGTAGTGTTAGTTCCGATACAAGTGCAAATTTATATGGATCACAAGGTTATTGGGGTATTAGAACTTCTCTTGATAATAGTATTAATTTTGATACTTATAATTCAGGTTCACAAATTACACCATTAACAATAGAACAAGGTGGTATTGTTTACATACATGGTACAAATAATGGAAATGATGGCACCTTAAGAGTTGGTGCAAGAGGATATTTTCAGCATAGAGATGGTGGCAACACAATAACATCCATTATTAGTGATTATTCTAGCGATAGTGCTGTTCTTAACTTTAGAATGAAGGGTGTTTCTGATGCTAATGCACAAATGACAATGAAAGGATCTGGAAATATAGGCGTAAACACAACTAATCCTAGTGCTAAATTGCATACTGTTGATGATGGTTACAGTTTAAAAACATCTAGGACAACTGGAGCATCAGAAAATTTATTAATAGGAAACAAGGCGGCGGCTGGAATTATAGGTACAACACATCCTGGACAAATTGTATCGTCTGGTAATAATATTTTTGAAATGTACACCGAAGGTGCTCAACCTTTAGTATTAGGAACTGCCAGTACACACAGAATTTATATTAGCGCAACTGGGCGAGTTGGATTAGGAACAACAAGTCCATCAGGAAAATTGGATGTGACACAATCTTACAGTGCTAGTTTGCGTGTTGGGTATTTTCAATCCTCAGCATATAGCTCACCTCAAGTAACTTATGACACATTTACTATAAATCAACAAGATGTCCCATCTTTAATATTAGTAGAAACCCCTACCGCTTCGGTAAGCTCACATCAAAAATTAGCAATAACAGTGGGGGATAATAATGCTGTTTTTCGTACATCCAACGTATCTGGGGGAATGTGGTTTAATGTAAATGGTAATGTTTCATCACCTGGCTATCAAACAACTATAGGCACAAACGCAATTAGAATATTAAATAATGCGGATGTGGGAATTGGAACCCCTACACCAACAGAAAAATTATCTGTAAGGGGTGCAAATCAAAGTGTTGAAGAAATTTTAAGAGTTAGAACTGGAAATGGTTCATATTCTGATGCTGGTGCATCATTAGGTGTTAGTGGTTATGAGGGCGAAATATGTGTTTATGATTCAGCTAATGTTAAAAGAATATATTTATCATCACACTATAATTGTTATATAAATCCAAAAGGTGCTGGATTAACTGCTATTGGAAAAACCAGTGCAAGTTATACATTAGATGTTGATGGAACTATTAGAGCTACTAGTGATATTATTGCGTTTTCAGATAGAAGAGTTAAAGAAAATATTGTTACTATTGACAATGCTTTAAATAAAGTCACTAAATTAAGAGGTGTTAAATACACTAGAAAAGACATTGAGGATAAAACAACTAAAATTGGTGTTATTGCTCAGGAAGTTCTAGAGGTGTTGCCTGAGGTTGTTAAAAAAGATGATCAAGGCAAATACTCAGTCGCTTATGGTAACATCGCTGGTGTGTTTATAGAAGCTATAAAAGAATTAAAATTAGAGGTTGATATTTTAAAACAAGAAATAAAAGAATTAAAAAATTAAATTATGGCGGTTCCAAATGTTGCAGATAGCGAGGTGTCAATTTTAAAAATAGCTAGGGAGCGCACTGGTGCTGGTTATGATTCTAATTTTACAATAACCCCACCAATTTATATGTCAGATATTTCAAGAGTTTCTGGCGGTGATAGTAGCGGATCGGGCCGAAGCTATCCAGCGGTTAATACATTAAATCCAATTGCTAATCGCCCAGATGGTGAAAATCCTTTAAGAACTGGCGAATTTAGCGAATACAACCAAAATGTCGCTAGGGCCGCATTCCAATATATATTCAATTCATCATCTAGCTCTAATGCGTGTGGTTTTGGAATACCTTCGGGTGATGCATATTATCATACTGATAGTAATAATTTGGTTCCTGATGGTACTGGTATTTATTACGCATACACAACAGCAACAGGATTTAATCCAGTTTCCGCAGGATATTATTCTATTTACTCAAATGATAATTTCCCAGTTAGGCAAGATAAATGGATGTATGTAAATAGCTCGGGATTAATTACCCAGATTGGTGATTGTTAAAATAAATTACTAGATTTGTAAAAAATTAAATTATGGCAAATATTTATAATTGGAAAATATCACAATTAGATGCAAAAATACATCAAGATAATCTAGATAATGTAATTTATATTATTCATTGGAGTTATTTGGCAACTGATGATTCTGTTGAACCTATAACAGTTAATTTAAGTGGTGCGATGGGTGTTGAATATAAAGAGGGTGATCCATTTATTCCTTATAACGATTTAACTAAAGATGTTGTTGTTGGTTGGTTAGAAAATAATTTAGATGTTGACGCTTTAAAATTAAATTTAGATAAACAAATTTAAATCAAGAAAAATCGAGTCGATGAATATTTACATCCAGATTGGAATTAAAAATAAATAATTAAATATTAATATAATGAGCAAACTAGAGGAAAAAGAATTAAAAGATCTACAAGAAAACAGAAACGAATTAACTAATGTAACCCTTAATTTAGGGCAAATCTCGAGAGCATTAAAAGTTATGCCAATTCAAGAAACTAATTTACATTCTAAAATTGATGAATTAGAAAAAAAGCAAAATGAATTAACAAAAGATCTTGAGGCAAAATATGGTAAAATCAACATTGATTTACAATCTGGCGAATATGAAATAATCCCAGAACAGGAATAAATCATGGCGGTTCTTAATGCTACTAGCTTTTTATTATTAAAAGATGAAACAGTTATTGGGCATTCAACAAACACAACTTTTAGTGTTAATTTAGATCTACCAGATGCATCAACTAAAGCATCTGGCGGCTGGAGTGAGGTTATACCTGGCGTAAGATCTGGATCTTTAGATTGTGAAGGGTTAACTAATTACAGCGATTCATTAACATTTAATGAGTTGGCTGATATGATTATTACACGCCAAAAAGCAGTTTTTTATTTTAAAGATACTGTAAATCCAATATTAATTGTTAGGGGTGATGGATTTATTGAATCAGTCGATGAAACAGCCGAGTCAGAAAACATAACAACTTTTAATCTTAAAATAAATTTAACTGGGGTTATTACAATAACCGATCCTAGTGCTGGTTTGACTTGGGAAAATGTTTTTAGTAAGTGGGAAGATTTGGCCACTAACTGGGAATCTGTATAATTTTTAATTTTGTATATTTGTTTAAAATTAATTATTAAAAATATATATTATGGCTACTACTGGAGTATTTAATGGAACTAATTTACTTTTAAAATTTGCCGCTGATGGGAGTGCCGCTGTAACTATTGGGCATTCAACATCTTGCTCATTATCTTTATCAAATGATTTACCAGAAGCTACAACAAAGGACAGTGCTGGATTTCAGGAAGTAATTGCTGGTGTTAAAAGTGGTGAAATTAGTTTTGAGGGTTTAGTTGCTTATGATGATGCAAATAACGCTATTCAAGCCGCTGATTTATTAATAGCTAGAACTAAAATAGATTGGTCATTTGGAACCGCTGAAAGTGGTGATGCTGTTTATTCAGGTGAAGGGTTTTTGTCATCTGTTGAAATGAGTGCAGAAATGGAATCACCTGTTACTTATAGTGGTTCAATTACTGTCACTGGTGCAATTGCTAAAGCATAATTAAACTAACTTAAAACTGGGATTAGAATTAAGGAACTAATCCCTTAAATTAAACATAATGGCAAACAAGAAACGTGGGTATTACACCCTAAAATTAGGTGGTAAAATGCGAACTATGCATTTTTCAATGAATTTCTGGAGTAACTTTACTGATGAATTAAATGTCTCAATTGATAAAATTGGTGATGTATTTACTGATGGTATTACATTAAGTACAATTAGAGCATTAATATACTCTGGTTTATTAGCTCATGATCAAGAACAAGGCAATGAGCCAGATTATAACATGTATAAAGTTGGTATGTGGCTAGAGGATTTAAAAAGTGAAACATTTACAGATATTATTAATTCAATGATGGAATCAAGAATTTTAGGCAATGATTTAAACCTTGGAGTTGCTAGAAATATTAAAAAAACCTCTAAACCTACAAAAGAGGGAAAGTGAACACCCAGTTGACATGGGATAGTTTGTTGGATTATTACATTGGACAAGCTGGGATTTATCCAGATAATTTCTGGAAAAACACATGGAAAGAAAATCATTTATTAGGTGAATCCCACATGATAAAATCCAATATTCAATGGGAACAAGTAAGATATATATCATCCATGTTGTTCAATGTCAATTGTGATAAAAGAGCGCAAATGATTACACCAGAAAAATTATTTCCTTTGCCGCAAGATGTTTATTTACAAAAAGGAAAACCAAAATCATCAAAATTAGAACTAGAGCAATTTAAAAAAATAATTGCATCAAAAAAATCATCTAAATAGGTGGGGTTTTTTTTTTGTATTTTTGAATAAAATTACATTAGATGGCAGATAGTAAATTAAGAGTACAACTAATTGGTGATTCCTCAAAATTAACAAGCTCATTAAATAGTGCTGGATCTAAACTTAAAAAGTTTGGCAAAAGTATGTCAGATATAGGATCCAAAATGACTAGATTTTCATTGCCTTTGGCTATTGCTGGTGGTGTTGCTATAAAAATGGGTGCTGATTTTGATAAATCAATGACTAAAATAAAATCATTGGTGGGTATTGCTGGAGATGAAGTTGATAAGATGGGTGAACAAGCCAGAAAAATGGCGATTGAAACTGGGAAAAGTAGTAAGGAAGCGGCTGACGCTTTATTCTTTATTACATCGGCTGGTTTAAGTGGATCCGAGGCAATGGATGTGTTAAATGCATCTTTAAAAGCTAGTGCGGTTGGTTTAGGCGATGTTACACAGGTGGCTGATGCCGCAACATCCGCCATGAATGCATACGGATCGGATGCCTTAAGCGCAAGTGCGGCCACCGATGTTCTGGTTGCGGCTGTTAGAGAGGGTAAATTGTCTAGTGAGGAACTAGCTGGAGCTATTGGCCAAGTTATACCAATAGCATCTAATATGGGTGTTACGTTTAACGAGGTTGGTGCTACAATGGCGGCAATGTCCAGAACTGGAACAAATGCGGCCACTGCTTCAATGCAATTAAAAAATATATTGATGTCTATTAACAAGCCATCAAAAGAGGCGGCAGATACATTGGCAGAAATGGGATTAAGTGCTTCGGATTTAAAAGCAAAAATTTCCGAAGATGGCTTGTTGTCAACTTTACTATTATTAAAACAAGAATTTGGCGAGAATGCGGATGCCCAAGCTAAAGTATTTGGGAACTCCAGGGCATTGTTAGGTGTGATGGATTTACTTGGAAAAGGTATTGATTCAACTACTGAAATATTTGGTAAAATGGAAAATGTTTTGGGTGATACTCAAAACGCATTTGATGAATATGAAAAATCTTTATCTGGCCGATTAAATAAATCACTAAATGCAACTAAAGAGTCATTTGCTAAAATGGGCGAAATATTATTAAAAAATTTATTGCCTATTATTGAGACATTCGCAGGATTTATCACTAATCTATTTAATAAATTTAATGAATTAGATGGTACAACACAAAAAATAATAATTGCTTTTGGTTTGTTAGTTACTGCAATAGGTCCAATATTGTTAGCGGTTGGATCAATGATTTCTATTTTACCAATATTAGCCACTGGATTTACAACCTTAAGTGCTGGAGTGCTTCTTTTAAAAGGTGGTTTTATAAAATTAACAATTGCAATGATGGCAAATCCATTCGTTGCTATTGCAACCGCTGTGGTTGCTTTAACTGGCTTATTAATTACTCAGGCAAATAAAATGGCACCATTAATTAGTAAGTGGGAAACTTTAAAAAATATATTTAAATCTGGCGGTTCAATTTCAAAATTTACAGCATTACAGTTAACAAGTCAATTAGAAGCACAAAAAAAACTTAAAAAAGAAACCATTGAGGATACTGATGCAATTAATGCACAAATTAAAGCAAATGTTAAATTATTAGAATCTAAACAAAAATTAATTAATGCACCATCTGGTGGTGGTGGTCAAAAAAAAGCCGAAGTTGGCACTGTATCTGAAATTAGTAGCATTGGTATTGCTAGTGTTGGAATGGATCCAGTCACACAAATGGTTGAATCAATGAAAGCCAATAAACCAGCGTTAGATGCTGAATTGGCTATGATAGGAACGTCACTAAATGCAAACCTTTTACTTAACCAGGAAAAAATGTTAGCATTTAAAGAAGTTGGATTGGAAATGGGCGAATCAATTACAAATACATTTACTAGTATGGGTGCTTCAATTGCTGAATCACTTGGAGCTGGTGAAAGTGCTTTGGGTACTTTTGCTGGTGTTTTAATAACATCAGCCATGACAGCCATTGGAGCATCTTTAGCCACAACAATGGGATTTGGTGCCGAAGCGGCTGGACAAACAGCTAAATCAATGGGCCCAGCGGCGGCGTTTGCTTTACCAGCATTATTAGCTGGTGCGGCTGTTGCTGTAAGAGGTGCATTTAAAAAAGTAGAAAAACCTAAGAAATTTGCGGCTGGTGGTATTGTATCAACTCCAACAATGGGGTTAATGGGTGAATATCCTGGAGCTAGAAGTAACCCCGAGGTAATCGCACCATTAGATAAATTAAAGGGAATGATAGGCGACAGGGGTGGCCAATCCGTACAAGTTGGCGGTTCGTTTACATTAAAGGGCCAGGATTTAGTCGTAGCATTACAAAGAGCTAATAAACAAAGAAACAGGATTATATAATGGCGTATGGTGTAAAATATAGATTAGAGTTTTCTGATGATTTAGAAAATGGCAAAAAAATAGAAATATTAAAAAATAACTATAGTGGATCTATTTTGCCTATAATAGGCGGCAATGATCCATGTGTTATTAGCTGGGAAGGTGATGACAATTTTTACAATCCAATTAAAGGATCCCAATGCACTTTAAATTTATTTGTTACGGATACTGTCAGTTATGATAATTTTCATGAGTTTAATGAGCGTGAATATCAAGTTAAAATATCTTATAAAGATTCTAGTAATAATTATCAATTATATTGGATTGGATGGCTAGTTGTTGATCAGTTTACTGAATCAGT